>ENA-UOJO01000091-UOJO01000091.1-human-gut-metagenome-genome-assembly--contig:-P57-NODE-91-length-146385-cov-62.292018_pt1 | contig 146385 bp, 142 predicted proteins | sample MGYA00242351_ERZ723898 | MGnify/ENA metagenome assembly ERZ723898 | reverse complement strand
ACGAACGCGCACAGCGGGTCACCGACGCGGGGGAGGGGGCGGCGGGCGGCGCGGGCGCCGGGACGCACGGCCCATGCTGTACCAGAACATATTGTTGCCGAAGCTGCTGCCGCCGCCACCGCCGCGCGGGGGGCGCGGGCCGCGGGGGCGCATCAGGTAGGTGATGAGCCAGATGACCAGCAGCACCGCCACAACCAGCAGAACAAAGCCCATAACATTGGGCCCTCCTCTATCGGGGGCGCTGGTATCGGTATAGCCGTTGTTCAGCGTTACGCCGTAGATGCTGCACAGCCGGTTGGCCAGCGCCTGCACGGTCTTTTGGGTGCCGGTGTCGTAATCACCGTTGACCCAATAGGGTTCCATGTACTCGTCCAGCAGCGACCCCAGCGTGCTGAACGACAGCTGGCTTTCCAGCCCGTCGCCGCGCATGATGTAGTAGTCGCCGCCGTCGGCCTCGTTGGGGGCCAGCAGCAGCAGCACACCGTTGTCCAGGTCGTCGGAGCCCAGCCCCCAGGCGTTAAAAACGTCGTAGGCAAAGCCCTCCATCGTCGTGCTGCCCAGCAGTTCATCCAGCGTGTAGACGCCGATCTGCGCACCGCAGGCATCGGACAGCTTGATTGAAACGTCATTGACATACTGTTCTGTCTCGTCGGACAGGATGTCCGCATGGTCGGCCACGGCGTTTGTCGTGCTGACCTGCACCTTGGGCGCGGCCAGCGCGGGAAGCGCCGCCAGCGTCAGTGCGGCCAGCACCGCACCGGCAGCAGCCGCGCGTCTGGCAAATGTTTTCAGTTTCATAATTTCCCCTTGTTATCGTGGTTTATTTGGTAGCAAAGCGTTCCGGTGCCTGCGCACCCCACAAACCGGAGATCAGATTGGCCGGGAACTGCGAGACAGTTTTCTCGTAGTCCTCCACCCAGAGGTTGTATACATTGGCGGCGCGTTCTATCGTCGCCTGCGCCGAAACAAACGCATTGTACTGGTCATCCAGCGCCCGCTGGGTGCTGTCATCGACCTTGTTGTTCAGCGACGCATACAGCGTATCCACCGCATTGTACAGCCGACGGTTGGCCGCGTACTGCGCCTCAGGGGAATCGTCCGTATCATTCCACGCGGCCAGCGCGTCCTCGGCTTCCTGTAAAGCAGCCGCCGGGGTGCTGTCCACATAGCCCGCCTGTTTGATGAGGTTCGCCGCCGCATCAGCCTGCGTCTCAAAATCTCCCTGAATGCTGTGGCCGTACTCGTCCTGCGCGGAGGTGTAAATTTCCGCCGTTTCCCTGTACACGCCCTTCAGCTTTGCCCCGCCGATGCCCAGCACCGACACCAGCGCCAGTGCGACGAGTACAATCGAGGCTGTGCCGCGCTTTTTGGCAGGTGCGGGCAGCTTTGTCTCGACCTCGCCGAGGATTTCCAGCTGCGGGCCATGAATGGTAAAGTTTTCCTGTTGTTCAAGCTGCATAGCAAATACCTATATTGTGCTGTAGGGGCGGATGCAAGCATCGACCCCTACAACGGCAATCAGTTGTTGATCTCCAGCATCTTCTGGCGGAGCTCGCCCTCGATGCGGCCCAGCTCCTGCTCGGCGTTGGCGCGCTTGGCCTTGCCGTCGGCGCGGATCTTATTCAGCTCATCCAGCGTCTCGATCAGCTGCTTGTTCGTCTGCTGCAGCGTCTCGATGTCCACAATGCCGCGCTCGGACTCCTTTGCAATTTCAATCGTGCCCTGCTTGAGCGTAGCAGCGTTCTTTTTCAGCAGCTCGTTCGTGGCGTCGGTCACGGCGCGTTCGGCCTGCATAGCCTGCTGGCTGTGGGCGATGCCCAGCGCCAGCACCATCTGGTTCTTCCACAGCGGGATCGTGTTCACGATGGTCGTCTGGATCTTCTCGGCCATCATCGTGTCGTTGGACTGGATCAGGCGGATCTGCGGGCCCATCTGGATGGACACATTGCGGGTCAGCTCCAGATCGTAGAGCTTCTTCTCAAAGCGGTCACACAGGTCAGCCAGGTCGCGGGCAGCCTGGGCATCCTCGGGCAGTTGGGTGCGCTGGGCCTTCTCCTGCGCGGCCTTCAGGTCGTTGGCGCGGACCTCGGCCAGCTTCTTCTTGCCGGCCAGGATGTACATCGTCAGCTCCTTGAAGTAGACAAGGTTCAGCTCATACATCTTATCCAGCATCGTGATGTCCTTCATCAGGGTGACCTGGTGGTCCTCCAGCTGGGCCTTGATGCGCTCGACGTTCTTGTCGGCGCTGTCGTAGCGGGTCTTGAGCTGCTCAATGCTGTTGGACGTCTTTTTGAAGAAGCCGAAGATGCCCTTTGGCTGCTCGGTGGTGGCGTCAAAGCCCTGCAATTCAGAAATCAGGTTCGTGATGAGCTCGCCGGTCTCGCCCATGTCCTTGGTCTTGACGCGGGAGAGCGCGGTCTCGGAGAAGTCGCTCAGCTTCTTCTGGCTGGCAGCGCCGTACTGCAAGACCATCTGGGAGTTCGTGATGTCGATTTTCTCGGCAAAGTCGTTGACCATCTTCTGCTCCTCGGGGGAGAGGGGCGTGTCCTCGACCTGCACGGGGGTCGCTTTTTTGCTTTCCGCGATGACTTTCTCATCGGCGGCGGGGTCCAGGGTCAGCGTCGGGGCCGCGGGGGCGGCATCCAGCGTCAGAGAGGGTGCGGCGGGTACGTTCAGGTCCAGTTCGTTGCTCAGGTCAGCCATAGTGATCTTCCTTTCTTGTATCCTCTAATTTACTTGGCAAGGTTCTGGCTTTTCAGGATACTGTCCAGCACCTCAATATCGGTAGAAATATCCATTGCCTCGGCGCTGTAGAGCGCATCCAGCTGGTTTTCAAAGGCTGTCGCCGTCGTCTCGGCGTTGCGGCGCAGCTCGGCCTCGATCTGGGCGGCGTTCTCGCCCCTGACGCCGTTCTGCTCCAGCGCCGCGTAGGTGCCCATCAGCTTGACGACCTCGGGCAGGTAGTAGCGGGCAAAGCGGTCCACGCTGCGCGCCTTGTCGGGGGTTTTCTCCACAACGGCGGCAATGCTGCGGCCTGCCTTCTCCATGCGGTCCATGGCCCGGGAAAGCTGCGGGTCGGGGATGGCCTCGTTCAGTTTATGCAGTGCATCGAGGTTTGCGGCAATGCCGTTCAGCATGGCATCCACGTCCTCACTGCCTGTGGCATAGGGCACGTAGGTGCGCACAACGCGGGTAGGGCAGAGCTTTGTGCCCGCAAAGTAGGCGCCCGCGCTGACCGCAGCGGTCAGCACCAGCCCGCCCAGCGTGTAGATGGGCACCAGCAGGGACATAATAGGCCACACCAGCGCCGCCATATAGACCGGCAGCACCGGGCGTTTGGTTTTTTCCTGCCATTTGCTCATGCAGGCACCTCCCTGTTTTTCTTGCTCTGTAGGGGCCGGACATGTCCGGCCCGCGGCCTTACGGTCAACCGCCTTCCATGGGAAGGCTGCGGGCGGGGAATGCCCCGCCCCTACCGGCAGACAATATTAAAATTATACCTTTTTATTATAGAACAAAATCCGTTCACTTGCAACCATCCGCGCGCAAAAACGGTGCTAAAGCAGCGCCCCATGCCGCCTGCAGCCGCGCGGGGGACCAGGCGGCGTTGGCGGGGCTGGTGCTGGGCAGCACGGCGGCGGGCAGGTGGGTCAAGGGCTCTGCATATTTCGCGTAGATACGCCCCGACGCCGCGCCGTTGCAGAACACGGCCCGCACGCCCAGCTTTTGTATCAGCGCGGCCACATCGTTCGGCACGGCGTTGCGGATCGACGCATCCGACGCGCCTTTGATGTCGCACGCGCCGATCGTGTCCCACACGGCCAGCCCGTGCTTTAAAATTATGGCCTTTTTCGCCTCGATGTCGGCCCAATCGGGTACCGGCTCACCGGTCACGGCGGCGATCATCGGCCAGAAGCGGTTCTGCTTGTGGCCGTAGAAAAAGCCCTGCTCCCGGCTCTTGGGGCTGGGAAAGCTGCCTAAGATCAGCGCGTTGGCCTGCGCACCGTGCAGCGGCGGCAGACCGGGGCCGACATGGGTGTACTCGGCCATTTAAAACGCCTCCGGCCAGAGCGCACGGCAGAGTTCGGCAATGCCGTGGGGCTCGGCGTCGGGGCCGATGCGGTCCGCGGCAGCCTTGGCGGCAGCGCTGCCGCTGCCCATGGCAATGCCGAGGCCTGCCGCCTTCAGCATCGCAACGTCGTTATCGCCGTCACCCACGGCCACGCAGTCCGCCGGGTCGATGCCCGCCAGCTTCGCCAGCTCCCGCAGACCTGCGCCCTTGTCAACGCCCTGCTGCAAAATATCGCAGCCGTCGCTGCCGGGGTAGGAGAACAGGAAATTCAGCCCCAGATAGCCGTATTTTTCCTGAAATCTGTCGGCCATCTTCTGTGAGAGAAAGCCGAACGCGCCGAAGGGCATCTCCTCCAGATGCTTGTCCTGATCCTCGCCGTCCACAATGTTCAGCGCCAAATTTTTCTCCCGCTCGCGGCGGGCGAACTCCTCATAGCCGAGGTAGGCGTAGTTCGCGTCGTGGTAGGTAAAGCGCAGCGGCAGGTCGTAATCCTCAAAAAAGTCCACCAGCGCGTACATTTCCTCGGTGGTCAGGCGGTGCAGGGCCAGGTCTGCGCCCTTGTAGTCCACCAGCTGCGCACCGCCCGCGCAGACCCAGTAGTCGGGCCGGATGCTGCGCAGCAGGCCCTTGCCCACGCCGATGCGCCCGCGGCCCGTGGCAATCGCGATCTTGACGCCGGCCTTCTGCACGGCGCAGACGGCCTCGGCGTTTTCCTTCGGCACACGCTCACAGCTGCCGGGCCGCAGCGTACCGTCTATATCGAGTAACAGGAGCTTGTATTTCATAAAAGTTGACCTTTCTTAATTTGTAGGGGCGAACATGGTTCGCACGCGGTCGTGTGCGGCAGCGGAAAATGTCCGGGCGGATAGTGAATCCGCCCCTGCGCTGTAGGGGTCGATGCTCGTCATCGACCCGGGAACTTTGCGGCTGCCACTGCGTTCCTCGGGCGAGCAATGCCCGCCCCTACATGCGCTGTATTCTTTCTGTATTATACCAAAGTCTAACCCCGTCCCGCAAGGCATATTCTGCCTTGGGGTGATGTTTGTGCAGCTGGATCTTTCTTGCCGCCGCAGGCGGCGTTGGCGCTGGGCCGTTCCGCTGGTGCTGGCCGCGCTTTTGCTGGCCCTGCCGCAGCTGGCGGCGCTCCGGCCCGCCGCGCTGGCTCGGGTAGACCGCGTTGTCGGCAGGCACTACATGATCCGGCTGGACGCCCTGCAGCAGGAAAATTTCACGCTGCATCAACAGCTGGCGCAGTCTGCCGACGCGCTGGCCGAGAACGCCGCCCTGCGGCAGCTTGTCGGCTGCGGGCGGGGCATCACCGGCGTCACCCCGGCCCGGGTCGTGGCCCGGGGCGTCGGCGGTTTCACGCTGGCCTGCCCGGACACTGCGCCGGGAAATGCCGTCCTCGACGCGGGCGGGCGGTACGCGGGGGTCGTTACCCGCACGGACGGCGACACCTGCACTGTGGAATTTCCCGCCGCTGCCGGGCTTTGCGGCAGCTATGCCGGGTTGGTCACGCCGGGGCAGTGGGTCCTGACCGGTCTGCCCGCCGACTGCACGCTGGCGGCAGGGGACATCGTGACCACCGCGGGTGGGGACTGGCTGGGCACACTGGCCACCTCGCCCACCCCCGACGCCGACGGCCTGACCGCGCAGGTCCCGCTGACCGACACCGCCGATTTGTGTGGCACGGTCTATTTCGTGAAAAAGTAATTGCTTTTTCGTCGAATTTTGGGTACAATAAATAGGCAGCGCGGTTTGTAGGGGTCGATGCCCGCCATCGGCCTGCGCAGTGAATAGCTGCCGCGCCCCTACATGTCCCATTTCCTAACAAACAAATCCATTTTTTACCGAGGTGATCCCATGGCCAACCGCAAAAACTCCCACCGCCGCCGCGTCCGCGTGGCGGTGCTGATGGTGCTGTGCGGCGCGGTGTTTGCGGCGTTCTTCGCGCGGCTGGCCTGGATGCAGTTCGTCCGCGCCGACTACTACGCCGACAAGGCCGCCGAGGCCAGCTCCGCCAGCTACACCGTGACCCAGCACGCCGCGCGCGGGGCCATCGTGGACAGCGCCGGGGTCGTTCTGGCCCGCGACACCACCGTGTATGACGTCTACCTGCGCCTCCCGGCACCGCCGGGCACCGACCTGCGCGAGACCGTAAAAGCCATAGAGAGCCTGACAGGCAGCAAGGATGTGGAAACACAGCTTGCTGCCTTTTTTGCTGCCGCGTCGGCGGGGGAGCTGCCCGTGATGCAGGGCGTCGGCAGTGACGTTCTGACGTCGTTTTACAAGGCCGATCTTGTGCAGAGCGGCGCAGTGCGGGCTGCCGCCCGTGGCGTGCGCACCTGGCCGAACGGCACGCTGCTGCCCCATGCGCTGGGCTTCACCGGGCCGATCACGGCAGAGCAGTGGCCCACTGCCCGGCGGCGCGGCCTTGCGATGGATGCTGTCATCGGGCAGAGCGGGTTGGAGGCCGCCTATGACGACCTGCTCCGCGGGCAGGACGGGCGGGTGCTCGTGAACACCGGCTTTGACGGCGCTGTGCGCCGCACCGTGCCCCTGCGGGAGGCTGCGCCCGGGGCCACGCTGGTGCTGACCGTGGACAGCGCTCTGCAAAAAGAACTGCAAAACGCGCTTTTATCCCAAATCGAGGTTCTGCGCACCACCAAGGCTGCCGAGGCCGGGCGGGAGTGCCGTGCCGGGGCGGCAGTGGTCGTGGATGTGCAGACCGGCGGCATCCTGGCCGCCGTCAGCGTGCCGGGCTTCGATCTGAACCGCTACCGCGCAGACTACGCGGCGCTCTCCGCCGATGCTGCCGCGCCGCTGCTGGACCGCGTCTGCCAGGGGCTGTACGCGCCGGGGTCGGCCTTCAAGCCCGCCGTGGCCGCGGCGGCGCTGACCGCGGGCATCGACCCCGCCGCCACGGTCAACTGCACCGGGCGGTACGGGTTTTACAGCGGCTACCAGCCGGGCTGCCTGCAATACGGCCACGGCGGGCCGGTAGACCTGCGCACGGCGCTGGAATACAGCTGCAACATCTTCTTTTACGATGTCGGGCGGCGGCTGGGCGTGGATGTGTTTTCCGCGATGGCACGCCAGTTGGGACTGGCCACGCCCACCGGCGTTGAAATCACCGAGGCACAGGGCCGCCTGACGTGGAGCAGCGACGAAAACTACCAGGCCGGGCTGACTCTGATGGCCGCCATCGGGCAGGGCAACACCGCCGTGACACCGCTGCAGCTGGCGGCCTACGCGGCCACGCTGGCCAACTGCGGGCAGCGGCCCGCCCTGCATTTTGCGGACCGCGCCGTGAACGCCGCCACCGGCGAGACCGTCTGGCAGTACGCCCCGACGTTCACCACGGTTCCGGGCGGCGAGGGCGTGTTCGGCCCCATCCGCGACGGCATGAAGCGGATGGCCCGGACGACCCGCGTCCTGCGTGAGGCCCCCGTGGCCTGCGCGGCCAAGACCGGCAGTCCCCAGCTGGCGGACACCCTGCCCGGCGGCGGGCACTATGTCAACTCGGTGCTGATCGGCTATGCGCCCGCGGACGACCCGCAAATTGCCATGGCCGTCGTGCTGGAATACGGCGGTGGCGGGTCCAACGCCGCGCCCATCCTGCGCGCTGTGCTGGATGCCGTCTTTGGCGGATGATTGCGGAGCGCCGCTCAACCCCCATCGGGTGCGCTTGGGCATTCTGCCGATTTAGTGCATCAAAAAGTTTCCCTTATCGTGATTTTCTTCAAAAAGAACATGTCACATTTTGACAAAAAGCCAGTTGCAGTCCAGCCGGAAGTGTGATAGAATATATGCGAGATAGTGTTAATGCAACTGTGGAGAGGAGCCGACATGAACGCACAGTGTATCATGGTCTGCTCCGGCAAGGGCGGTACCGGAAAAAGTACCGTCTCGGTACTGCTGGGGGCCTGCCTGGCACGGCTGGGCCGCAAGACCCTGCTGGTGGAGCTGGACTCCGGTCTGCGCAGCGTGGACATTATCGCAGGCGTCTATGGCCGCACCGTTTACGACATTGAGGATGTTTTGTGCGGCAGATGCGAGGGGGCTAAGGCCGTTGTGCCCAGCCCGCTGTACCCTGGGCTGTCCGTCATCAGCGCCCCGTATGAGGGCGGCGCGGTGGAGGCGGCCCCGCTGGGACGTCTGCTGACCGCTATGCGGCCCTATTTTGATTTTATCCTGCTGGACACCGCTGCCGGCATGGGCGCGCCGTTCACAGCGGCCTCCACCGTGGCGGACAAGGCCCTGCTGGTGCTGACGCCCGACCCCGTGGCCCTGCGCGACGGCAAGATCGTGGCGGACCGGCTGCTGGCGGGTGGCCGCCCGCAGAGCGCCGTGCGCCTGGTGATGAACCGCGTCCGGCGCGAGAGCTTCGGCAAAAACGCTGCCGTGGCTGATCTGGACGAGTGTATCGACACCGTCGGCGTGCAGCTTTTGGCGGTCATCCCCGAAAGCCGCGTTCTGCAGCTGGCCGGGGCCAACGGCACGGTACCGCCCGCTGCGGATCCCGCCGTTGTGGCCGGACAGGCCATGGCAAAGCGTTTGTGCGGGCAGCGCGTCCCGCTTACCTTTTAATATATTGTACTCTGCTGCGAAGGATGGTGGCATTTACCTATGACGATTGCATTGATAGCCCATGACTCCAAAAAGGAGTTGATGGTGCAGTTTTGTATGGCGTATCGCCATATTTTGGAGCAGCACCGTCTGCTGGCAACCGGCACGACCGGCCGCCTAGTGGAGGAAAACGCCGGGCTGAAGGTCACAAAGTTCCTGCCCGGCGGCCACGGCGGTGCCGAGCAGATCGTGGCGCGCATCGCCTGTGAGGAAGTGGACATGCTGCTCTTCTTCCGCGACCCCATCAGCGCCAAGCCCAGCGAGCCGAACGAGATGAACCTGCTGCGCATCTGTGACGTGCACAACGTTCCCGTTGCCACAAACATCGCCACCGCCGAGGTCCTCATCCACGGCCTGGAGCACGGCGACCTCGATTGGCGCACGATCATCAATCCGCAGCGGTGAGAATTGTACAGTTGATGTAGGGCACAACAAGAAATCAAAAAGGACAACCACAGGTAAATAATTGTAAGACCCCAGCACCTCCGGGTGTTTGGGGTCTTTTTTGTTTGCCATTTTTGAGATGAATCGAAGAAATCTATAAGAAAAATCTTGGATTCCCGCGTTTTAGAGTGATTTTTGGAAAAGCATTGAGGAATAATGGGCGGCGAGCGGAACGGAGTGGAGCGAGCCTTAATTGACTCGTTTCTCCGTTTTTCTCCCTTGAATTTTCTTGATTTTGGCTGTGCCCCTTTTGAATTTTTTGAGCGCCCTTTCATATAGTACCGAAGCGTAAAATTCCGCAAAAATGGAAAATCAATTTGCCCCAGTGCAGCGTGTAAAACCACAGAAAAGCCTATAAATACAGGCTCAAACGCAGGGCAAAGGTCAATTTCCATTTTTCCGAAAAGGCACACTAAAATTCCATTTCTGCCGAAAATCGCACATTCACCCCGCAAAATCCGGGAATGGAATTTTATTTTTGCCTCGCAGAAGTGCCAAAAGGGCAAGCCGAAATTCCAAAATTGCCATCAAAATTGCAAAGGAGTTTTATCATGCGCAAGCAAGTCCAAAAAGAACGCTGTACAAAAATCATGTTGTCAAAATGCAAAAGCGTCTGCCACCTGTACGACAAGGTACAGTTAGCCGCTGCACGGATGCTGGATGCCGAGCCATCCGTCTGTTCTTTCGTCTGCAATGTGCCTGTTGGAATAGATGTTCCTGCGGATGACCTAAATCTTCCCAGTGAAACGTATACCACGGATTTCGTCATACAATATAACGACGGCCACACAGCTGTCCGCGAAGCTGTATTCCGTGCGCACTTAAATCGTCCATCCTTGGCGGAAAAGCTGGAACTATCCCGCCGATACTGGCAGGGGCAAGGCGTTTCTGACTGGGGAATTATCATTGACAAGGAAGGGGAAAACAATGCGGGTAAATGATATTTTTGCCATCGAGAACGGTGAGCACATCCGTATTTTGCTGTGCAGCGAGGAACAATGTTATGCCGTCAGTTGTCAGCACTTTCGGATGCCGTTCTTGCTGTCGGCACATGAGTTAAAAGGTATGAAATCTATTTCTGATGAGGAATACACTATTTTTACTATAGATGACGATATTTCCGCAGCGCAGCGGTGCGAACGCGACAGACGCTTTGCGTTGATTAAGCCTCTATTGGACAATGCCTGCATCTATGATAAGCCCCACCGCAACGAGATTGTAAATCAAATCGTTGGGGAGCATGACGTTTCCCGCCGAACGATATTGCAGTACCTATGGAAATACTGGGTCTATCAGAGCAAGAATATACTTTTACCCACCGGGCGAATGTCTGTAAAAAGCCGAGAATTGACTGCGGACGAGAAGACCATCCGCTGGGCGCTGAACAAATACTACTACACACCGCAAAAGCAGAGCTTGCAAACCGCCTACAAAATGATGTTGCGGGCAAAATTCTGTGATGCACACGGCACACTAAAGGCTGAATATCCCACGTTCTGGCAATTCCGTTATTTTTTCCGGCAGCACCGTGACCCTATCAGCGAGACCATCAGCAGGCAGGGGTTAAAAGCCTATCAGCGCAATCACCGTCCGTTTACGGGTTCTATCTGCGATTATGCACACACTATCGGCGTGTACATGACCGATGCCACCGTTGCCGACATCTACATTGTCAGCCGCCTTTCTCGCAAACCCATTGGTCGACCTGTAATTTACACTATGGTTGATGCCTACAGTCGCTTGATTACTGGCGTATATGTCGGTTTGGAGGGCGGGCAGTATGCGTTACGCCTGCTGCTCCAGAACACTTTTACGGATAAAGTCAACTATTGCCATCAGCACGGAATCGACATTGACCCGCAGGACTGGCCGAGCCACCATCTACCCACCAAAATTATGACAGACCGGGGCAGCGAGTTCATCGGCGGCCCGCTGGAAAACCTGTGCGAGAGCTACCATATTGAGGTTGAAAATCTTCCCGCCTATCGGCCAGACTTAAAAGGTGTAGTTGAAAAACTGTTTGATTTGATTCAGAGTGCCTACAAACCGTTGCTTAAAGGCAAAGGTGTCATCGAATCCGATACGCAGGAACGCGGTGCGCCGGACTACCGCAGACAAGGCACATTAGATTTGGAGCAGTTCACGGCTGTTGTTCTTCGCTGTGTTCTATTTTACAATTCAAAATCTGTACAAACAGGCTTTACCCGCATCCCCGCTATGATAGAAGCCAACACACCGCCGCTGGCTGTAAGTATCTGGAATTTCTGCACGGAACAGGAAGATTGCCCCGTGCGCGAGGCCACCGACAAGCGATTGATTTACACATTACTGCCGCGCATGGAAGGGCGTATCACACAGCGCGGGGTAGAAGTTTTTGGCCTGCGGTACACAAATTCCAGTTTGAAAAAACGCTTTGTCACTGCCGGTCTCCGTGGGCGGGAATCCGTACAAATCGCCTATATGCCGGAATGTATGGATACCATCTGGCTTTACGAAAATGGCACATATATTGCTTTAGCTCTCGTGCAAAAAACTTATCTCGGCAAAACCTTGGCCGAGGTCGCAGATGCCCAACAGCGCGAGAAAGTCGAACGCATTGACTGGGAAAAGCAAGAATTACAGGCGCAACTAGACCTTATGAGCGATATACAATCTATTGCCGACCGCTCCGAGCGCTCTATGCCAGACCGAGGAAATATCGGCAAGCAAATCCAACACAACCGACGTACCGCCCGCAAGCAAGAAAGCGTATCCATGATGGACTTATTAACCGAACAGCAGGAGGATGATTTCAATGAATGCTGATTATATTACAAACCCGCTCTATGAAAACAACCCCTTTATCGAAGCACTCCCGCCTATGCTTGCCGGTAAAGACCTTATCCGTGCGCTGGCGTCTATCCCACCATACAGCGATAATGACCGTGACCGCAGTACCGGGGAGCGATTGCAGTTGCTATCCTCTCTGTACGAATATTATCAGCCTCTATCCATGACAATCGACCTGTATTGTGAGGTCTACACTGCCTTGCAGCATTGCTATGGGCAGTATTCCATGCAACGCGATGCTGCGGCCTTGCAAAATGACTATGCGCTCATGCGGGGGAACGCCTCGGCGGCCTCTATCGGCGGCGGAAATTCATTTTCTGTCATCGGTGTATCGGGCCTTGGCAAGTCTACCGCATTGCAGCGCGTGTTGTCACTGTTTCCGCAGGTTATCGAACACACCCAGTACCACGGGCAAAATTTTTATTATCATCAGATTCCGTATCTAGTCGTACAGACCCCACATGATGCGTCCATTAAAGCACTGATACTGGATATTTACTTGCAAATCGACGGTCTGCTCGGCACAAGCTATCAGAGGGATGCGCTGACCCGCCGCTTGAGCATTGACGTTCTCGTCAGCCAACTCAACTTAATTGTCCGCAGTAATCATATCGGCCTGTTAGTAATAGACGAGTTGCAAAATATTTGTTACCGAAATCGTGAAACAGGTACACGCTTTCTAAATTTTCTTGTCCAACTTATCAACGGTACAGGGGTAAGTGTCTGCATGGTCGGTACGCCCCGCGTTCTGCAAATATTGCAGCAGGAGTTCCGCTCGGCTCGGCGCACCACCGGCCTTGTGTACGACAGGCTCGCAAATGATAAAGAATACGCTTTACTTTTGCACGGCCTGTGGCATTACCAATATACAAGGTATGCCACCGACTTGACTTCCGAAATGCAAAACTGGCTTTACAGAAAAACGCAAGGTATCCCGGATATTCTCGTTAAGCTGCTGTACAGTGCTCAAAAACAAGCCATTCTCGACGGCAGGGAAACTCTGGATTATGAAATATTTGAATGTGCATATTTAAAAAACTTGGGAATGGTATCGGAATACATAAGCGAGCTTTCCCAAACGCCCCTCATCAAAAATGCTCCGAAACCTGCTGCCGAGCCGCCAGCCATCCAACGCAAAACCGCCGATATTACCGGCGACGACCTGCGTCTGCTGCTAAAGAAAGCAAAGCGCAGCGGCACACCGCCCGTAATTGCTTATGCCGACTACATCAAGGGCGAGGTAACGCTATGATTAGCTTTTTCCCCACACCATACCCGGATGAACTATGGTACAGCGTCATTTGCCGTTATCATATCCGCAATGGCAACTACTGTGCCAAGCACACAATGCGCCAGTTGTACGGCGACGGAACATACACCGCCAGTATGATGCTGTGTGGGCACATTGTTCCACTGTTGGAGCAACTCCCGCGTGGGTACTTATCCATCAAGGACATTATTCTGCGGCACACACTGTACCCCTATTACGCACGTTTCTATTCCACACAACGCAAGCGGTCTACTTACGCCTACGCTTTCAATGGCAATGCAGACACTGTACATCGGATGGGCATATCTCAATCCAACGGAAATCATTATTCCGTCCTGCGTTACTGCCCCGTCTGCTATCAAGAGGATTTGGCACAATACGGTGAGCCGTACTGGCATCGTTTCCATCAACTCCCCGATATGCAGCTTTGTGTCAAGCACCGCTGCTGGTTGGTTGACACGGACGCTGTTTGCGTCCATAACCGACAGGGGGAATTGTTCCCGGCCACCTTTACGATGCACCTTGCACAGCCGTCCACAGCGCCTATCCCGGACAGCTTGTTTGCCCTGCACCAGCTGCTGCAAGACACCATTGATGCGCCTTTTGATTTTAAAGACGGCACGGTCTACTATGACGTCATAGACCGTGCTTTACTTTCTCACGGTTGGCGCTCTCCTACAGGCGGTCACACTTACGCTGCAAAGGTTGGGAATGCACTTATAAATCTATATGGTGCTACCATCCCAGCAGGGGATATATCCGTCAAGCAACTACACGCGACACTATCCCGCAAAAGCGTTGCCCCGCGCTATATATTGCAGCTTGCCGTTTTGTTTGGGCTGTCGCTCTCGGAACTTTTGACTCCGCCGCGCAGTCCTGCACCCAACTTTAAAAAAGAGATGCAGGAGATGTACCGCGCCGGGGTCAGTATGTATCATATTGCCCAGCTATATGGCACAGACGCCAAGACCGTGGCAAGGTGGGTTAAGTAAGGGTCGGTTATGCAGCCGGGGCCGCCTTCTTCTTTTTCTGTTCCCGCGCCTTGGCCTTTTTCTCGTTGATTTCCTTGGTTGCGGCATAGGCGCTTTCAATAGCCTTCGCCTTGCGGGGATGCCCCGTAATTATCATGCCCGGATTGATTCGCCAGCAGCCATCAAATTCTTTAACCATCAAATTTCGGTTGACAAACTGCGTCATGGCACGACTGACCGTTGCGGTGCTGCAACCACAATGTACCTTGATTTTTTCCAGCGTTCCAATATACATATTTTTGCCTAAATCCATTGCCTGCAAGATGTAGACCAGTATCTTTAACTCGGTCTCGCTCAAGCCGCTGATTGCCGAGAAAAAGTCTCTATACAACTTGACAAAGCGCTCTGCCGCCTGTGCCTCGTAGAACTGCTCCACCGTGGCATACTCATTGGGCAGTGTCACAAGCTCGCCGGTCTTATCATCAATGACCGTTGCCCCATGTACCTTTTTCCCTTGGCAGGTATCATAGGTCGCCATCAGCTTAACTTCTTGCAAAAAGCTGCCCTTGGCAAGCAGACGCGGGTTAAGCATCCACTGACCGGGTGCGACTGGGGCAAGTATATTTTTCTCCTGCATTTTCAACAGGGCGCTCCGCACTGTCTTTTCGTCAACGTCGGCTCGGCGGGCCAGCCCTTTTATCGTGCCATCATAGGTATTCGTGCGCGGATGGATATTTTTTAGGACTGTAATCAACACAAGGTTCTCTTGCCTTGTAAATCCAAAGAGTGCATCTAAAAAGCCTGTCTGCATTTTCCAAAATGCCTGCTCACCGTAATACTCGCGTCCGTAATCTGTATTTCTAACCACCGCACTTGTTCCGGGCGCATTGCCCGCCGGAATGGGGTTCGTATAATCTGCCATATAGGTCTCCTATAATATCGTGAAAAATGGTAGGGAATCTATGACATTCTGATTTTCATTCCAGCTTTTCCCGCGTTGTCGATTTTCTGCGCTATAATGCAGAAATATAGAGCTCCAAAATTCTTTACGACTTGAACCTCTTACTCTATTCTAAGGTCTTATTCTTTCTTATATTCTATCTTTTCCAAGAATCAATAAGACCCGTAGGGATCAATAAGAATAAAAATTGAAATGTCACCTTATGTCAGTTCTACGTTTTCATCTTTGTGTTTCAAGTTATCACTATCGGTAAGTTCCTCACAACACGCAGACGTTGCGGCTAGGTCAGCTTTTTAAAAATTCCGTCAAATCAAAAAGGGAGTAACGGCACAGTCGGTCATCAATCCATACCCAGCAGCCTGCCAACAGGTTGCCATGTAGGGGTTAGCCGACCACTTTGCCGCAGCCGCACAGCCCATCGGGCTGTTTGACGGATTCCTTAAAAAAGCTGTAAGCAGACGTCTGATTCCGGATTCAGTCGTCCGTTTTGGCCCAACCACATTTTAAAAAGTGCACTGTAACGTATCACTAATACTATTATACCAACTCAAAAATGCCGATGCCACCTCATCCCCCCTCTATAGAGAAAAAAATCAAAAAAATTCATAATTGCTCTATAATTCAATTTCGAGTAATTAAAATAGCGTTTCGGGAAAAGTTTATTGCAAACCTCAAAACCCTATTTTACAATACAAAATATGCCGATATAGCACTTTATTATATAGGTATGTTCATCAGAAAGGAGACCTTTTCCCCATGCGCAAAAAGGATTTTAAAACACGCGCGTTGGCGGTTGCCTTGACTGCTGCCGTTGCGTTGAGTTCCACAGCCTGCGGCTCGAAGTCCACGGCTGACGCATCCAGCGCAGCAACCAGCCAGAGCGAGTCCACCGACAGTTCTTCGTCGGAATCTACTACCGCCACACCCGCGCCGACTGCGACCCCTGCACCGACTGCCACACCGGCCCCTGCGGAGTCCACCGCTGAAACAGACGACAAGTCTGCACAGGACAGTCAGAACGGGCAGAATACCAATTCCGGCAATGCAACCAACTCCGGCAAACAGAACGGCACTGCATCCGGCAGCAAAAACAACAACACCTCGTCCGGCAAAACAACGGCCACTGCCCCTGCACAGGCTGCTGCTCCCGCACCCACGGCCACGCCGAAGCCCATCACCTACACCTACGTTGTCCGCAAGCACCCTGCAAGCTGCACGACGGCAGGCTACGACGAGCACATCTGCCAAGAGTGGGGCGGCATGAACTACAACGACAACTACGTTGCCCCCACCGGCCACGACTGGGGCGCAGGTGTTGTCACCAAGCAGGCCACCTACTTTGAAAAAGGCTCAATTACTTACACCTGCAAGACCTGTGGCGAGACCCGCACCGAGGAGACGCCCGAACTGGATAAAACCTATCATATTAAAGAGGTCATCGCGCCGACCTGCACGTCCGAGGGCTACACCATCTACGAGTGCAACGAAGTTCCCGGTCTGACCTACAAAGGCGAGTACACCGCCAAGCTACCCCACAGTTGGGATGACGGCGTTGTCACCAAGGCCGCAACAATTTATGAGAAGGGCGTCAAGACCTTTACCTGTACGGTTTGCGGCGAGACCCGCACCGAGGACATCCCCGTGCTGGACAAGACGTGGCACAAGGGCGAGACCGTCGCCCCTACCTGCACCGAGCAGGGCTACACCGTCTACATCTGCGACCAAGACGAAACCCTCACCGAGAAGCGCGATTACACCGACGCCCTCGGCCACGATTACGATGACGGCGTTATCACCACCGAACCGACCTGCACGACAGAAGGTGTCAAAACCTATACTTGTAAGCGCGACGGCGCGACTAAGACCGAAACGGTTGACGCGCTCGGTCACGACTGGGATGCAGGTAAGGTCACGAAGGCTGCCACCTGCACCGAGGACGGTGTCTTCACCTTCACTTGCACCCGCTGCGATACAACCGACACGGCCACGATTCCTGCGACCGGCCACAAGTGGGATGACGGCACAATTACCGTCGAACCGACTTGCGAGACGGACGGCGAGAAGACCTACAAATGCACGAATGACGGCTGTGCCAAAACCAAGACCGAAAAGGTTGACGCACTCGGCCACGACTGGGGCGACGGTGAAGTCACCACCCCGGCAACCTGCACCGCAGATGGCGTGTTGACCTACATCTGCAAGCACGATTCCAGCCACACTAAGACCGAGGCCATCCCCGCGCTGGGCCACGCCTTTGCTGAAACCGGCACAGTCACCAAAGCCGCAACCTGTGAGGAAGACGGTGTGATGACCTACCCCTGCACCCATGATGGCTGCACCGAGGCCAAGACCGAAGTTATTCCCGCACTGGGCCACGATTGGAACGACGGCGAAGTCACTACCCCGGCGACCTGTGAGACGGACGGCGTTAAAACCTACACTTGTAAAAATGATGCCAGCCACACCAAGACCGAGACCATTGCAAAGCTGGGCCACAAGTGGGATGCGGGTAAGGTGACTATCGAGCCGACCTACGAGAGCGACGGCACAATGACCTTTACCTGCCAGAACGACAAGACCCACACCTACACCGAGACTATCCCGGCCAAAAAGTACACGTTTACTGTGACCGTAGTTGACCCCACCTGCACCGAGCAGGGCTACACGCTGCACACCTGCAACCAGAACGCCGAAAAATCCTACAAGGACAACTACACCGACGCGCTGGGCCACGACTATAAAGAAGTCATCACCCCGGCCACCTGCAAGGACGCAGGCAAGGTGGAAAATGTCTGCCAGCGCTGCAACGATACCCAACTTGTCAAAGACCTGCCTGTGACCGAAGACCACAAATGGAATGACGGCGTTGTGACCAAGGCCGCTACCTGCACCGAGGCAGGCGAGAAGTTGTACACCTGCACCGTCTGCGACAAAACCAAGACCGAGACCATTGCAGCCATCGGCCACGACTGGGAAGAAAAGACCACCCCCGCCACCTGCAAGGACACTGGCAGCGTTGACCGCACCTGCAAAACCTGCGGCGTAACCGAGCACGTTAAAGACCTGCCCGTTACCAACGAGCACATTTGGGATGCAGGCACTGTCACAAAGGAGGCCAACTGCACCGACAAGGGCGAGACGACCTACTCCTGCACCGTTTGCGGCGCAACGAAGGTCGAGGAAGACATTGCCGCGCTGGGCCACGACTTCCACGGCGGCAACTGCAACCGCTGCGGTGTTTCTGAGGATTACGACCCCGAACATTTCCGTCAGACGATTTTTACGCAGACAAACGAGTTCCGCGCCGAGAATAACCGTGCGCCGCTGACCTACCTGTCGCAATATCAAACCGTTGCTGACCTGCGGGCAAAAGAACAGGCAACCTCTTACGGGCATACCCGCCCGAACGGAGAGCCATACTATACCGCGTTTGAAGAGCTTGGCTTCGGTGACCGTCTGGCTGCTGGTCTAAACGGTGAAAACGCTGGACGTATGCAGGGAACATGGTTCTTTGAAGATTGGGCTGTAAATGGTTGGAGTGTTAGCCCCGGCCACCGTCAGGCCATGCTGGCCGACGCTGCGGACGGCATTGTCGTTGGCTGCTACTACGACCCGGTTACCCAGTATTACTACGCCATCCAGATGTTCTTCAGCTCCGAATTGGCAAATCAGTACAAGAATAGCCTCGCCAGCCAATCCGCTGACCCTGCGGACGCTGTGGCCGTTCAAACCGTTGAGCCTGTTACCGAGCAGCCTGTCGTAACAGCTGCCCCGGCAGAAACCTCCGAGCAGCCTACTGATAAGACCGAGGACGAGCCTTCCACCGTATCTACAGATGAAAAGCCCGCCACCTCGGAGACCGCAGAAACCGAAAAAGAGTCTGAATAATATCCACTCATAATCATGCGCCCCACAGCACAAACGCTGCGGGGCGCATATTTTATTATAAAAACTAAGAGTGTCGTGAAACACGACACCCTTAGAAACTTTATTATGTACGTTTTACCGTCTAATTCTGGAGGTTTTGATACTTATTTGATATTTATTAGCCGAACGTGCAGCACCAGATAGTTTTACCGTCGATTGTATAGAAACAGCAAATACCAATCTGCGTGAAATTCAGATTCATAATAACTGCATCAATAAAATCATGTTATTATACAAGTGCCACAAGTACGGCCCTCACATCGTCAATGTATTTAGGGCCAACGCGCAAGGTCTCGCCATTCGTCAGTTGAATTTCCTTTGCCTTCTTGTCCTGTAAGCCTTTGATTTTACGCACATTGACAACGATGCTTCGTTGGCAGCGGCAAAATTCACCCTGCGGCAGGCGCTTCATTATTGATTGCAGCGTTGTATTGTAACGCTGTCTGCCGCTGCACGTCACAATTTCCACTGCGTGGGAAAGTGCCTGTGCATATAGAATATCATCTGTATAATATTTGTCAACTGCATACGCGCCGCGCTGTAAAGTCAATATCGCACGACCTTTTGCGTAGCTGCTTCGTTCCCACCAAAAATTAAGTAAATCAAATATTTTCTTCATATTGGTTGGCTTGACTATGATGGAGCAGGCGTATACATCTTGACTCGCAAGCAAGCACTCACTCCGATTGGATATGAAGGCAATATCAATACGGCTGTTATATTTGCGCAGATGCTTGGCAAAGGTCATGCCATCAATACCGGGCGTCTCAACATCCAGCATGGCCGCATCTATGTCCAGCAGCCCCCGCATGGCATAGGAGTCCTTTTGTATGGCCGTCTCTTTTTGTATGTATACTTCATGGCCGGTCTCTTTTTTCCACGCTTCAATTTGCCGTATGAGCCGCTCCATATCCTTTGTATTATCTTCCAAAATCAAAAGGTTCAACTCGTCTTCTCACCCTCAAAAAATGTTAAAAGCTGTTGGAATTTTAATTCATGGTAGCAAACGATTTTTCCCATGTCACGCAACTTTACTTGAAACGCAATTTGAATTACCTTAAATTTTTTCTTCAAAAAATAACCCTGTATCAAATCAACGCTGTGCCCGATTTCTCGCAAAAGTCCGGGAATTTTTTGCAAAAAAATGGTATAGTATTAGTAGTAAATAAACCGAACCTTAGAGGTGAGACCCCCATGCAGACTTACGGCTATTGCCGGATTTCCACACCGCGACAAAATATTGAGCGGCAAGTGCGCAACATTTTAGCCGCGTACCCGGATGCCCATATTGTCCGCGAGGTCTACACCGGCACTAAGTATCAAGGCCGCGCGGAATTGGACAAGCTGCTGCGCACTGTACAGGCCGGAGACAGAATTATTTTTGACTCCGTTTCCCGCATGAGCCGCAGCGCCGACGAGGGTTGCCAACTGTATACGGATTTGTACGCCCGGAATGTTGACCTTTTCTTTTTAAAAGAGCCACATATCAATACCGAGACCTACCGCCAGACCATCCAGCGGCAAATCAACGCCCAGTTGCAAACCGGCAGCGCGGCCACTGATAATTTTGTTTCGTCCGTTATTGCTGCATTAAATCAATACACCGCCGACCTTGCCGCCGAGCAGATACGCCTAGCCTTTGCGCAGGCACAGAAGGAAGTTGACGACCTGCACCAACGCACCAGAGAGGGGATGCTGACCGCGAAATTGAACGGCAAGCAAATCGGACAGATGGCGGGCCGCAAGTTGATAATTAAGAAGGCCGCACCGTGTAAAGAATTGATTGTGAGATACAGCAAGGATTTTGGCGGCACACTCTCGGATGCCGAGTGCATAAAGCTGATTGGTATTGCCCGAAACACTTATTACAAATACAAGCGGGAACTGCGTGAGCAGTCAGCAGGGTTGCCCCCGTTATGAGGGCTTATCTGCAAGGGCGCACCACGCGCAGGTCTTGCACTCTGCTTTCTCGCCGCAGGGCGGTACACCGGTGTCTGGTTCGTAGGGGCAAGAATGATAATCGTATTGCATGGGAAAATTCCTCTTACTTAAAAGTGTACATATAAAAATGGTAGCCTACTCTCACTCGACTATTATCGCTGTTTATAATGGATTACTCGGAAACGACCATTTTCTCCATGCAGTCACCGCAGATTATGTTGATTGCTTTCGTCGCTCGGCAGCTATTGCCACATTTGGGGCAGATATATTTGCGGGTGCTGCTAGGCTTTTTTGTTCTGCTCCCGCCCTTGGGGAGCGTTCCGAGCACATCCAGAAGGGAAACACCCTCAACCATCTGCAAGTCCTGCCAGCCCTGCGCCTCAATGAAATCCAGCAGGTCAATTCCGGGGCTGGTAATTGTCCAACCGTATTTGGGGTGGTGCTCAACTTCCAGCCCGTGCGCCTCGGCCATTGACTTAAATCTTTTGTTGTGATACACGCCGTTATTGCTGGTGTCCTTGATGGGTTCGGGGTTTCCGTCCGCATCAAGGATTTTTGAGCCGTAACCAACTGCGCAGGCAAGGTGGCACATCTCATGCAAAAGCGTGGCACAGGTTTCCTCGATTGGGCGGTTGAGCGTGGGCGAACTGATGTTGATTTCATACCGCCGCTCATCGCCCGCCTGCCAGACCTTGCCGCAAGTGAAATGTCCATACGCGCCGACTGTCTTTTTTAGGCTGATAACCACCTCCGGCAACGCGCCATCAAAAAAGTGATTGTTAAGAAGTCGGAACATCTTTTCGAGTTGTCCGGCCACGCGGCTGGTTTTAACGGTTTGTTTCATTTTGCTGTCCTTTCTCGTCGTTTTGTCTTTCGTATCCCGCAGAAGCGGTTTGCAGGTTTGGCCCCTGCCGGCGAGAAGAAAAAGTAAAGCCCACACCCCTGTGTCAACAAATCATGGAATATCGCAGCATTCTACGCTAAAATGCGAGAATATGCCGTGAAAGTTTGTTGACTAAAGGGTGTGGGCTTATATACTTTTTTGAGCGGCAGGGCCACGTTCCCATCCCGCCGCAGCGGCGTTCTCCTTTCCGAATCAAAATTTTAAAAAAATTAGTATAGTTATATATAGGGGAGAAAAGTTCTCCCATGAGCCAAAAGGATACAAAATATGATAATTACAAACCAACGTCCAGAGGTAAAACGCCTTTGGAAGACAGCGAAAAAGCACTACAATCTTAAAAGCCGTCAACTTTTCCGCATAGCGCTAAAGGACGAGTTTTTACCGCTCACCGCTCCCTTTCGCACTGAAGCCGATTTCTTATTAAATGAGGCTGCTGCAAATAATCTGACTACCGATGAAATCAAGAACTCCATGTCACGAGGCATCGACGCGCTGCAAAATCGTCCTCTCCGTGAGCCATCTATTCTGTGGTCGTTCTTCTCCCGATTTTCGGAAAATGAATTGCAAAAATCCTCCGACATTGTTGAGGGAGACGCTTCTTGGGAGCGAACTATCGCGGTCTACACAGTTCTCAACGAAGTACCTTTTGTGAGCAACGATGGCAGAATTGACGGCGCACGCCTTGTTGATGACCTTTTATCTAAATGGGATAGTCTCTGGAACAAGAAAGAGACGTACTTTTTACTAGCATTGATTGCAGACCGCTGTGAACCCGAAAGCCCTTTCGGTTGGTTTGAGGGTGTACTTTTTCTGCGCGACATCGAACGTGCCGCTCTATGCGGCGAATAATGCGGCAGAAATGTCCAGCGCATCGGTGCGGACATTGTGCCGCCACCCCAGGGGGGCAGGAACGGCGGGAAGTCGTTCCGATTGGGGGCCGCAGCCCCCACTGACGGCAAGCATATCTTGTCGGCAGCGGGGAGTCCAGAGGGGTCACGCCCCTTTGGCAAGATAAGCCCGCAAGGGCGGTGGGAGTTTCCGGGGGAAACTGCCATATCTTGTATGACACATCAGTCCGCGGCTAAATACACTGCTTCATTTCGCAGGGCATTTTAAGCCACGGGCAGAGGGGTCATTGACCCCACAAAAGGAAGGTGAGATTACAATGGCAAGTGTAGAGAAGTTTTCGGCGGGCGCAGTCCGCAATCAACTGCGGCACAATCGCCGCGAAATCGAACATTCCAGCAACCTTGACATTGACCCGTCTCGGCAGGGGCAGGACTATGTTCTGTCGCCCGATAGGGGCATGACCGAGTACGATTATTTCAAGCAGCGCATAAGTCAGCTATATGTGTATAATCGTAATGACATTAAAGTTATGGCCGGATGGGTCGTTACTGCGCCGCAGAATTTAGACCCAAAGCGTTATGATGATTTTTTCTGCTCGACATACGATTTTTTGGAAAATCGTTATGGCAAGGAGAACGTTATTCAAGCCATCGTGCATGATGACGAGGGTGGCCAGCCGCATTTACATTTTTGTTTCGTGCCCGTTGTCGAAGACCCGAAACATGATGAAGGCTACAAGGTATGCGCCAATGAGGTTCTTGACCGCCGCGAACTGCGCAATTTTCATCCAGACCTGCAACGCTATCTGGACGAGCATGGTCTGGAAGATGCTCATATTATGACCGGCGTAACCAAACAGCAGGGCGGCAACCGCACTGTCGCGCAGCTTAAGGCCGAGCGCGAACAGGAAATCAAACGCCCCTCACTGTACTTCGGAGAAGCCACCAATATGCAGCACTTACACTTTTGAGGTGCACCATGAATCAATTTGTACTGCGCCTTAATTGTTATCTGTATGGAGCACTTGCCATCACACTGGCATTTTTATTGCTGCTCATTTACATACGCGGGCAGGGCAACCATTTTCCGAATCCCTTCAACCGTAAAAATATTGTATATCAGCCAGCTGTACAGACGCACGGAGTTCTTCTCGGAAAGCGATTCAACTTGCTTGCCTACTCGCCAGAACAAGACGAAGGGCACATCCTTGTCCTCGGTCCTTCTGGAACAGGCAAGACCAGTGCTTTGCTGATACCAACGCTGCGCAGTTGGCAGGGCACGGCACTGGTGGTGGATATTTCCGGCGATATTTCGGCCAATGTACAGGCAGAAAATAAAATCATATTTGACCCAACCTCAAAGGATTGCATCCCGTACAACGTCTTTGCCTCGATAGATGCCATTGGTGACGAGACCGAGCGGCTAGAGCGTTTAGAACAGCTTGCCTACCTGTTGTTGCCGGATAAGGCAAATAACAGCGAGGCAGGCGTGTTCTTTTGTAAAAATGGCCGCAAAATGATAACAGCTGCACTGATTTGTTACTATGGTATGGGCTGGGATTTTATTCGGATTTGTGAGCACTTCTTGTCCAACGACTGGCGCAGTCTACTAAACGACATCGCTTCGCAGCAGAACCAGACTGCAAATATGTATATCAGTTCTTTTGCAGGGGCATCAGAACAAAATACCGCAGGCTGCAAACAAGCTGCCGATGATGCGTTGAAATTATTTGCTACAAACGAAAAAATCAAAAATGCACTTCGCAAAACGGCCAGCTATGAGCAGTCAATCAGCCCGGCCACGCTGGAGACAAACAGCATCTATATCTATATTCCAGACGAAAAGCTCAAAATATATGGTGACCTGCTGCGTATTATCACGGCACAGTCAATGGAGTATTTTTCAGCACGCCCAAAGGGGAACAAGCAAATGATACTGTTCTGCTTGGACGAATTTGCATCCTTTGGAAAATTGCAGATAACCGAAAGCCTGCGAAAACTAAGAAAGCGGCATATCCGCATTATGGTGTTGACGCAATCGTTAGCTGACCTTGACATGATTTATGGAAAAGATGAGCGCAAGGCTATGCTCGGCAACTTTAAGTTTACAATTCTGTTGGGCTGCAAGGACACCGAGACGCAGGAGTATTTTTCAAAAATGATAGGAGACAAGCCCTCATTTGGGGATGACGAAAACAAAAATAACCGCCCAATCATCAGACCCGCAGAGCTTGCGCACTTGGAGCAAGACCTGTACGTTATCTGTGATGATGGAGCGGTTAGATTGCGAAAAAACTTTTATTTTAAATCGTGATTTTTAAATGTACACTTATAAAAGTTACAGTTTACCGTAAAATATTGACATATTAGGGCAGATATATTACTATGATGTAGGGCACAACAAGAAATCAAAAAGGACAAACACAGGTAAATAATTGTAAGACCCCAGCACCTCCGGGTGTTTGGGGTCTTTTTTGTTTGCCATTTTTGAGATGAATCGAAGAAATCTATAAGAAAAATCTTGGATTCCCGCGTTTTAGAGTGATTTTTGGAAAAGCATTGAGGAATAATGGGCGGCGAGCGGAACGGAGTGGAGCGAGCCTTAATTGACTCGTTTCTCCGTTTTTCTCCCTTGAATTTTCTTGATTTTGGGTGTGCCCCTTTTGAATTTTTTGAGCGCCCTTTCATATACAGTTTGTATAAATTTACAGCAAATATATAACCCCCGATTTCAGGCAATCGGGGGTTGTTTTTATTGCGGCCAGTCTGCGCTCCGGCTCGTGGTCTCGTCAGGATGCATCCAGAGGACGGCATAGCGGTTTTGCGCGGCCAGGGCCTGGCCGGTCTCCTCGGGCAGACAGAACAGCCCGGTGGAAAGCGCGTCGGCCAGACCTCCGGTGTCGGCGCGGGCCAGCACGGCCACGCTGCTGACGTAGCGGGCAGGGTAGCCCGTCGTCAGATCGATCAGGTGAGCGTACCGCACGCCGTCGTACTCAAAGTAGCGCTGGTAGTCGCCGCTGATGACCAGGCTGTCGCCGTCGGCCAGCTCGACGGCCTGTATGTACGCGGGGTCATCGCCCCAGGGGTTCTCGACACCCGCGGTCCAGGGCTTGCCGCCGGGCTTTGTACCGATGGCGCGCACGTTGCCGCCGATGTTCAGCAGGGCGCTGGTCAGCCCGCGGGCCTGTGCGGCCCGGGCGGTCTGCTCCACAGCGTAGCCCTTGCCCACCGCACCGACGTCGAGTGCCATCTCCGGGTCAGCAAAATAGACGGTTTGTGCTGCATCGTCCAGAACCAGCTCCTCTACGTCGATATGCGCCAGCGCCGCCGCGATGGCGTCCGCGTCGGGCGGGGCAGGGGAGTCGCTTTCCCGCGCATCGTGCCACAGGCGCAGCACCGCACCTGCGGCGATGTTCGTCGCGCCGTTGGCGGCAGGGTAAGCGGTGTCTTTGCACCAGCGCAAAAATGCGTACAGCTCGTCGCTGACCTTCACCGGCGCAGCGGCGGCCCGGGCGTTGACATCATACAGGTTGATGACGCCATCATAGTGGTGGTAGATGTCAAACAATTCGTTATAGCGCTGTAAATCGCTGTACATGGCCTGTGTCTGGGCGTTCCAGCTGTCCTGGCTGTCGGCATAGCCCTGCACGATGGCGACAGTGTCAAACAGGTCGAACCAGGTGGCACTGTACAAATTTTGCTGCTTTTGGCAGGCGGTCAGCGGCAGACAAAGCAGTACCAGCAGCAGCGCGGTCAGGCGGCGCTTCATGCGTTGCCGCCCTGCACGGTCTCGTGCTCGGTGTTTAATTCCAGCAGCAGGTTTGCCAGCGTCCAGCCCTTGCTGGTGGGCGTGACCATGCTGCGCACCGGAATGGACGCGCCGCCCATTTTGATAAGGTCAAGGAACGCGCCCAACTCGCCGTTGTCATGGCGCAGTCCGCTGACGATGATGGCCGGGCGGTCCGGCACCGCGATAAGCGGCGCAAACGCCGGGGCCGGCCTGCCCGCGCAGAGGTCCCCGACGATGCCGCCGAGGTCGCCGTCCGCGACGGGGCGGAGCTTGACGTCATAGCGCCTGGCCGCGCGGGCGATGGCGGCATAGTTGGGGTAGCTTTCGTCAATGCGCCAGAGTAAGGCGCAGCGGGGTTCGCGGATGATTCGGGCTTTCATGATGTTACCTCGTTAAAAGGGAAGGTTGTGAACGGGCGGGCGAACCATGTTCGCCCCTACAGAGACGCTGCCACCGTAGGGGCCGGGCATGCCCGGCCCGCGGCATAAAAATAAGCGGTCGTTTGCGGGAAAGCTGCGGGCCGCACATGTGCGGCCCCTACAACTCTACCCATTCAAAAAAGCATTGTAGGGGAGGGGTCTTGACCCCTCCGCGGGCGGATATGGAATCCGCCCCTACGGAGAGAGCGGCCATGCTGCGGGGCGTCTAAGACGCCCCCTACAACAAAGGCGCCGCCTTATCCCGGGCAGCGCCTTTTGTATTGCTTACAGGTCGGGGTGGTACTCCTTGCAGGTGCACTTTTTCCACTTCAGGCCGCTGCCGCAGGGGCAGGGATCGTTGCGGCCGATCTTCGTCACACGGACGGGGGCCGGGGCCTTGGCACCGGTATCACCGGGCGCATTATCGCCGGTGGGCTTGGCGATCTGCTCACGCTTCGGCTCGGCGTTCTGCTGGCGGATCTCAATCGTCAGCAGCATGTGGACGGCATCCTCGCGGATCGACGCGATCATCTCATCGAACATCGCGAAGCCCTCGATGCGGTACTCGACCACGGGGTCATGCTGGCCGTAGCCGCGCAAACCCATGCCCTGCTTGAGCTGGTCCATGTTGTCGATGTGCTCCATCCACTTGCTGTCAACATTGCGCAGCAGGCAGATGCGCTCAAGCTCGCGCATCGTCTTGGCACCGTAGCGCTTTTCCTTGGCGGTCAGGATGTCCATGCCGCGCTTGTACAGCTCGTCGGCAATGCCCTCCTTCGTCAGGTCGCCCAACTGCTCGGTGGTGTAGTTGAAGTCGGTGGGCAGGCACAGCCAGTTCATGAAGTGGCGGCGCAGCCCGGCAAAATCCCAGTCGTCGGCGGTCTCGCCGTTCAGGTAGTTCGCGCAGGCATCGTCGATGGCCTGGCGCATCATCTCGTGCAGCTTGCCGGAGATGTCCTCGCCGTCCAGCACCATCTGGCGCTGCTTGTAGATGATCTCGCGCTGCTGGTTCATGACGTCGTCATACTGCAGCACCTGCTTACGAATTGCAAAGTTCGACGCTTCGAGCTTCTTCTGGGCGCTCTCGATGGTGTTGGTGATGAGCTTGTTCTCGATGGGCACATCCTCGTCGAGGCCCAGGGAATCCATGAGGCTCTGGACACGGTCACCGCCGAAAATGCGCATCAGATCGTCCTCCAGGCTCAGGAAGAAGCGGGATGCACCCGGGTCGCCCTGACGGCCTGCACGGCCGCGCAGCTGGTTGTCGATACGGCGGCTCTCGTGGCGCTCGGTGCCGATGATGAACAGGCCGCCCGCATTGCGGACAACCTCCGCCTCGCGTTTGACCTCGGGGGTAAATTCCTCGCACAGTTCCTCAAAACGCTTGCGGGCATGGAGAATTTCGGCGTCCTCGGTCTCGGCGTGGCCGTCGCACTCGGTCATCAGCATCTCGAGTTTGGCATCAATACCGGCCTCCGGCGGGGTAGGCAGCTCGGTGCCGCTGGCCTTGGCGCGGGCCTTCTCATGCTCGTAGGCATCCTTCAACTCGGCCAGGTTGGCGGTCAGCTCCTTGGACAGCTCCTTTTTAAGGGCCGCCTTGGCCATGTAGGTCACGTTGCCGCCCAGCATAATATCGGTACCGCGGCCCGCCATGTTGGTGGCGATGGTGACCGCGCCCTGCTTGCCGGCCTGCGCGACGATCTCAGCCTCTCGCTCATGCTGCTTCGCGTTCAGGACGTTGTGCTCGATGCCTTTCTTTTTCAGCAGCTTGGACAGCGCCTCGCTCTTTTCGACGCTGACGGTGCCGACCAGGACAGGCTGACCCTTGGCGTGGCACTCGGCGACCTGCTCAATGACGGCGTTGTACTTGCCGTTGACGGTCTTGTAGACGCTGTCGGGCAGGTCCTTGCGGGCGCGGGGCTTGTTGGTGGGGATGCTGACGATGTTCAGGCCGTAAATTTCGCTGAACTCGTCGGCCTCGGTGGAGGCTGTACCGGTCATGCCGGACAGCTTTTTGTACATGCGGAAGTAGTTCTGGAAGGTGACGGTGGCCAGCGTCTTGCTCTCGGCGGCAACGGTCACGCCTTCTTTGGCCTCGATGGCCTGATGCAGGCCGTCGTTGAAGCGGCGGCCATACATCAGACGGCCCGTGAACTCGTCAACGATGATGACCTCACCGTCTTTGACGATATAGTCGGTATCGCGGTGCATAACGCCGCGGGCCTTGATCGCACCGTCAATGTAATGGCGCAGCGACATATTGTCGGCGTCGGCCAGGTTCTCGACGTGGAAGAACGCCTCGGCCTTTTTGACGCCGGACTCGGTCAGGGTAGCGGTCTTGCGCTTTTCGTCCACGACGTAATCGCCGTCTACCTGCTCCTCGGCCTCGACCTTGTCGTCCAGCTCGACGATAACACTCTTTTTCAGCGTCTTGGCAAAGTCGTCCGCGCGCTTGTACATCACGCTGGAATCCTCGCCCTTGCCGCTGATGATCAGCGGGGTACGGGCCTCGTCGATCAGGATGGAGTCGACCTCGTCCACGATGGCAAACGCATGGCCGCGCTGCACCATGTTGGCCTTGTAGACGACCATGTTGTCGCGCAGGTAGTCAAAGCCGAACTCGTTGTTCGTGCCGTAGGTGACGTCGGCCTCGTAGGCCTTCTTGCGGTCCCCGGCCTCGACGCCGTGGACAACCAGACCGACGGTCAGACCCAGGAAGCGGTAGACCTTGCCCATCCACTCGGAGTCGCGGCGGGCCAGGTAATCGTTGACGGTGACAACATGCACGCCCTCGCCGGTCAGGGCGTTCAGGTAGGTGGGCATGGTAGCGACCAGCGTCTTGCCTTCACCGGTCTGCATCTCGGCGATGCAGGCGCGGTGCAGCACGATGCCGCCGATGATCTGCACGGGGTAGGGCTTCATGCCAAGCACGCGCCAATCAGCCTCACGGCATACGGCGAACGCCTCCGGCAGCAGGTCGTCGAGGGTCTCACCCTTGGCAAGGCGCTCTTTGAACTCGGTGGTCTTGGCCTGCAGTTCCTCGTCGGTCAGCTTGGCCATCTCCGGCTCCAGGGCAAGGACCTTGTCCTTGAGCGGGTTGATGCGCTTGAGTTCTTTGTCCGAGAAAGAGCCGAACAGTTTTTCAAAAAAAGACATAACAGTTCCCCTGTATTTTCCGCCGCGTGTAGAGGTGCGGCTAATAGTGGTTTTATATAGTTTTACACATGATACTATAATACACCCGCACAGGGGTTCGTGTCAAACCTGCGCGGGTGTATTTCGTAATATATTTAATTTTTCTGTTTTGCGGGCAGGCTCAGCAGCACCAGCATCAAAAAGATACAGCCGAAGCCCAGCGCATCCCACAGCGTAAAGGGTGAGCCCAGCACCAGCGTGCTGATGATGGCCGCCGTGACCGGCTCGGCAAAGCTGTAGAGGCTCGCCTTCTGGGGGCCGATGAGCGGCACACCCGACATGTACAGACTGAACGCCAGCACATTGCCCAGTACAACCACCGTAAAGATGCCGAACACGCCCATCGCCGTCGGCACATAGTCAATCTGCCACGGGCGGAAGATGAGCGAAAACATGATGCCGCCCATCAAAAACGCCCAGCCCTGCAGCATCGGGGTGGGGTACTGCTCCTGCAATTTTTTCGGCCACATCGTGTAGATGGCGACGCAGCAGGCACTGACGATGCCGGAGACCAGCGCCGCCGGGCTGACGGCCAGCCCGGTCAGGCTGCCGTGGGTCGTGATGAGGAAAACGCCCACCAGCGCCAGCAAGATCGAACAGACCTCAAACACGCGAGGGCCGCGCTTTTGCTGGATGCAAACGACCAGCAGGATGATGACGGGGGAGACGTCCTGTAAAATCGTGCCCATGCCTGCGCTGGACAGCTGGATCGTCAGAAAGTAGGTGAACTGGCAGCAGCTGACGCCCGCCAGACCGTAGATAAGCAGGTCAATGGCGTTGCGCGGATTTTTCCTGACGTTCCACGGGTCAAAAAGCGTTTTGCGGTCCTTTATAAAAAAGAATCCGCACAGGATCAGCCCCGCCAGAAACAGCCGGATGGGCACGAGCCAGGTCGAATCCATCCCCTCGCGGGTGAACAGGTACTGCCCCATGCAGCCCGAAACGCCCCAGCACGCCGCGCCGCCCATCGTCAAGGCGGAGCCTTTTATGCGGTCAGACATTGTGTTGCTCCTCTGTTGTAGGGGTCGATGCTCGCATCGACCCGCATCATAACGGCGGGCAGTTATTTGCAGGGGGCGGCGTCCTCGACGCCCCTACAGCCTCCCGTAAGGGCAATACCGCATAATTCCCGCCTTACGGCTTAAGCACCGCTCCGGCGGCTGCGGCACGGCATCTGCGTTGCCAAAATGCTCGATAAGACATCCAGTATTATCTGCGCTTTTGGCTTAGCAGCTGCCGCACCTCGCTCGCCGTATCGGCACTTAGAATTATGCGGTATTGCCTAAGCTCTTATTCCAAAATCAGCGCCGCGGCTTCGCGCAATCCCTTTACAACCGGTGCGCCCGTTTCCCTCAATTTTTCCGGCGGCTGGTGGCCGCCGGACTGCAAAACGCAGCGCACGCCCAGCGCCTGTGCAACCTCATAGTCGTGGACGGAATCGCCGATCATGACGGCGCGTGCCGGGTCAAAGCCGTTTTCCTTTAAATAGGCCAGCCCGACCTCGACCTTGCTCTTGGCGTAGATGTCGCCCAGACCCAGCAGACGGTCAAAATAGCCCGTCACGCCGCGCTCGTCGGTCTGACGCCGCAGCGTGTCCAGATTGCTGGCCGACAGAATGACCTGCCGCAGCCCCGCGGCCTTAAACGCCTCCAGCGCGTCAATGGCGCCGTCTGCCAGCGGGCAGGCCGCACTGGCGGGGACGTAGTCCTCCATGTATTTTTCGGCCAGCTCGGCAAAGCTGTGCTTTGTAAAGTCAAACCCCGCGCGGACGTAATATTCCTCGATGGGAAAGCCAAAAATAGCCCGGTACCGCTCGTGGTCATACCGCTGCGGGTAGCCGAATCCTGCCAGCAGACGGTTGAGCGCGTCCACGCAGAGATCGACATCATCGAGCAGGGTACCGTTCCAATCCCACAAAATCAGTTCCGGGCACATAGATGTTACCTCTCACGGCAGCACCGCACAATTCCCGCCCTACGGGCTTAAGCACCGCTCCGGCGGCTGCGGCACGTCACCTGCGTCGCAAAAATGCTCGGTAATATACAAAGTATTGCCTGCGCTTTTTGCTTAGCATCTGACGTGCCTCGCTCGCCGTATCGGCACTTAGAATTGTGCGGTGTTGCCTTATTCTTCTGTAAAAATTTTGTTCAGACTCGCGTTGCTTTCGATCAGCTTGACGAGCGCCACACCCAGAATCGTGCAGCTGATGAGCTCGCCAATGCCGACAGTAACGGCATTGAACACCGCCAGCATCGCCGTGGGTGCGCCGTCCGAGAAGAAGAAGGTGATCTCGAACGCGCCGACAATGATCATATTAAAGACAACGGGCGGCAGGGATGCCGGAATGGCCAGCCCTTTCACGCGGATGTCGCGCAGCTTGTAGGTCACAAGGCAGGCCAGCAGGGTCGCCAGCGTGCCGAACACCACGTCAACGACGGTGGAGCCGAGCAGATTTGCCAAAAAGCAGCCCAGCGTGACGCCGACGATATACTCAGCGCCGAACACCGGCAGCAGGCAGAGGGCCTCGGCCACGCGGACCTGCACCGCGCCGTAGCTGAACGGGGCCAGCACAAGGCAGACGACCACATAGACAGCCGCAATGACAGCGCAGCGCACAAGGCGACGGACGGACAGATTTTTCATATTCATACAATACTCCGGCGGATAGATTTTGACCACACGCAAGACCGCCAGCCTTGCGGGGTTTGCGCTGCCGACCAGCAGCCGACAGCGGAGCCTAAAATCCTAAGTTGCTCAACAAACCTAAATTATAACAAAACCCGCAGGCCGTTGCAAGACCTGCGGGGAAAATTTCTTTACTTTAGCAATCACCGCCGTGCCAGACGCTGCCCTGCAGGGCGGACGGTCTCTTACGAGAATGCTGAGGGCCTGGCATACCCGGCCTTACGGTGCAATCGTATTGTAGGGGGCGGTATCCTCGACGCCCCGCGGGCGGATGCAAGCATCCGCCCCTACAACAGCGTTACGGCAGTTCCGGCGCATAAGCCTCGAGATTGCGGGGCTTGCCCTCGTAGACGATAGCGATGCCGTCGGGGCCGGTGTTGGCGCTGACAACGCCGCCGAGCTGGAACACGATCAGCGGTGCATGGCCAAACGCCTTTTTGCACAGCTTAACCAGCTCGTCACGCTTGGCGGTGCTGGACGTGTAGGCCACCATGTAGGGCGTGTCCTTCATCGAATCGACACGGCTCTCCACCCATTTGATCATGGCGGCGGGCACGGCGGCGTCGCCGCGGACTTTGCTCTCGACCTTGGAGACGCCCGCATTCAGGCTGATGATGGGGCGGATGCCCAGCAGGTCGCCGACCACAGCGGCGGCGGCGCTGACGCGGCCCGACTTCTTCATCTGCTTCAGGCTGTAGGCGGCCAGACAGATCTCAACGCAGTCCAGCTTCTTCTTCAGCTCGGCCACGCAGGAGGCCAGCTCACCGCCGTTGCGCACCTTGCGGGCGCACTCACAGAAATACCAGCCGTAGGGCATCGAGTAGGTGTGGCTGTCGATGACCTGAATCTTCATCGTGTAGCCGGGGCGCTCCTCCTCCAACAGCTCCATGGCCTTGACGGCGTTGTTGTAGGTGCTGGAGCCGCCCGCGTTGATGCTCAGGTACACCAGGTCGGTATAGCCCTCGTCCGCATAGCGGGCGTAAATATCGCAGAACTGCAGCTGGGTGATGGCGGCGGTGGTGGGCACGCCCTGGGCGTCGCGCATCATCTGGTAAAACTGGTCGTTGGTAAAGTCCTTGCGCTCCATGTACTCCACACCGTCAAGGTTGATGGGGAAGCCCACGACCTCGATGCCGTACTTATCCGCAAGCTCCTGCGGAATGTCGGAACAGGAATCTGTCAGAAAACCTATCTTGCTCATTTTACATCCTCACTCCATTCGTATCGGGTCAACTGCCCGTGGGTCTCCAAACCGGCAAAATCCCATTGACGCAATGCTTCGTACACGCCCACTGCCACCGCGTTGGACAGGTTCAGGCATCGCTCGCCCCTGCGCATCGGCATACGCACGCAGTCGGCCTCATGCGCGGCCAGCAGCTCCTCGGGCAGGCCGGCATCCTCGCGCCCAAAGACGAGATACGCGCCGTCGGGGTAGGTCACATCCACATGGCGGCGCGGGCCCTTGGACGTGAAGTAGAAAAACGGACCACTGTTTTTGGCAAAAAAGTCCGCCTGATCTTGATAATATGTTATATCAAGCTGGTGCCAATAGTCAAGCCCGGCGCGCTTTAATTTTTTGTCATCGATGGTAAAGCCCATCGGGCCGACTATATGCAGCCGCGCTCCCGTCACCGCGCAGGTCCGCGCGATATTGCCGGAGTTCTGCGGGATCTGCGGCTCGACCAGTACAATATTTAAGGTTGGCATAAATTTACAAGTCCTCGTTCTATAACTTTAGCCCTCCCTTGGGGGAGGGTGGCGCCGCAGCGCCGGGTGAGGGGCCGGGTGGCACGCCGTTCATGGGTCGGCTCCCGGCCACCCCTCCGGCCTTCGGCCACCTCCCCTCTAGGGGAGGCTTTTCACGGCGTTATCAATCACACGGCATACGCCCTCAAAATGCTGCATCACATCCAGATTGGAAAACCGCAGCACTCTGATTCCGAAGCCCTCCAGATATTCCGTGCGCTGTGCATCGTGCAGCTGTCCCGCCGCTTCATAATGCTGGCTGCCGTCCAGCTCTATCGCCAGACCTGCCGCATCGCAATAAAAATCCAGAATATACCGTCCTACAACCTTCTGCCGCACAAAGCGCGGCGAATATCCGCGCAGAAAATCATACCACAGATGGCGTTCCTCCCGCGTCATGCTTTTTCGCAGCGCTCGGGCGTTTTCAAGGACATCCTTGTCTCGCGGCAGTCTCATGGTCTTACTCCTGCCGCAGTTTCGGCAGGGCGTTCTCCAGCCAGACGCCCAGCCGCTCGTCGGCTCCCTCGGGCGTCTGCCGGATACACTCGGCTACGAAGGCGGCAGCTGCCTGTACGGCAGCCTGGGGGACGTTGCCCCGCAAAATGCGCCCAACGAGCACGGCGGCAAAAATATCGCCCGTGCCGTGGAACATCCGCGGCTGCAGCGGCGTTTTTACGGCATAGCCCTCGCCGCCGCGGGCCGCGCCCACACAGCCTATGTAGCGTCCGCCGCCGATGCCCGTCACGCCGGTCACAACGACCTGCGGCGCCACACGGGTCAGCCGGGCCGCCTGTGCGGCGGCCTGCTCGGCACTGCCCACACCGGGCAGCGGGTCGCCCAGCAGCAGCGCGGCCTCGGTCACATTGGGGACGATCAGATCCGCCTTGCTGCACAGACTATACATAGCGGGCACCATGTCGGCCCCCAGGCCGCTGTACAGCCGCCCTCCGTCGCCCAGCACCGGGTCCACGACCTTAAACGCGCGGGGCCAAAGCTCAAACGCCTGCTCTACGAGCTTTGCCTGCGCGGCGTCCGCCAGATAGCCCGAGTAGATGCAGTCAAATTTCACGCCCAGACGATGATAATGTTCCAGTGCCGCGGGGCCGTAGCCGGGGTTGGCCAGCTTAGCCGGGGTGCCTAAGCCCCCCGTGTGGGTGGACAGCACCGCCGTAGGCAGTGCCACGGTCTGCACGCCCAGCGTCGAGAGCACCGGCACGATGACCGACAGCGCCGCCCGGCCAAAGCCCGGCAGATCATGGATGGCTAATACGGTTTTCGGCGCGTTGGTCATGCTGCGGCCCTCCCCCTGCATTTTTTGAGTTCTCATTGATTCTACCATAAAACCCACCGCAAAAAAAGCCGTATTCGGGCGATTGTTCCGTTTTGTTTGGTTTTTGGGCAAAGAGAACAAAACTTGTGCCTTACACCGCCGATTTTCTTGCACTCTCTGCGTATATTCAGCTGTTCTTCACATTTTTCTTAATGCGTTCCAAGTCCTGCTGGATTTTCGACAATTCATTTATAATATATTGCGAGTCTCTCGCGGGCGCATCTGTCCGCCCGACAAGATAATCTATGCTCACATGAAAAAAGTCCGCCAGCACAACCAGTGCCCGGGCGTCCGGCTGTGTTTTTCCCGTTTCATAGTTGGACAGCGTTTTCTGGTCAATTCCGGTTGCTTCTGCTACATCTATCTGCCGCAAGTCCATATCTTCCCGCAGGTCGCGAATACGATTCATGTGTCACCACTCCTTTTCCCTTAAATTTACTATAAAATTACTATGGAGCAGTTGACGTATACACAATCTTACTATATAATAAAGAAAAATACTATTTATTTAGTATGTCGAAGGAAGGTTTCACTGTTATGGCGCAGTACAACAATGAAATTCTTGTACAGTATCTGGACGATGTTTACAGCCTTGAACTTCTCTGCCGCAAAATACAAGATAAAATTAACCTTTTAGCTACCACCATATCCAGTAGGGAAGAATTTATCCATCGAGCTGACAGTTCTACAGTCTATCCCATCCAGCATGTTCCGCATTGGCTAAAAACAATTAAATGGTCTGAAACATTGGAGCATCTCATTGTTTTGGGTATTATTATCTTTGTGTGCACTTCCATACCTGATCTCATCACTAAAATTCTGGGATTTTTGTTTGCCTTGGTTTTCGTTGGCGGCCTATATTTTGACATTTCAGAGCCTATTCGCAATTATAATTCCGACATCAAAAGCGCTCAAGAAGATTACAAAAGCCGTGTTACCTTCCATAACAGCCAATTAAAGACCGCGCGCGAATATGAGGCAAGCTTATCTTCCATTACTCGCGACCGGAATGATGCTATTACACAGTTAAAGCGCACACAAGATGAACTCTCCACCGCCTACGGCGTCAACATCATCCCCAACAAATATCGTAACATCTATGCGGCCTACTACCTCTACGACTATTTTAGTTCCAGCCGCGAAACCGATTTAGACAAAATTTTGCAAACCATGCTGCTTGACAAAATTGTTGACAAATTAGACCATATCATTTCCCAACAGCAGGACATTATCCTAAATCAGCGCATGACAATGGCCATACAAGAAAAGCAGTCCGAGCAGTTCCAACAAAGCCACCTTGCTCAAATGCAGTCCATGGCGCGGATAGAGAAAAACCAGCAACTTCAAAATGACTCTCAGAAAAAGTTAACCGAGCAATTACTGCAAAACCGCCATGCACAAATGGAATCCATTGCGCGGATGGAGAAAAATCAACAGCTCCAGAACGACTACCTCGCCATGATTGACACCAACGCCCGCACTACCAATTATTTTGTCACCGCCGATTACATCAACAAATATCTTTAATTTGTCCTGTCAAAGAAATGCGTTGTAGGGGCGAGCATTGCTTGCCCGCAGGGGTGTTGCAGTGGCCACTGCATTGCCGGGTCGTCGAGGACGCCGACCCCTACACGTAGGGGCGGATTCCATATCCACCCGGGAGGGCAGTGGTTATGGGAACATTGCACGGCGGGGTGAGGGCACCCCGCCCTACGTCCAACGGGAAAGTTACGCGTAGGGCGGCCTGCCCACAGGCCGCCGTGCAATATGGTGGCTGCCGCAACATTCCGCGGGCGAGCAATGCTCGCCCCTACATCTTCTATAACGCAAAAGAGCATGTGCCAAGCCCGCACATGCTCTTTTGCGTTTTCTATTTAATTTTAATGGTTATCATTCGCAAAATCCCCCTGCCGCAGCGGCGCGGCAGGGGGAAAGTTTTACGCAATTTTGTGTAATTTCGGTTTACAGCACGCGCACGCGGATGGCGGGTTCAATCGCACCCAGCTTGACGGCGAGGTCATCAGTGACATTGCCCGTCACGTCCAGCAGGGTATAGGCGACATCCTTTTTGCCCTTGTTCACCATGTTTTCAATGTTCAGGTGCGCTTCGGTCAAAATGCTCGTGATGGCCGAGATCGCGCCCGGAGCGTTCTTGTGGATGATGCAGATGCGGCGGCCTCCCACACGCGGCTGGCTGACATCCGGCAGGTTGACGCTGTGGGAGATGTTGCCGTTTTTCAGGTAGTCGCTCAGCTCGGCGGCGGCCATCACGGCGCAGTTCGTCTCGCTTTCCGGCGTGCTGGCACCCAGATGCGGCGTGCAGCAGACGCCCTTGACGCCCAGCAGCTCCTCGGTGGGGAAGTCGCAGAAATACTGCGCGACCTTGCCGCTGTTCAGTGCGTCGAGCAGTGCGGCGTTGTCCACCAGCTCACCGCGGGCAAAGTTCAGCACGCGCACGCCGTCCTTGCACATCGCCAGCGTCTGGGCGTTGATGGTGTGGCGGGTCGTAGGCAGGTAGGGGACATGGATGGTCAGGTAGTCGCAGCGGGGCAGCATATCTCCCAGCGTGACACAGTGCTGCACGCTGCGGGACAGGCTCCACGCAGCATCGATGGAAATATACGGGTCATAGCCCAAAACCTCCATGCCCAGCGCGACGGCGGCGTTGGCCACGCGCGCGCCGATGGCACCCAACCCGATGACGCCCAGCGTCTTACCGCGCAGCTCGGGACCGACGAAGGCCTTTTTGCCCTTCTCCACGTCCTTGGCAATCGTGTCGCGGCCCTTGAGGGTCTGCGCCCAGTTCACGGCGTCCACCAGATTGCGGCTGCCCGCGACCAGCGCACCGACGACGAGCTCGGCCACGGCGTTGGCGTTGGCGCCCGGCGTGTTGAACACGACGATGCCCTTGTTCGTGCAGTCCTCCACGGGAATGTTGTTCGTACCGGCACCTGCACGGGCGATGGCCAGCAGGCTGTCGGGCAGCGGGGCATCGTGCATATCGGCGCTGCGCACCAGAATGCCCTGCGGTGCAGCGGCTTCGTTGTCGATCTCAAACTGGTTGGCGGGCAGCTTGGCCAGACCCACCGGCGAAATGGCGTTCAATGTTTTGATGGTATACATATATCGTTACTCCCTGTTCCCCTTATTTTGCGCCGTAGGGGCCGGGCATGCCCGGCCCTCAGTCTTACGCAGTGACCCTCTCACGGGTGGCTGCCACAGTGCCGCGGGCCGGACACACCCGACCCCTACTGTGCAGCAGCTCAATGCTCCCTGCGGAACTTCTCCATAAAGTCGACCAGCTTGTCGATGCCCTCGGCAGGCATGGCGTTGTAGATGGACGCACGCATACCGCCCACCAGACGGTGACCCTTCAGGTTGACGAAGCCTGCCTCGGTGGCCGCGGCACAGAACACCTTGTCGGTGTCGGCGTCGGGGCTGGTGAAGGTCACATTCATCATGCTGCGGTACTTTTTCTCAACGGGATTCTTGTAGAAGTCCTGCCCGTCGAGGTAATCGTACAGCACCTTGGCCTTGGCGGCGTTGCGCTTCTGCATGTTCTCCAGGCCGCCGATTTCGTTCTCAAGGTAGTTCATGACGAGGCCAGTCATGTAGATGCACCAGCACGGCGGGGTGTTGTACATGCTGTCGGCGTTCAGCAGGGTCGTGTAGTTCATCATCGTGGGGATCTTGTCGGGGGTCAGGCCCTTGGCAGCCTTGCCCAGCAGGTCGTCACGCACGATGGCCACAGCCATACCGGCAGGGGCAATGTTCTTCTGCACGCCGAAGTAGATGACGCCGTACTTGCTGACGTCCACCGGCTCGGAGCAGATCATCGAGCTCATATCTGCCACCAGCGGGATGCCGTCCACCTGCGGTACATCGACATATTTTGTGCCGAAAATCGTGTTGTTCTGGCAGATGTGGATATAGCTGGCGTTCGGGTCATAGTCGATGGCCGCGACGTCGGGGATGTAGGTAAAGTTCTTGTCCTTGCTGCTGGCGGCAATGCGGGCCGTGCCGAACTTGGCGGCCTCCTCGGCTGCCTTCTTGCTGAAGTTGCCGGTCACAAGATAATCTGCCGTGCCGGTGGTCATAAAGTTCAGCGGCACCATCGCAAACTGCTGGGTCGCGCCGCCCTGGAAAAAGCCCACCTTATAATTGTCGGGAATGTTCAGTACCCGGCGCATAGCGGCCTCGGTGTTGGTGATGATCTCGTCAAACCATTTACTGCGGTGGCTCATCTCCATCACGCTCATGCCGGAGCCGTGGTAGTCCAGCAGCTCTGCCTGTGCGGTTTTCAGAACAGCCTCCGGCAGCATCGAAGGACCGGCGCTGAAATTGTAAACTCTAGCCATCTTTATTTCCTCCTACAGTAAATCAAATGCGACCCGCCGACGGCGGATCGCATCTGCCGCGCCGTTGCGGTATGCCAATATTATAGGAGCTTTGCCCCCCTGCGGGCAAGCGGACAAAATACCGAAAAACGCCGAAAATCGGGGATGTGTTTTTGTATTGTGACTAATTGTTTTTGTACCGGAAACGCTTTATGAGACATTTGTAAAAGATATTTGCCGCCATTGTCAAATTCCGGGCATAAAATTTGTGCAATATTTTGTCTTGCATTTATATCTACCACAGATGTAAAATATATTCAGTTCTTTTTACCACATTTGTAAAATATCGAGCTTATTTCTTCCTCGCTCTGTAGGGGCCGCACATGTGCGGCCCGCAGCCTTCCCACAGACTACCGTCTGCCTTGCACCTGCGGGCCGGGCATACCCGGCCCCTACAGGCACTACATATTATAAAAGGAGTTCATCATGGAACAGCTTTCCCGCAGTGAAGAACAGGTCATGGCCGCGCTCTGGGCCTGCAGCCGCGCCGCCACCAGGCGCGAGATCGCGTCACACCTGCCGCCCGAATGCCGCTGGGCAGACTCGACGCTGCTCAATTTCCTGCTGCGGCTCGAGAAGAAAAACTTCGTCCGCACCGAGAAGCAGGGCAATAAAAATCTGTACACGCCGCTGGTCCGCCGCCTGACCTACTGCGGCGCGGTCAGCCAGGCGCATCTGCAGACGCTCTACGGCGGTGACATCCGCGCCATGGTGTGCGCCCTGGCCGACACAGGCCGCATGACCTATGCCGACACCGAGCGTCTGCTCCGCTGGCTGACCGAGTACCAGGCCGCGAACCCGGAGTATGACTACGAGTAGCTCCAAGCCCGCCCCTCCTCAGTCCGCTTTGCGGACAGCTTTCCCCGCGGGGAAAGCCAAATCCGGCTGCATCTCGCACATATCCTGCCAGAACCGCTTGGGCACATGGCTCATCTGGGCCTTTTCGTCGCGGCGCTGCTCGATGGTCAACGCCTTAAAGAACCGTTTCCACATCCGCTGCCAGTCGAGCTCTGTCTCGTCGGTGCCGGGAATATAGCGCTCCATCGCCAGATAGCGCACCTGGCCGTCCCGGTGCAGCAGGGCCGTGCCGTGGGCCGCGTCATAAATCAGGAAGTTCTCATCGGGCAGGCGGCTGCAAAAATGTCCGCGCAGCAGCGGCAAAATCTGGTGCTTCGGGTGGATGACCGCGCCGAGCATCCCGTCCCGCTCCTCAAAGCGGATGAACTCGATCAGCCTGCAGGTCTCGTTGTCGACAGCCCGCTCCAAGGCAAACGCCGCGGCGGCGTCCGGGTCGCCCAGCATCTGCGCGGCGCGCGGCCCCTGCGCAAAGCAGAGCCGCACAAACCGCAGCAGTGTCAGGTCCTTGCCGGGGTCGGTGCAGAGAAAGCCCGTCGTCACGCGGTCCTTCACCTCGCGGCCAAGCCGATCCAGCCCTGCCGCGACCCGCCACGCGTGCTGCTCGTCGGTAAAAATCTGCCGCGTGCCGAAGAAATTCAGCTGTCCCTCCTCGGGCGGGCAGACCTCGGCGGGGATCTCCTTCCGGGCGTAGCTCTCGAACACGCAGCACAAAAAGCCCGCAAAGCTGCCGTCATAGCAGTAGGCTGTGTCGGTCACATGCGCTTCGTAAGACATTGCAGTGCCTCCTGCCGCACCGTCCGGGCGGCCACGTCCGCCGCCATGCCGCGCGCCTCCAGCCTTTGCACAGCCGGGGCAGCGTCTGGCAGGGCCTTGGGTACAAAATCGTCCAGCGAAAGCTGCTGCATCCCCACGCTGAACGCCTTGGGGTCAAGCAGCGCCCCCGCGATCTCCGCGCGGCTGCCGCGGGCCGCTGCCTTGCCCTTGCAGGTAATGAAATACTGTGCCCGCTTAAGCACGACTCCGATGCGCTTGAGCTCTGCCATGCCGAGGCTTTGCACCCGGCGCGCCTCGACAATGCGCAGCGCACTCTTGGGGCCGATGCCCGGCACCCGCAGCAGCTCGGCACGGCTGGCCGTGTTGACCTCCACGGGGAAAAACTCCGGGTGGCGCACGGCCCAGGTGCACTTGGGATCCAGGTAGGGGTCAAAATTCGGCTCGTCCTCGGTCAGCAGCTCCCGCGCCGAAAAATGGTAGTACCGCAGCAGCCAGTCCGCCTGATACAGACGGTGTTCCCGCAGCAGGGGAGGGGCCGTGTGCAGTGCGGGCAGGCGGCGATCCTCCACCACCGGCAGATAGGCCGAGTAAAACACGCGCTTCAGCGAGTATTTCCTGTAGAGTCCCTCGGTCAGGTCCATGATATGGCGGTCTGTCTCCGGCGTCGCCCCGATGATCATTTGGGTGCTCTGCCCAGCCGGCGCAAACGGCTTGGCCCCGCGGTAGAGCACCATCTCCTTTTTGCTCTGCGCGCTCTGCACTGCGATCTGCCCCATGGGGCGCAGGATCGCAGTTTTCTTTTTGTCAGGGGCCAGCGTGGTCAGGCTCGTCTCGCTGGGCAGCTCGATATTGACCGACAGGCGGTCTGCCAGCCGCCCGATCTTTTCGACCAGCATCGGGTCCGCGCCGGGGATCGTCTTGGCGTGGATGTAGCCGTTAAAATGGTACTCCTCCCGCAGGATGCACAGAGCCTCGATCATCAGCTCCATCGTGCGGTCCGGCGTGCCCAGCACAGCGCTGGACAGAAACAGCCCTTCAATATAATTGCGGCGGTAAAAGCCGATGGTCAGCTCCGCCAGCTCACGCGGGGTGAAGGTCGCGCGGGGTCTGTCGTTGGAGCGGCGGTTGACGCAGTAGCTGCAATCGTAGCTGCACACGTTGGAGTAGAGCACCTTCAGGAGGGAGACGCACCGCCCGTCCGCCGTGAAGGCGTGGCAGATGCCCGCCGCCGCACTGCTGCCCAGTGCACCGTGCCGTCCGGGGCGATCCACCCCGCTGGAGGTACAGGCTACGTCATATTTGGCGCTGTCCGCCAGGATTTCCAGTTTTTCCGCAAGGTCCATCGCGCCCGCCTCCTGAAAAAAGGGTATAAAAAATACAGCCCGCCGCATATCCTTGTTCTGCAAGGTGTGCCGCGGGCAGCATTTTTGTAAATTTCTTCTGTTTTAGGGTTGAAAGTCCAAATTATGGGACTTACCGTATGCTATAATTGAACTTGTAAGGCAGCCTTACCACTTGGCCTTGGTCTCCACGACCTTACCGGCAATATACAGGTGGTCGAGTTCCTCGCCCTTGATGACCAGCTCCTCATAGGCCGGGTTGAAGGGGTGCAGGATGACCGAGTTGCCGCGCTGGATGTACTTTTTCAGCGTGCCCTCGCCGTCTGCCCCGTAGACCAGAACGCCGAGATCGCCGTTGTCCAGCGTGTTTTGGCGGTGTACAAGCGCCAGGTCACCGTCAGAGATGCGCGGTTCCATGCTGTCGCCCTTGACGACGAGGAAGAAGTAGTTTTCCGGGTCCTTGACACAGGCATACTCCTTGCCGTAGTCCTCCTCAAACGCGAGGGCCCCGTATCCGGCGCGCACCGTGCCCACGACAGGGATCTGGGACTCCGTATAGCGGCTGAAGGCGTTGCGGCCCACAGCGGACGCCGCGCCCGACTCCTTGCGCAGACCCAGCAGAACGTCGGTGGGGGTATCCAGTATCTCCGCCAGACGCGCCACGGTCTGCGGATCCGGGGTGGAACGCCCGGTCTCCCACTTGCCAACAGCCTGCTGCGTTACCCCCAGCATCCTGGACACCTCGGCCTGGCTGTATCGTTTGGCCTTGCGGGCCTCTTTCAAGCGCTCTGCAAACATCGGGAAAACTCCTTTATATAAAGTAGGGTAAAGCCACATCTTGTAGACAATCCCATTTCTTTAGCTTCATTATACAACCGTCTGTGGTTTTTGTAAAGAGTTTTTTGCAATTATTTTCAAAAATAAGTTGTAAAAACATATTGACAACAACCTACAGATGTATTATAGTTAAAACAACAAACGGAACGCTGTTATCCGTTGTTGAATTTGCGGCAGTCGGCCATTGCGGGGTCGGCTCCTTTGGAGGTAACGGTATGAACTGGGAACTCATTAAGCACAAATTTTGCAGGCTCGCGGTAACGGCGTCCCTCCTGCTGGGCGGCGTTATGGTGAGCGCCGCGGCCTCCGGCACCATGCCGCTGTGGGCTGCACTGCTGGGACTCTTTGCTGCGGTTGTCATGCTCAACGCGGCCTGCGGCATCCTGCTGGGCACCCCGGCAGCGGAGCCGCGCAGGGCCGTACCTGCCCGCACCAGCCGCCCCGCCGTACAACTGTGCGTTGTGCGCGGCGGGCACGCTGCCTGAATATGCCTACCCCTATTTGTTGTGAACCTTATAACTGCGGCAAGCCCCGCGCAGCCTTGGCCGCGCGGGGCTTGCCGTATCCCAAAGCCTATGTTACAATGGAGAAAAACCAAAAGGATGTGACCTGACATGAAGCTGTTGGAAGTCTGCGTTGACAGCCTCGCCTCCGCCCGCGCCGCAAAGCAAGGGGGAGCGGACCGGCTGGAATTTTGCAGCGCACTGGCCGTGGGCGGCCTGACGCCCTACGCCGACCTGCTGCGGCAGATCAAGGCCGAGTTGGATCTGCCCGTGCGCTGCCTGATGCGCCCGCGGGCAGGGGATTTCCTGTACACCCGCGACGAGCTCGAGCTGCTCTGCCGCCAGATCGAGACGCTGCGCAGTGCCGGGGCGGATGGCTTCGTCATCGGCGCACTGACGCCGGAGGGTGCGCTTGATCTGTCCGCCATGCGCACGCTGCTGGACGCCTGCGGCGGTGCGCCCGTCACGCTGCATCGCTGCATCGACGTTTCACGCGATCTGTGCGCCACCTACCGCGCTGCGGCGGCACTCGGCATCGACACGGTGCTGACGAGCGGCGGTGCCGGGAGCTGCCGCAAGGGCATTTCCCAGCTGGCCGCGCTGCTGCGCCTGCGGGACGAGCTGGACGGCCCCGAGGTGCTGATCGGTGCCGGTGTGAACGCCGCTGTCATCGACGAGCTGCGCGCGGCCCTGCCCGGGGCGCGGGCGTTCCATGCCAGCTGCAAAACGCTGCTGGAAAGCGGTATGACCTTCCGCCGCGAGGGTGTCCCTATGGGCCTGCCCGGGTTGGACGAATGGCATATCCAGCAGACCGACCCCGACGCCGTGTGCGCTGCCAAGGCCGCCGTAATGCGGTAAGCGCGGGCAGACAGAATATCCGCCCTGCATCTCTGCATAGCAGCAAAACAAAAGTGCCTGCCGTTTTTTGAATCGGCAGGCACTTTTTCATTTGTCGTCATAGGGGTCATCAAACAGACCAAACATCGATGTTTTTTCCAAATCCGATTCCGGATAGGCACGCACCGGGCGGATGGGCCGGAATTCGTCGGTTGTCTCCGGCCGTTCTCGCCCGTGGCGGCTGCGGGGGCGGCTTTCTGCGGCCACCGCGGTCTGTAGTTCCTCGTAAGGCAGCTCATCTTCTTCCGGTTCCAGTCCGGGCGTCAGCTCCATCTCCTCCAGCAGGCTCTGGATGGCCGCGCAGTCCTCGGGTACGTCCGTCAGGCTTGCGCCGTAATGGCAAAACAGCACCGTGCCGTCCCGGTCCAGGATCAGCGTCAGCGGCAGCTGCTGCTCGGCCCCCTTGACGGGCTGGTAGCCCTGCTTTTTGGCCTCGCGCAGGATGCGCCAGCCCTCGAGCGAGTAGCTCATCAGCGTGCTTTTGCTCGTGGGGATGCTCAAGTGCTCATACAGAACGCCCGCCGCGTCGCACAGCAGGGGATAGGGCAGCGTGTCCGGGCCAATGCTGCGGGCCAGCTTGTCCGCGCGGGAGCGCACGACCAGCGCAAAGCCGCCGTCGTGCAGCGACGTGTATGTATCGGCGTAGCGGCTGGCAAACGTGCGGGTGATGGGATGGCCGAAGTTCGCCATGAACACCAGCACCAGCGGGACCTGCGCGTCCAGCAGGTCGCGGAAGCGGTTGCCCGCGCTGTAGGGCGTATCATACAAAAAGAAGGGGAGCCTGTCACCGACACGGATCCTTTCCGCCATTGAACAAACACCCCTTTCCCCGCAAAGTATAACCCAAAAACCCGGACAGGTAAAGCCCTGCCCGGGATGTGTGCTGTAAAAACCCCGCACAGCCGTCTGCAACCAATCAAAACCTACCGGTACAGGCAGGTGGGTACCCTACGAGGATGTTCATGCTCCCCTCTTCAGCCAAACGGCGGGAGGGCCTGCAATCCGGTCCCCGACCCGGATTCCCAATATTTGATTAGTAGGATTCTATAAGGCCGCAACAAATCGAACCGCGCAGGGTGAAGAGGCCTCGCGGCCTCTTACTGCAATTCAGAATCGTCGATGTCATACATCGCGCGCAGGCGCTCCTCGAACACCTTGCCGACGGTGATGAGTTCCTCATCGTCGTCCACGATGTCCATATACTCGCCTTCGTCGTCGGTGCCAATGCGCATCAGGATCAGCTCGGCGTCCTCCTGCAGGCTCTCCGGGTCCTCCTGATAGGGGATGACAGCCAGATAGCGGGTGCCGTTGACTTCCGTAGCGTCGATCACCTCAAAGGTGACCTCCTTGCCGTCCTCATCCTCCAGCGTCAGCAGGTCAGGGGCAGCCTCTTCCAGCATTTCCGGGCTCAGTTCGTCAGACATAAGTGACCTCCTGTGGTCGTTCGTATTTGATAGCTATAGTGTACCCTTTTTTTTCGCAAACGTCAAGGGTGTTCAAGCGGGAAGTTCTGTGGTATAATGAATTTAATTGGATTTTTCACGGAGGACCCGTTATGCGTAAACGATTCTGCCTGCTGCCCGCGCTGGCGCTGGCCCTGCTGTGCGCCTGCAGCAAGGGCGCGGCAAAGACCCCGCCCACCCGGCCTGCGGACTTCACCAGCACCGAGCGGCAGTTCAACACCCCTGCGGACGGCGACACGATTGCAATCTTTGACACCTCCTTAGGCGAGGTGCGCGCCGTGCTCTACCCGGATGCCGCGCCGATGGCCGTCTACAACTTTGTGGGCCTGGCCCGCAGCGGTTATTACGATAATACGACGATCTGGCGCAGCGAGTACGGCTTTGCCGTGCAGGGCGGCGATGCCACCGGCACAGGCACAGGCGGTTCGACGATCTGGAGCAACAACCCGTATCCGCCGGAGGCGAGCGCGGATCTGAAGCATTACGCCGGGGCGCTCTGCGCCGCGTTTGCCGCGGGCGGCGACGTGACCGGCGGCAACAGTCAGTTTTACTTTGTGACGGCCCTGCCGGACAGTGTGAGCAGCAGTGACCGGCAGGCCGAGCTGACCGCCAACGGCTACACCGACGCGCAGATCGCGGCCTACGCCGCCGTGGGCGGGCTGCCGTATCTTGACAACACCGACACAGTGTTCGGGCAGGTCTATCAGGGCATGGACGTTGTGGACGCCATGGCCTGCGTGGACACGGTGAAGGACGATGACGGCAACGACACCTACCGCCCCACCGAGGAGGCCGCCATCACGATCAACAGCGTAACGATCACGACCTACAGCAGTGCCGAGGACAACGGCCTGGACACTGTGGGCTGATATAAGACAGTATATGCAGACCCGCCCCCGCAAATTTTTGGCCGATATGCCAAAGTTTGCGGGGGCGGGTTGTGTATTATGCTATTTGCAAAGGCTTCCCCCTCGGGGGAAGCTGTCACCGAAGGTGACTGATGAGGGCAGAGTTTCCTGGAGCCACCCGCTGACGGGCTGCCGCGGCAGGCTCGCCCCTCATCCGGCCTCGGGCGGGGCCTCGGCCACCTTCCCCCAAGGGGGAAGGCTTTTGGGGTTTATTTCTTTGTGTTTCCGCCCATGCGTCTGTCGCGGCGGGCATACTCGGCCAGTGCCTTATCAAAGCACTCCTTGGTAAAATCGGGGAAAAGGGTATCGGTGAAGTAGAACTCCGCGTAGGCGCACTGCCACAGCAGGAAGTTGGAGAGCCGCTCCTCACCGCTGGTGCGGATCATCAGGTCCACGGGCGGCAGGTCGCGGTAGAGGTGCTTCTCAATGACCTTCTCGTCGATGGCCTCGGGCTCGAGCGTACCGGCCTTGACCTCGGCGGCAATGGCGCGGGTCGCGTCGGTCAACTCTGCGTGGCTGCCGTAGTTCAGGCAGAAGTTGACAATGCCCTTTTCGTTGTCCTTTGTCAGGTCCATCATGTAGTCCATGGCGTCCAGCACGCGCTGCTGCAGGCCCTCGCGGCGGCCGCTGAACAGGACCTTGCAGCCGCGCTCGTTCATCTCGTCGGCAATCGTGCGGAAGTTATTGGCAAAGAGGTCCATCAGGTAGCCGACCTCCTTGGCGTCGCGGCTGAAATTCTCGGTGGAGAAAACATAGAGCGACAGCACAAAGACGCCGCGGTCACCGACGGCATAGCGGGTGATTTCGCGCAGGCGGTCAAAGCCGGCCTTGTGGCCCACGCTGACGGGCAGCATGCGCTGCTTGGCCCAGCGGCGGTTGCCGTCCACGATGATGGCGACATGGGTAGGGAAGCGGGGTTCATTTGCGTTCGGCATGTTCGTACTCCTTTTTATACTTCGGGGCGGACCAGCTCGGGCGGTTCCTCGTCCGGGTGGTGGGCGCGCCAGTTCAGAAAGCTCTCCAGAATGACGGCGGCGGACACCGAGTCCAGCCGCTCCTTGCGCTTGGCACCAAACGTATCGTTGTCGGCCAGGATAGCGGCAGCGGACACGGTGGTGCGGCGCTCATCCCACAGCACGACGGGCACACCCGCGGTGTTGGCCAGGCGCTGGGCAAAGCGGCGGCTCTTGTTGGCACGGCTGCCCTCGGTGCCGTCCATGTTTTTGGGCAAACCGCAGACGAGGCCCTCGGCTCCGCGGGCGGCAAAGACCTCGGTCACGGCGGCGGCGACCTTGTTCATGCTTTTTTCTTCGATCTGCGGCGTGATGGGGGAGGTAATGGTCTCCCCGGCGTCGCACCCGGCAAGCCCGGTGCGGGAATCGCCATAGTCAACGGCAAGCCATTTCATGGGCAGGCTCCTTTACTTTGTTATATACAGGTATTATAGCATAAAAAACCCGCCCTGACCAGCAGGGCGGGAGATTTTGTTTGTTGCATGGTAGGGGCCGCACATGTGCGGCCCGCGGCCTACCCGTAAGCAGGCGTTCGCCGTTCGGCTGCGGGCCGGGCATGCCCGGCCCCTACGAGTGTGTTGCGGTAAAGATGCTCTGTAGGGGTCGATGCTCGCATCGGCCCGCGGGGCGCCGAGGACGCCGCCCCCCTACAGCCTCAGACCAGCGAGCCCTTCAGCCGCTTGTCCAGCTGCATGGTCAGCACGGCGGCAAGGACGATCTTGACGGCGTCGCCGGGCAGGTAGGGCAGGACGCACCAGCCAAGGGCACTGACGAGATCAGCCCCGGTCAGGATCATGAACCAAATCGTGCCCAGCACGTAGCAGGCGGCACAGCCCACGACCATCGCCACGCAGAGCGACCAGAACTTGCGGCCCAGCGCCTTCGTCAGCAGGGCCGTCAGCAGCGCGGTCAGAATGTAGCCGATGGCGTAGCCGCCGGTCTTGCCGAAGATGGCAGACGGGCCGCCCTGGAAGTTGGCCAGCACCGGCACACCGATGGCCGCCAGCGCAATGAACACGACCTGACTGGCCGTGCCCCAGACAGGGCCAAGCATCGTGCCCGCCATGTAGACGGCGAACAGTGCCAGATTGATCGGCACACCCCACGGCATCGGGACGGCGATCTGGCTGCACACGGCGACCAGCGCGGTGAACATGGCGCACAGCACCATGCGGCGGACGTTTTCAGAAGATTTTGTCATACGGATAACCCCTCTTTTTTATAATAATCGCACACTTACCTCGCCGCTGTTCAACGCAGCGGGACGGCTCTCGCCGTCAAAGCGCACGACCAGTTTACATTCGTCGTCGATGCCCTGCACCTGCGCGGCGCGTGGCGTGCCCCGGCGCGGCGTGACCAGCACCCGCTGGCCGGTCAGGGCCTGGCGGCGGCGGTATTCGTCCAGATAGCCGCTGCGCGGCCCTGCGCGGTAGAGCGGCCAGAAGGCGTTCAGGAACGCCGCCGCCAGCGCGGCCCGCGCACCCGGGGCAGGGGAGCCGTCGTACAGCGCCCCCGCCACGTCCCGCAGGTCCTCCGGCCAGCCGTCCGCCGGGGCTGCGACGTTGAAGCCCAGCCCCAGCACGGCGTAATCCAGCATACCGGATTCCAGGTCCAGCGCGGCCTCGGTCAGGATGCCGCAGACCTTTTTGCCGTTCTTCCACAGGTCGTTGACCCATTTGATCGTGATCGGCACGCCGCACAGCCTTTCCGCCGCGCGGGCGGCGGCCACAGCGGCCATGGCGGTCAGGCCCACTGCCTGCCGCGCGCCGATCTCGGGCCGCAGAAGAATGCTCATGTACAGCCCGCCGGGCGGGGAGTAAAAGCTGTGCCCGCCGCGCCCGCGGCCCGCCGACTGTGCCTGTGCGATCAGCACAAGCCCCTCCCGTGCCCCGGCGTCGGCCCGGCTGCGCAGGGCGGCGTTGGTGCCGGGCAGACGGTCCACGACCTCGATTTGCAGGGCTTTCACCGTGGCCTCATCCAGCTGAGTGGCCACGGCAGCAGCATTCAGAACATCGACACTCTGCGCCAGCGTATAGCCGCGGTTCGTGACGGCCTTGATCGGGATACCGTCCCGGCGCAGGACAGCCACGGCCTTCCATACGGCGGTGCGGCTCACGCCGAGCTGAGCGGCCAGCTCCTGCCCGGAGATATACCGCCCGCGCGCAGCATCCAGCGCCGCCAGCACCTCCTGCTTGACCATTTTTGCCGCCCCCTTATAAACCCGACTGTAGGGCAGTATACCGCACCGCCGGCCGTAATGTCAACGCCTTCCCCGCGTCATGGTTGACAATCCGGGCAAAAAATGTCCCGCCGGGCAGACGGGAACGGCAAAAGCCCCGCAGACTCTCGCCTGCGGGGCTTTTGCTATGATGCAAACAGATTTAGTAGGAAAAGTCTAAACTTAGCGCTGGATACGGCCGGAACCGTCGCCGCCGGCCAACTTCTCGACCTCGGAGACAGTGACCATGTTGTAGTCGCCCTCGATGGAGTGCTTCAGAGCGGAAGCAGCAACAGCGAACTCAACAGCGTCCTGGGTGCTCTTGCCGTTCAGCAGGGCGTAGATCAGGCCGCCGCCGAAGGAGTCACCGCCGCCAACGCGGTCAATGATCTTCAGCTCGTACTTCTTGGAGAAGCAGTACTCGTCGGAAGCAACATCGTACAGCATTGCGCTCCAGCCGTTCTCGGAAGCGTTGTGGCTCTCACGCAGGGTGATAGCGACCTTCTCGAAGTGGAACTTGTCAGCCAGCTGCTTGGCAACGCTCTTGTAGCCCTCAGCGTTCAGCTTGCCGCCGTAGATGTCGGTAGCCTCAGCCTCGATGCCGAACACGTCCTTTGCGTCCTCCTCGTTGGAGATGCAGACGTCAACGTACTGGCACAGGTCGGTCATGGCAGCGCGGGCCTGCTCACGGGTCCACAGCTTGCCGCGGTAGTTCAGGTCGCAGCTGATCTTGACGCCATGAGCCTTGGCAGCCTTGCAGGCCTCGCGGCAGATCTCAACAACATTCTCGCCCAGGGCCGGGGTGATGCCGGTGAAGTGGAACCAGTCCACGCCCTCGAAGATGGCATCCCAGTCGAAGTCGGCGGTGGAGGCCAGCTGGATGGCGGAGTTGGCGCGGTCATAGATGCAGACAGAGCCACGCTGAGAAGCGCCCTTCTCGTTGAAGTAGATGCCGACACGGTCACCGCCGCGGGTGATCTTGCTGGTGTCAACGCCGTAGCGGCGCAGGCTGTTCACAGCGGCCTGACCGATGGCATGAGCGGGCAGCTTGGTAACGAAGGCTGCGTCGATGCCGTAGTTAGCCAGAGAAACAGCAACGTTGGCCTCGCCGCCACCGAAGCTAAACTCCAGGTTGTTGGCCTGAACGAAGCGCTCATAGTTGAACGGCTGCAGACGGATCATCAATTCGCCAAAAGTAACGACTTTCATGGTGAACTCCTTTTACTTTAATAATTTTATAAAATAGGGGAGCGGGGCGTCCGGGACGCCGCCCCCTACAGATTTACGGGTGGTTTTACGCCAAAATCAGCGCTGGACCAGATGGAAGGCAAAGCCGGCGATCTCGTCAGCAAAGTAGATGGCGACGGTCTTGCCGTCCTTGACGTTCTTGCTGTCCATGTCGAACTTGACGCCGCGCTGGCCCAGGTGGTAGATGGCGCGGTCAACGTTGTTGGTCAGGATGGCGATGTGGCCGTTGGTGCCGCGGCCCGGCTTCTTCATGATCTCGAATTCCTTCTTGCCCACGAAGATGCTGCTGTTGCCGACCTTGACGGCCATGCTCAGCAGGTTGGCGATGGTCTCGGCAGTCTTGGCAGCCTCGGCCTCGTCAGCGCAGTTGATGCCGATGTGGCCCAGCTCCAGGCCCAGCATAACGTCAACGGCCTCACGGCTCATAGCGGTGATCTCGTCCCAGGCACCGGCCTTGATCTTGTCGCTCTTGCACATCCAGGTGCCGCCGACGGCGATGATCTGGTTGTAGCCCAGGTAGTTGTTGACGTTCTTGGCGTTGACGCCGCCGGTGCACATCCACTTGCAGGTCTTGAGGGCAGCGCCGATGTTCTTCAGCTTGTCCACGCCGCCGTTGGCCTCGGCAGGGAAGAACTTGACGACCTCGCAGCCCATGTTCATGGCCTGCTGCATCTCGCCTGCGGTGGCGGTGCCGGGCATCATGATGCCGCCCTTGTCGATGACGTGCTGGCAGACCTCGGGGTCAAAGCCGGGGGCAACGATGAAGGAAGCACCGGCAGCCATAGCGCGGTCAGCCTGATCCTTGGTCAGGACAGTGCCGGCGCCCAGCAGCATATCGGGCAGCTCCTCATGGATCTTCTTGATGCAATCCTCGGCGCAGGCGGTGCGGAAGGTGACCTCCGCAGCCGGCAGGCCGCCGGCCATCAGGGCCTTGCACAGGGGCAGGGCCTCATCCACGCTGTTGAAAGCAATGACCGGAATAATGCCGATCTCGTAAACACGCTGCAAAACAGAATTCATAGCAATTCTCCTTCACTGATTGTGTGCGGCAGTCCGGCGCAGTATGCGCAGTGATGCCCGCACTTGGTTACTTTTATTATAAACGCAGCGGCGGCGGGCGTCAATCGGGCAAAAATGTGAAAGAAAGCGCACGATTTTTGTCGCATCCGCCTAGGATTCCGCTATTCGGAAAAGAGCTTGAAAAATCGGGCAAACTCTGCTATAATCGTTCCATAATGCGGAACGGCAGGCACAGTTTGTCTGCCGTGCAAAATTATGAAATTTTTGTTAAATTTCATCGGGAGGCCGGGATCATGGCAGAAAAAAGCGGCGTACAAAGCGTGGAGCGCATCTTTCAGCTCATTGAGCATCTGGCGGCGCACCCCACGGGGGTCAGTCTGCAAAGGCTGGCAGAGGAGACCGGGCTGGCCAAAAGCACGGTCCACCGTCTGCTGGCCAGTCTGGTCGGGCTTGGCTACGTCGTGCAGGACGAGGAAAACGGCCATTACCGGCTGACCTTAAAAATGTTTGAGCTGTCCAGCGGCATTGTGGACAGCATGGACATCATGGGCGTGGCGAAGGCGCACTTAGAGCGGCTGTCCCAGCGCACCGGCGAGGCCGTGCATCTCGTCATCCGCGACGGGCGGGACATCGTATACATTTATAAGACCGAGAGCGGCCCGATGCGGATGTCGAGCCGTGTCGGCCTGCGCAGTCCGTTGTACTGCACGGGCGTCGGCAAGGCGATTCTGGCGACGCTGCCCGGCGACGAGCTCGAGGACATCTGGACGCACAGCAATGTGCAGAAGCTGACGGACAAGACCATCACCGATCTGGAGGAGCTGCGCAGCCAGCTGGTGGAGGTTCGCGCGAACGGCTACGCCATCGACGACGAGGAGAACGAGCTGGGCGTGCGCTGTGTGGCGGTGGCGATCCCCGGGGCGGACGGGCGCGCGGAAAGTGCGTTTTCCATCAGCGGTCTGGCACCCTATATGACGCCCGAGCGGATTCGCCGCATCGCCACGCTGGCACTGGATGCACGAACGGATATTCTGGCGGATTTAGGTTTGAGGTGAACCGGGGACGGCTGCCTCCCGGAAGGTTGTTCTTTCTTTTGCCAACAAAAGAAAGAACCAAAGAAAATTGCCGCTGTTTCGACGCAGCGGACCCGCGACTTGGGGGCTGCACGCCCCCAAGACCCCCAAAGCGGAAGTCGGAAGGCCCATTGGCTACGCGAACGCAGTATTACTGTTCGCGCTTAACGCCAACGGGCCTTCCTCCGCTTTAAATTCGGGTGTTCCCCCGAACCCCCGCTTCCGATAACAGTTGCTCTGTAGGGGCGGCATATATGCCGCCCGCAACCTACCGCAGCAACCCGTTTCCGGGCAACCTCCGCACACTACAAAGGGGCGGGCTGCCGCCCTCCCTTGTCCCTCTCGTGCACAACCCATTCACGCCGCCCCGCCATTACCGCCCCTTTATCTTTAGCATCGCAGGGAGGGTCCTCTCCCCTCCGCGGCGGCCAGAGGGCTGGCCGCCCTACGTCCTACCCGTTGACTGCTGCTTACCTGCGGGGCGTCGGGGACGCCGCCCCCTACAGGCATCACCGCAAGCCTTCCGTCCATTTGTAGGGGAGGGATCCATCTCTCCCGCGACGCCTCGCCATTAGCTCCCGTTCCCCAATCCGCCTCATCACTCCGCCTTGTTCTCCACACCCCGCAGCAGATCCTCTGCCGTGACACCGTACAGCTTCGCCAGAGCCAGCAGATTCGTTGTGCTCGGGTCGGCGCTGCCGTTTTCCCATTTGGATACGGTCTGGCGGGTCACGCCCAAAGCCTCGGCCACAAACTCCTGCGTCATCTGGCAGCGGGTGCGGTGGGCCTTCAGCGTCTCGCCCAGGGTGCGCTTCACAGCCTGCTTTTCCTCCCGCATCTCCTTGCTGCCGATGTACTTCTTCAGCGCCCGCACGATCAGCACAAACAGATAAATCACCGCGGCCACCAGCGCCGCAAAAACCAAAATATTGAGTGCCGTCACCCATGTTGCAAACAGCATTTTTCTTTCCTCCTTCACGGATTTTTCTGTTCCCAGTATACCAAACCCCGCTGCTTTACGCCATCAACTATCGTGTACATTTTCGCTTACATCACAAAAAACGGCCTGTCTGCGTCATTCCCGCAGACAGGCCGCCTTATTTAATCCGCTTAAAACTGCTCCAAAATCGCCAGCAGCTTGTCAAGGCTGCGCTCGTTGAACTCTAAAATCAGAATGTCGCACCCCGGGTGCTCGGCCACGTCCGTCGTGAAGGTGTCGATATGCTCGCGCCAGCTGTTCGTGAAGCGCGCCTGCAGGTACGGCATGTAGTACTCGCTGAACGAATCCCCGATGACCCGCACGGCGCGGCTGTCCTTCTCAAACATCCGGTCATAGCCCGGCACTACGTAGGTCTCCTCGGCGGGCAGACTGGCGTAGAGCGCCGCCACGTTTGCCATGTCACCGGTGGTCGTGCCGCCGGCCTCGACGGGGTAGCTGTCCGCCGGGCGCGTCGGCATGTCCAGCGCCTCAAAAATGCCGTCCAGCCCAATGAGCGCGCCGACGGCGTTCCAGTGGGTGTCCGTTTTGTAGTACAGCAGCCGGTCGGCGTTCTGCCGCGCCTGGCTGCGCAGCATCTCATACCGCCAGACCACCGGCACTGTCGTGTGGCTCTGCAGATAGGCCGCCAGCAGGTCGGTGCGGTTTTCCTCGTTCACAATGGGGTAGCCGTCGGGCATGTACTCGCGGTAGATGCGGTCCTTGCTGGGCGTCAGATCCAGCACCAGCGTGCAGCCGTTTTCGGCCAGCTTATCACTCAAGATCTGCAAGCCCGCGCTGGCCTCGGCCAGTGTGTCGGCGCTGTCGTTCAGCTCTGCCAGCCCCTGATAGTTTGCCATCGGCTGCGCGGCGTTGGGGCCGTCCTTGTAGAACAGCCAGCCGTCCTTGCCGGGCAGCACCTGGTCGCTCTGGCTCGTGCCGAACAGCGCGTAGTCCAGCCCGGCGTTCACCAGCACAAACTGATAGCGGAACGGCGAGTTATCGACCAGAAAGTTGTCGAGATTGCGCGGCAGCTCCCGCAGCGGGCTTTGCAGCACCTGCGGCAGGCCGGTCATCAGGCGGTTTTCGTGACTGTCCATCGACAGCTGTTTGGAAAAAATGTTGAACACCGGGAACGCCAGCCCGATGACGGCGCAGAACACGCCGATAAAGCCAATTTTGACCGCTTTACGCATAGCTCTGCACCTCCCTTAAAATTGAAAATAAATAAACGCGCTGTAGGTGCCTGCCGTGACGCGCATAAGTCCCAGAAACAGCAGCACGAGCAGCCCCGCCATCCCGGCAGGGGACGGCGCCTTTTTCGCGTACAAAGCCGCCTTCAGCTTGGGGCACAGCGCCTGCACGGGGCCGCACAGCAGGAAGGACGCCGCTAAAATCAGCAGCAGCTTGGTGTCCGCAAAGGCCGCCAGCGTATAGCCCTTGGCCCCGCTCTGCCATGTAAAAATGCCCTTGAGCACGGCCAGCCCCTCGGACAGGCCCGGCGCACCGAAGATCACCAGCGTCAGCCAGAGCAGCACCACCGTGTACAGGTGCCGGAACAGTCGCGGCAGCTGCTCCAGCGCCCGGCGCAGGCCCAGGCGCTCCATGCACAAAATTATGCCGTGCAGCAGACCAAACACCACATACTGCCACGCCGCGCCGTGCCACAGGCCGGTCAGCGCAAAGACGATGAGCAGGTTCAGGCAGGTGCGGCGCAGGCGGCAGCGGCTGCCGCCCAGCGGAATGTAGACGTAGTCGCGGAACCAGCTCGACAGCGAGATATGCCAGCGCCGCCAGTATTCGCCGACGGAGCAGGCAAGATACGGATACTCAAAGTTTTCCGGCAGCGTGATGCCGAAGAACTCACCGATGCCGATGGCCATATCGCTGTAGCCGGAAAAGTCAAAATACAGCTGCATCATGTAGGCCGTGTAGCCCAGCACGAGGATCGGCGCGGGCAGCGTGGCCGCCGGGACCGACGCGACTTTGGCGTAAATCAAAGCGAGCTGGTCGGCGATGATGGCCTTTTTTGCAAGGCCCAGCACGAGCCGCTTGATGCCGTAGCAGAAGCGGTCCGCCGAGACGCGGCGCGTCTCGCTGCCGGGGTCCAACTGCGGGGCCTGCTGGCCGTACCGCACGATGGGCCCGGACGGCCCGTGGCCGAAGAACGCGAGGAACACCGCAAAACGGATAGGGTTCTTTTCCGATTCCACCTTGCCCGCGGCCACATCGGCACAGTAGCCGATGGCCGTGAACACGTAAAAGCTCAGCCCCAGCGGCAGGGCGGGGGAGAGCACCGGCAGCAGACCCGGCACAAGGGCGTTGACCGTCTCCGCCGCAAAGCCCGCATATTTAAAGCCCCCCAGCACCGCCAGATCCAGCAAGATCAACAAAATCAGCAGCGGCCTTTTGTGGGCCAGCCGCCCCAGCGAAAGCCCGCCCAGCCAGTTGATACCGGCCAGCAGCACCAGGATGGCCGCGCCCTTTAAGCCCGCCCACGCAAAAAACAGCAGACTGAACGCAGCCAGCACGGCATTGCGCAGCCACTTGGGGCACAGCCAGTAGACCGCCAGCGACAGCGGCAGAAAAACGAACAGAAATTGCACCGAAGAAAACGCCATAAAAAACACTGCTCCGCGCGGCACAGCCTGTGGCGATGCCGCTTCATAAAAATTTTACATCTGTAAACATTATAAAGGGTATGACAAAATTCGGCAAGGTCTGCACACAAAAAAGTTATTTTTCCGTCGCTCCCGCGCATTTTGCAGGGGATGGCCATAGACATCTACCCCCAAAATGACTATAATAAAGATGTATTTGTGTGTAACGGAGGGGTCTGCCCATGGAAAATCTGATTTTCGGCGCATTCGCCACGCTGGACGGCTACCGCGAGGGGGACGCCGCCAATCTGGGCCGCACGGTCTATGACCGCTGCACCGTCGTGGCGCTGTGCAGCGCCAAGGCGCAGAACCCTGCCTGCACAGTGGCCCTGCTGACGAATGCTCCCGTGCCGGAGCCGTTCCGCAGCCAGCTGACGCAGGGCGGCGTCGAAATCTGGGACTGCCCGTTTACCACCTACCGCGTGCCCGCCGACACCAATTGGGCACTGGCCTACTACAAGCTCTGCGCCATGGCGTGGGTGCTGAAAAACCGCGACTTTGCCCGCGCGGCGATGCTCGACCTCGACACCTTCACCCAGCGCCCGCTGGACGATCTGTGGCGGGAATGCGACGAGGCCGTGCTGCTGTATCAGGTCCCCCACGCCGCCAGCCAGACGATGACCGCCGCCATCAGCCACTGCTTTGATGCGGTGGAGCCGAACGGCGCACCGCACGCGCTGACGCACTTCGGCGGCGAGCTGGTCGCGGGCAACAGGGCACGGCTGACCGATTTTATGTCGCTGTGCCGTGACTATTTTGAAGAACTGCAGGCAAAGGGCATCACCCCGAGGGAGGGTGACGAGGCCGTCTGGTGCGGTGCCGCCTACCGCAGTCTGCTGGCCGGTAAACCCGTGCGCGCTGCAAATGCCTATATCTTCCGCTACTGGCTTGGCGGGCATTTCTACTATGTATCGACAAATTATACACTCGACCCCGTCTGCATCCTGCATCTGCCGGGTGCAGCGAAGGACCGCCAGCTGAAGCTGATTTACAATGGCTATGCCAGGCGTGGGGTTTTCTCGCCGCTGAACAAAATCTACCGCCTGTGCGGCCTGCCCGCCGCACATCCGCCGCTGCTGCGCACCGTATGGACGCGGCTGCTGGCCAAGCTGTAAGGAGCTGCCATGTCCAGAAGGAAAAATGATTTGAGCCAGCGGCTCGAGGCTGTCATCAAAACGCTGGTGCCCCAGCAGGAGCAGAACCCCGACGACCTCGGCCCGATGATGCGGGCCATCAAGGCCGTGCACAGCATCAGCGACCACACCTCGACGACGCCCGAGGATCTGGAGCGCCAGCGCGCCGCGGAGGAGCTGTTTGCGCGGCTCGTCACGCCGGGCATCGGCATCCGAAGCGACAGCCTGACAGTGGGGAGCATCCCCGCCGAGTGGGTCAGCCTGGAGCACGGCCATGACCGCCGCCACGCCGTTTTGTACTGCCACGGCGGCGGCTACACCTGCGGCCAGCTGGGGTACGCCCGCATTCTGGCCAGCAAGCTGGCGCTGGCTACCGGGTTTGACGTGCTCTCGTTTGAGTACCGCCTTGCGCCGGAGCACCCGTTCCCTGCGGCCATTGAGGATGCCGTGGCGATGTGGGATTATTTAATGTATATGGGCTACGGTGCGCGGGACGTTATCGTCGCGGGCGACTCCGCCGGGGGCAACCTGGCGCTGGAGCTGGCTTTAAAGCTGAAGGAGCAGGGCCGTGCCCAGCCGCGCGGGCTGGTGCTGTTCAGCCCATGGACCGATATGACGGCCAGCGGAAAGAGCTACCGCACCTGCAAGACACTGGACCCGATGCTGACGATGGAGTACATCGCCGCCGTGCGCGAGGCCTACACCGGCCCCGATGCCGACTGGTCGCGCCCGTGCTACAGCCCGCTCTTTGCCGACCTGCGCGGTCTGCCCCCGACGCTGGTACAGGTAGGCACAAACGAAATTCTGAAGTCCGACAGTGAGCGCCTTGTGGAGAACCTGCAGAAGGCCGGGGTGTACGCCCAGCTGGAGGTCTACCCCGAGTGCTGGCATGTATTCCAGCAGATGCCGATCCGCAGAGCCGCCGTCGCAATGGAGAGCGCGGGGCGATTTGTGCAGAGGATCATTTGAGCGGGCTATAACCCGTAAAGAAAGTAGGAGTTCCCGGGAGGCAGCCGCTCCCGTACAGCCACAAAAGAAAGGACCATGCTCATGTCCGATTCCTGGTATAAAGTCGATAACGTCGCCAAGGTGTTTCTGGCTACGGCGTCCCAGCGCGACCCGCGGGTCTTTCGTATCTCCTGCACGCTGAACGAGGAGATCGACCCCGATACGCTAAATGAGGCCCTGCGCAGCACCGCACAGGAATGGCCGCAGTTTCAGGTCACGCTGCACCGCGGTCTGTTCTGGCATTATTTTGAGTCCACCGACCAACTGCCCACCGCCCAGCCGGAAACCAAAGCCCCCTGCGCACCTCTGTACACGCCGGAGCGCCGCAATAAGCTGATCTACCGCGTAACGTATTTCGGGGCGCGGATCAACCTGGAAATGTTCCACGCCATTACGGACGGCAACGGCGGCCTGCTCTACTTAAAGTCCATCGTGCGCAACTATCTGGCGCTGCGCCATCCCGGTGAAATGGAGAACGTTCCCTCGCCAAACAGCGCCTCCGCCGGGGATATGGCACAGGACAGCTTCCGCAATTTTTATGAGGGCACCAAGCGGAAGAAACCCGCTGAAAAGCCCAAAGTGTACCACCCGCACGGTTTTCTGCCCTACAGCCAGCTGCAGTTTTTTGAGGGACATTTAAGCTCTAAACAGGTGCTGGAACGTTCCCACGCGCTGGGCGTTTCGATGACAAGCTACCTGGGCGCGTCTTTCATGCTGGCCATCTACCACGATATGCCCGCACTGGAACGCAAAAAGCCGATCTGCATCAGCCTGCCCGTCAACCTGCGCAACTACTATCCCAGCGAGACCGCGCGCAACTTCTTCAACTCGGTCTGCATCGCTCATACGCTGACGCCCGAGGACACGCTGGAAACCGTTGCCCCGGTCTTTGATGCCAAGCTGAAAGAGGTTTTAAAGCCCGAGAACATTCGCGCCCAGATGGATGCGTATGAAAAGCTGGAACACATACCCGGCATCCGCCCGGTTCCGCTGGTCATCAAAAACGCGGCGGTCAAGTTTTTCACCAATCTGGAAGACCGGCATGTCTCCGCCGTTGTCTCCAACATGGGCCGGGTCAGCATCCCGGAGGGTATGAAGCCCTATATCCACGATTTTGCAGCGTTTTCCAGCTGTAAGACGCTGTTCACTGTGGTCTGCTCCTACGGGGACGACCTTGTGCTGGGCACTGCTTCTGCCCTGCGCAGCACCGCCATTTTGCAGCGCCTTTACCGGGAGTTTGCCAAGGATGGGCTGGATGTTACCCTGTACGCTACGGAGGTGGAAAGATGAATACCTGCCCGCATTGCCATATCAGGGTCGGCGGGGACACTGCCTACTGCCCGCTGTGCCAGAACCGCCTGTCCGGCCCCGCCGGAGAGCCGTATTTTCCGGCAACGGCCCCGCGCATCCACCGCGCATCCCTGCTGTATAAGGTCGTGGCGTTCGTGCTGTCAGCGCTCATCGTCGTAGCCGGTGCCTTTGATTTCCTGCTGATGGAAGACACGCCCCACCGTCATTTCAGCATTTTGATGGCCGTCTGGGCCGTGGCGGTCCTGCGGGTGCTGCGCGCCGTGCTGCGCCGCCGCTTCAACGGCCCGCGGCAGATCTTCAATCTGCTGCTGCTCGTCTCGGCGCTGCTCGTCTTTACCGACTGGTTCAACGGCTACACGGGGTACAGCTTGGACCTCGTCGTGCCGATTTTGTGCTGTGTAGCGCTGGTCTGCAACTTTATTTTTGCCTTCCTGCGCAGCCGTTTTACAGCAAACGCGCTCGTGTATCTGCTCATGAACATCGGCATCGGCGTCCTGCCGTACATTCTGCTGTTCTTCCGCATTGACTATTCCGGCAGGCTGGACGCCCACAGTCTGCCGTGGGTCATCTGCCTGATCATAAGCGTCATCACGTTTCTGGGCCTTGTCATCTTCCGTGGCAGAGCCCTGAAAAACGAAATCGTAAAGCGTCTGCACATGTAACCATACTCCACCTCTGCACGAGCCAAATAAAAAAGCTGCTGTCCGCTTGAGACAGCAGCATTTTTTATTTCTTGTCAAACGCTTCCCGGCGCTTTGTGGACAGGCGGAACATTTCCTCCAGCCCCTCGCGGTCATCGCGGACGAGCTTTTCCCGCATATCCTGCAGGGCGCTCTCAAACATATCGATCTCGGAAATCAGGTTGTCCTTGTTCCACAGGAACAGCTCCGCCCACATTTTGTCGTTGATATGGGCAATTCTCGTCAAATCGCGGAAGGAGTCGCCCGTGTAGTTCGCCAGCTCCGAGTTATCGGACGCGCACATCAGGCTGACGGCAATGGCATGGCAGAGCTGGCTGACGTAGCCGATCATGTGGTCGTGCTCGGCGGGGGTCAGCACGCTGATGCGCTTGAAGCCCAGCTCCGCGGCCAGGTCGCGGCACCAGTCGATGCCCGCCTGGCTGTTCTTTTCCGTCGGGGTGATGATGAAGTTTGCGGGGGCAAAGTTGACCTCGGCGCTGTGGGCGATGCCGCTCGTCTCGCGGCCCGCCATCGGGTGGCTGGCGATAAATTCCACACCCTCCGGAAGGGCGGCCTGCACCGGCTCGACCACACCACGCTTGACACCGGACACATCCGTGACCATCGTGCCGGGGCGGATGAGTGGACCGTACTGTTTGACCCAGTCCAGCAGCACGGTGGGGTAGAGGCCGAAGATGATGCAGTCGGCCTCCCTTACCAGATCCTCAAAATCCGCATTTTTACCGGCGCGGATGTAGTCATGCTGCAAGGCATAGTCCAGCGTTGACTGGCTGTGGGTGATGCCGGTCACATGGTAGCCCTTCTGGCTCAGCACCTGCGCGTACTTGCCGCCCAGCAGGCCCAGACCGACGATCAGGTAGGTTTTGCTTTTATCCAGCATAGGAAATCACGCCTTTATGTCAAATTCTTCTTGTTTGTCGGTGTTCAGCTCCACCTTGGCGCCAAGACCGCGCAGCACGCTCCAGAACGCGGGCCAGCTCTTGTCCACGGCCTCGGCCCCGCAGAGCAGGGCGGGCAGGCCGCTGGCAATCGCCGCCACAGCCAGCGCCATGACGATGCGGTGGTCGTTGTGGCCGGACAGCGGCGCGTTCGGCGCGTGGAGCGCCACGCCCTGGATGTGCACGGTGTCACCGTCCACCTCGATGCGCGCGCCCATCTTCCGCAGCTCGGTCTGCATGGCCTCGATGCGGTCCGATTCCTTCAGGCGCAGGCGGCCCGCATTGCGGATGACCGTCTCACCGCTGCAAAAGCAGCCGAGCGTAAAGAGGATCGGCCCTAAATCAGGGCAGTCCGCCAGGTCGATCTCCGTCGCCTTCAGCAGGCTGCGGTCAAAGTGCAGCCCGCCCTCGACGGGCTTGAATTTGCCGCCGCAGCGCTTTAAAATGTCCAGAATGACCTTGTCGCCCTGCTGGCTGTCGGGGTTCAGCCCCGTGACCGTGATGCCGCCGATGACGCAGCCCAGCACGGCCAGGAACGCGGCCTGGCTGTAGTCGCCCTCGACGGCAAAATCGCTGGCCGTATACCGCTGCGGCGCGGCCACGCGGTACATCACACTGCCGTTTTTGCGTGCGCGGCTCGTGACCTTGACGCCGAACTGCTGCATGGCGTCAACCGTCATATCCACGTAGGAGCGGCTCTCGTAGGGGGCCAGTACCTCGATGCTGCTCTCGGACTCCATCAGCGGCGCGGCAAACAGCAGACCGCTGATGAACTGGCTGGACACGTCGCCGGGCAGAGTGAACCCGCCGGGACGCAGCCGTCCAAAGATCGTGATGCCCTCGGGCGTCTGCTCAAATTGCAGGCCCTGGCGCTCAAACAGCATCTGGTAGATGGCCTGCGGGCGGTCAAACAGCCGCCCCGCGCCGGTAAAGCGCACCTTCTGGGCCGTCAGGCTGAACAGCGGGATCATGAACCGCAGTGTGGAGCCGCTCTCGTTGCAGAAAACCGGGCGTGTCACCGTCACAAAGCCACCCGCTGTCCCGTGCCCCTTGATGGTCACGGAGTGAGCCTCCTCGGTGATTTTTGCGCCCAGCTGGGCCGCCGCGCCAAGCGTGGCGCGGATGTCCTTGCTGTACTCGATATTCGTGATATGGCTGGTGCCCTCCGCCAATGCGGCGCACAGCACCGCACGGTGCGCTGCGCTTTTACTGGGGGGCACCGTGGTCGTTCCGCCTAAGCGGCTGACATGAATTTTCGCGTCCAATTTACATCTCCCGGCCAATGGCTGCAGCGACCTTGCGGCACTTGGCAATCACATCGGCGAACTTATCCGGCTTCAGGCACTGGGCGCCGTCGCTCCAGGCGTGCGGCGGGTCGTTGTGGACCTCGATCTCCAGACCGTCGGCACCGGCGGCCACAGCAGCCAAAGCCATGCTCTCGATGTACTTATAATCACCGGTGGCGTGGCTGGGGTCAACGATAATGGGCAGGTGCGTTTTTTCCTTGATGACCGGCACGGCGGACAGGTCCAGCGTGTTGCGGGTCGCGCGCTCAAACGTGCGGATGCCGCGCTCACAGAGGATAACGTTCTCATTGCCGCCGGCCATGATGTACTCGGCGGACATGATCCACTCCTCAATGGTATTCGCCAGGCCGCGCTTGAGCAGAACGGGCTTGTGCATCTTGCCGACGGCCTTGAGCAGCTGGAAGTTCTGCATATTGCGCGCGCCGATCTGTACAACGTCCACATACTCCTCGAACTCGGGGATGTGGACCTCGTCCATCAGCTCACTGACGATAGGCAGACCGGTGATCTCGCGGGCCTTGACCATATCCAGGATGCCCTCGGTGCCCAGGCCCTGGAAGGAGTAGGGGCTCGTGCGGGGCTTGTACGCGCCGCCGCGCAGGAAGTTGGCACCGCCCGCCTTGACAGCCTTGGCCATCTTGATGGTGTGCTCCTCGCCCTCAATGCTGCACGGACCGGCCATAACGGCGATGGGCGCATTGCCGCCGACCTTGACACCGTTGATGTCCACGACGGTATCCTCCGGGTGGAACAGGCGGTTGGCGCGCTTATAAGGGGCGGACACACGGGTCACGTTCTCGACCCAGGGGTTTGCCAGCACGTCCTTCTCGGCAATTTTCGTCGTATCACCGACAAGGCCAAAGACGTTGTAGTCGGTACCGCGGATCAGCGTGACGGACAGGCCCTGCTTCTCGAAGTTATCGACAATGCGGTCCAGCTCGACCTGGGGCGTACCTTTTTTAGTGGAAATAATCATGGGAGCCTCTTTCTTATATACTTTTTACTCTATAAAATACTGTGTTGTAGGGGGGCGATGCCCGCATCGGCCCGCCGCCTAAAGGCTTCCCCCCTCGGGGGAAGCTGTCCGCCGCAGCGGACTGATGAGGGCAAACCTTGCGGGCACTGCTCCTTCTCGGCGGGCCTCGGAAGCTCTGCCCTCATCCGGCGCTTTGCGCCACCTTCCCCCGAGGGGGAAAGCTTTTTACAGTCTCTCGTCCGCCTCAAACAGCTGTACCGCCTTATCCACTGCCGCGGTCAGCGTGCCGTAATTTTCCAGCACGACGGTGGAGGCGGCCTCATACAGCGGCGTGCGCTCGGCTTCAAGCTGCTTTAAGGCCGCGCCGCCCTTGGAGAGCGGGCGTCCGCCGGTAGCCAACGCCTCCAGCGGGCGGCGCACCCACAGCACGGGGCCGTTCTGACGCAGCGCGCGGGTGTTGGCCGGGCTCTTGATGACCCCGCCGCCGCAGGCGATGACCTGACTGTTGCCCTTGGCGACCTCGGCCAGCACGTCCGTCTCATAGCGGCGGAACGCGGCTTCGCCCTCCTGAGCAAAGATGTCGGGGATATTATGCCCGGTGCGGCGCTCAATTTCAGCGTCCAGATCCACAAATTTCTTGTCAAGGCGCTTTGCCAGCGCCGCGCCGACGGTGGATTTTCCGCAGCCCGGCATCCCGATGATCGAGACATTCGCCAGCTGGTGCCGCAGCTCGCGGCTGACCGCCGGGATGATGGCTGCCGTGTCCAGCTGTCTGCCGGTAAAGTGCTCCGTGGCAAACACAGCCTGCGCCACCAGCATCTCAAAGCCGCCCGCCGCGGTCACGCCGCAGTCCTCGGCCCGCAGCAAAAGCTCGGTGCGGAAGGGATTGTACACCACATCCAGCACGGCCTCCAGCGCGGGGAACGCCTTCGGGTCGATAAGGCACTGCCCCACGTTCGGGAACATGCCGCAGGGCGTCGTGTTGACGATGATCTGCACGTCCGGGCGGTGCATGGCCTCGCTGTACAGCAGGGCATCGCCCTTGCCGGTGCGGCTGGCGGTCAGAATCTCCTTAGCCCCGCCGTCGCGGCAGACCGCCGTGACCGTCGAGTGCGTACCGCCCGTGCCCAGGATCAGCACGGTCTTGCCCGCAAAATCTACGCCGTGGGTCCCGGCCAGATAGGCAAAGCCCGCGTAGTCGGTGTTATACCCATACAATTTCCCGTCACGGTTCACAATCGTGTTCACCGCGCCGATGGCCTGCGCCTTCGGGTCAACGACGTCGCAGTAGGGGATAACAAACTGCTTGTAGGGGATCGTCACGTTGATGGCCGCAAAGGCGCGCCTTTCCATAAAGGTGCGGGCCTCGGCCTCGGTGGGCAGGGGCAGCAGCTCATAGGTGTAATCTGCAATTTTTTCATGGATGATTTTGGAGTAGCTGTGGCCCAACTTGCCGCCGATCAATCCGTACAGCGGTTGCTGCATAGTTCTTCACTTCCTGTTTTTACACTTTGGGGAATCCGTGCTTCTGGGCCAGCGTGCCGTAGCGCACGGTCAGAAGGTCCAGCAGTCCGAACGCCGTCAGGCTGTTCTGCACGACGGCGGCGCGGGGCACGATGCAGGGGTCATGGCGGCCCTTGATCTGCAGCTCCGCATCGGTCCTGCCGATATAATCCACGGTATGCTGTTGCTTATAGATGCTGGGCGTAGGCTTGAGCACCGTGCGGAACACGATGGGCATGCCGTTGGTGATGCCGCCGTTGATGCCGCCGTTCTTGTTCGTGGCGGTGGCGATTTTGCCGTCCCGCATCGTGAACGGATCGTTGGCCTCGCTGCCGTGCATTGCAGCAAAGCCGAAGCCCGCGCCGAACTCAATGCCCTTGCAGGCCGGGATGGCGAACATCAGGTGGGCCAGCTCGCTCTCAACGCTGTCGAACCACGGCTCGCCGATGCCCGCGGGCAGACCGGTCACAATCGTTTCCAGAATGCCGCCGACGCTGTCGCCCTCGCTGCCCGCAGCGCGGATAGCCGCCTGCATGGCCTCCTCCTTCGACGCATCCAGCAGCGCAAAGTGTCCGGGCTGCGGGTCGGGCATGACCAGCCCCGCAGCGCTGGAAAGCGGTGCGTCCTGCACGCCTGCACACTCGGCAATATGGGTGTAGACCTTTACGCCCAGGCCGCTCAGCACCGTCTCGCAGATCGTGCCCGCCGCAACGCTTGCCGCCGTAATGCGGCCCGAGAAGTGCCCGCCGCCGCGCGCGTCCTGAAAGCCCTCGTACTTGGCGTAGGCCGTGTAGTCGGCGTGGCCGGGGCGCAGCAGGTCGGCGGTTTTGGCGTAGTCGCCGCTGCGGGTATTCAGGTTGCGGATCATCAGGGTGACGGCCGTGCCGGTGGTGCGGCTCTCATACACGCCGGAGAGGAACTCCACGGCGTCGGCCTCGGTGCGGGCGGTGGAAAGCCCATCCCCGCGGGCGCGGCGGCGGTCCATGGCCGCGGCAATCGCGGCCTCATCCACCGGCAGGCCCGCGGCCAGCCCGTCAAGCACCGCCCCCACGGCAGGACCATGGCTCTCACCAAAAATCGTCATACTGACGGCATTTCCAAAGGTGTTTTTCATATATCCTTCCCGATTTTTCTATGAATGGAAAAATGGCGATCCCGGCAAGCTCTCTCCCTCCGTCCGCTCCGCGGACACCTCCCTCGCAGAGGGAGGCAAGGTCTAGGAGGTGGCTCCGGCCCGCAGGCCGGTGGGGGAGAGAGCCATGCCGCCAGATGCCGTTTCCCTCATTCCATACCTAACAAAGCCGGCAGCTCGGTCATGGGCAGACTGTCGGCGCGCCAGCAGCCGAGGCCGGGGCACTTGATGACCGTGATATGGTCGCCGCGGGCCTTTTTGTCATGCTGCATGTAGGCCAGGACCTTCTCCTTGTTGGCCCCGGCACGGGTGGGCAGGCCCAGCGCGCGGTAAATCGCCCGGGTGCGCTTGAGCAGGGCCGTGTCCTCGATCATCGGCAGCATACCCAGCGCGACGCATTCGCCGTGGTACAGGCCCGTGGTACGGCGGCCCCGCACACCGCGCACGGCTTCGATGCCGTGGCCGATGGTGTGGCCGAAGTTCAGGCAGGCGCGGACGCTGCCCTCGCGCTCGTCCTGCTCGACGATCTTTTTCTTAAATTTCAGGCTTCTGTAAACAATTTGTTCAATGTTATCCTCGGGGTGCTCGCACTCAAACAGTGCAAACAGCTGCGGGTCTCCGATGATGCCGGTCTTGAGCGCCTCGGCCAGGCCGTTGACGACCTGACGGCGGGGCAGGGTCTTGAGCGTGTCAAAATCGACAAGCACGACCTTGGGCTGCCAGAATGCGCCGACGATGTTCTTCGTCTCGCCCAAATCAATCGCCGTCTTGCCGCCGATGGAGGAATCCACCTGCGAAAGCACCGTCGTGGGGCAGTTGACAAAGTCAATGCCGCGCATGTAGCTGGCCGCGCAGAAGCCGCCCAGATCGCCCACAACGCCGCCGCCGACGGACACCAGCAGATCCTTGCGGTCCATGCCGAACGCCAGCATAGCCTGCAAAACCTGACCGTAGACCTTCAGGCATTTGCTGCCCTCGCCCCGGGGGATCGTGTAGACGGTGGAATCGGGGCACTGGGCCGCCACGGTCTGCGCGTACTCGGCGGGTACGCCGGAGTCGGTCAGCACAAAGACCTTGCGGTTTGCCACGTTCGTGAACTGATGGAGGTTGGCAAGGCATCCAGCCTTCAAAATAATATCGTAGCTGCGGCTTTTAAGCTGCATCGTCAGTTTCATGCTTCGCACATCCTTTATCTTCATGGCTTATTTCTCCGTACTGTCAAGGGTGAAGGCACCCAGCAGCCGCAGGGTGCTGCAAACAGAAGTCAGGGTGTCCAGCAGGGTCTGGCACCCTGCGCCCGTGCTGCCCGCCGGGCAGACGATCTGTACATAGAAATAGTATTCAAACGGAACATGGGGCAGGGGACGGCTCTTGATGCACTCCATGTTAAAGCCCCGCGCGCCGATCTGATCCAGCGCTGCGGCCAGCTGGCCGGGCTTATGGCGTGCCGTGAACAACAGCGCCAGCCGCTGGCCCTCGCCGGTCATGGCGGGGGCGGCGGCGGCACGCTCGATCACGATGAACCGCGTTGTGTTGTCGCCGTCGGCGTTGATGCCCGCGGACAAGATCTGCAGGCCGTACAGCCCGGCGGTCTCGGCGCTGGCAATAGCCGCAACGCTCGGGTCGTTCAGCTCGGCCACATGGCGGGCCGCGTCGGCGGTGTTGCCCCAGGTGGACGTTTTAAAGCCGTGCTGCTGTACAAAAACGCTGCTCTGGGCCAGCGCCTGCGGGTGGCTGATGACGGTCCTGACCGTCTCCAGCGTCGCGCCCGGCACGCCCAGCAGATCCTGCCGGATCGGCAGGTCGCACATCCGGGCAATGATAATATCAGGGTGGGTGTACAGCAGGTCGAGCACGGTGGAGACATCGCCCGCGTTGGAGTTTTCAAACGGCAGAACGCCGAATTGTGCATTCCCGTTCTGCACGGCGTCAAAGACCTCGCCCCAGGTGGTGCAGGCCGTCTCCCGCGCAAAGGGGAAAAGGCGGCGCAGCGCAATGTGGCTCCACGCGCCGGGCACGCCTTGGTAGGCGGCGGTATCGCGGCCCAGCCGGGCGCGCTGGTATGCGCGGGAAATGCTCATGGCATCGCTGAGAAAGGCGCGGTAGTAGGGGCGCAGCGCCTCGTCGGTGATGCGGGCCGTGTTTTTGTCAAGCACGGCGGCCTCCCGCGCGGCATCAAAAACCGGCTTGCCGGTCTCGGCCTTGTAGCGCACCACATCGGCCACCGCGCGCATACGCCGCTCAAACAGAGCGGCCATCTCGGCATCAACGGTGTCGATCTCGGCACGGGCTTGCTGTAAAAGGTCCATGGGTCGGCTCCTTTTCGGAATTTTTCAGGAATATCTCCGCTGCCCCTTTTGGGCATGGATGTGGGGCGGGGTGGGGGCAGGCCGCCCTACGAATCACCCGCAGGCGCAGTGTTGTTTATTTATACATACTCAAAGTCAGTATACCATAAATAAAGCGCCGTCACAAGAGTGACGGCGCGAAATTTGTCTTTTCTTGGCCACCTCCCCCGCAGAGGGAGGCAAGCGCAGTTTTACCCGTGCAGCGCACTTCTCAGGGCGGCCAGGAGCTCGGCCTGGTAGGCGGGGCTGAAGGTGCCGTGCAGCAGCTTGGGCAGGGCCTCCTCCTGCAGGCGGCGCCAGCTGTCGGCCTCGCGGCCCGGCAGGATCGGCACAAAGGCCACACCGTTGGCAGCGGCGGCCTGGGCGTCGCCCATGGCGTCGCCGACCATCATGACCTTGCGGCTCTCATACCCGCAGGCCAGCATTGTGGCGATGGAGTTTGCCTTGCTGCCGACCTCCTGCCCGAAGATGACATCCGCATGACGGGCCAGCCCGTAGCGCTTCCACTCGCTGGCAATGGCGCTCTCGTTCGCGGCACTGACGACGGCCACATCGGCCACGGCGTGCAGCTGGCGCAGGCTTTCCTCCACGCCGGGGAACGGCTCAAACGTCGGCTCCAGCGCCTGAATACGGCGGTTGCAGGCGTTGTTCCACTCCTGCAGCTTGCGCAGGGCCAGGCTGCCGGTCTTTTGCAGCTCTCGCTGCAGGCTGGCCGTGGAAAGCTCCGTCGCGGTATCGACCCAGGCGGCAATATCCTCGCTGCCCGGGATCTCGATGCCGCGGTTTTTCAACCGGTCAAACACCAGCCGGACGCTCTCAAACCGGGAGATGCCGCGGGTGATCGTGTGCAGGTTGATCTCATCCCACGCGGCAGTGATGAAATCCGCGTGGTCATCCAGCGCAAACACGCGGATGAGCTCGGGGCACATGACGGTGGAATGCTTGATGCGCACCGTGTCCATCACGCAGCCGTCGGAATCCATGCAAATCAGAAATTCACGTTTCTTGGTAAAATCCGTCAGTGCATTTGCCATAAAAACCGTCTCCCTCTGTCAACTCTGCCTATAAACTCAATATGAATCTATCATAACAAAATTCCACGGCGTTTTGCAATGCCTTTTTTAAAAAAAGCATGGATTTTTGTGTAATTTCTACACTTCAACGGGGGCATCGGGGTCCAGCGTGCGGCCAATCGGAGCGTGGATCAGCAGATTGGCCATTGCGTCCGCCGGGGTGGGCTGCTTGTTGATGACAACAAGGTTCTCCCCGCGGAAGTAGCGCAGCAGACCCGCCGCCGGGTAGACGGCCAGGCTTGTGCCGCCGACGATGAGGGTGTCGGCCCCGCGGATGGCGTGCACGGCGTTTTCCATCGTCTCCTCGTCCAGCCCCTCCTCGTAGAGCACAACATCGGGCTTGACGATGCCGCCGCACTCGTCGCAGCGGGGCACGCCGTCGCCGACGCCCGCCGCATCCTCAATGAACTGCACCGGGAAGAATTTGCCGCACCGCGTACAGTAGTTGCGCAGGGTCGAGCCGTGCAGCTCATACACGGTCTTGCTGCCCGCGGCCTGGTGCAGGCCGTCGATGTTCTGGGTCACGACGGCCCTGCATTTGCCCTCGCGCTCCAACGCCGCCAGACGCAGGTGGGCCGCGTTGGGCTTTGCCCCGTGGACGATGAGCTTCTGGCGGTAGAAGTCAAAAAATTCTGCGGTGTGGGTCTCGTAGAAGGTGTGGGAGAGCATCGTTTCGGGCGGGTACTTAAATTTTTGGTGGTACAGCCCGTCCACCGAGCGGAAATCGGGGATGCCGCTCTCGGTCGAGACGCCCGCCCCGCCGAAAAAGACCATGCTTTTTGTTGCTGCCAGAATTTCCTCTAATGCCGGAACCATGCAAACTGCCCCTTTCGCTTTTGGCTTTTATGCCTTATAATATACCTATTATAATCTATTTTCGGAGGGATGCAAGATGCAGCGCGAAATCACACGGGAGTTTGTGCGCCGGCTGCTGCCCGGGCGCATGGCGGAGAGCAACAAGGGGAGCTACGGCAGTGTGCTGGCCGCGGCGGGCAGCATGGCCTACCGCGGGGCGGCGGCGCTCTGCACCGAGGGCGCTTTGCGCGGCGGGGCCGGGCTGGTGTATCTGGCCAGCGTCGAGCCTGTTATCCAGCTGGTGCTTTCCCGCACGCCGGAATGCTGCGCCTGCGGCTGCCGCACGGCGGCCAACGGGGGCATCCACCCGCAGGACGCCGACGCGCTGCGCCGCTGGTTCGCGGACAGGCACGCCGTTTTGCTGGCCGGGCCCGGGTTGGGGGAGAGCGCCGCCGATGTCTGTAAGGCCCTGCTCGGCAGGAACGCCCCGTGGGCCGGTGCCGTGCTGGACGCCGACGCACTGAACGCACTGGCAGCGGGGAAGTACAGGGGGGATCTGCCCGCAAACACGATCCTGACGCCCCACCCCGGCGAGGCCGCGCGGCTGCTGGGCCTGACTGTGCCCGAGGTGCAGGCGGACCGCGAGGGTGCCGCCGTATCGCTGGCCGAAAAATATCACTGCGTCGCCGTTTTGAAAGGGCATCACACACTGGTTGCCGCGCCGGACGGCACGGTCTGTCGCAATGAGACCGGCAATGCCGGGTTAGCCAAGGGCGGCAGCGGGGATATTTTAGCCGGTCTGACCGCCGGGCTGCTGGCAGCGGGTCTAAAGCAGGGCCGCACGCCCGAGGACACCGCAGTCTGCGCGGTATGGCTCCACGGCGCCGCTGCAGACCGCTGCGCCAAGCGCCGCAGCATGACCGCCATGCTGCCGGGGGATCTGTTTGAAGATCTAGGGTGGATTTTGGGGGAGCTGGGGCGGTAAGGCTGCGGACCGAAAGGCAGCAGACGGACGGGAAGTTTGTGGTAAATGGGGTCTGACGAGATATAAGGCAAGGCCCGTCAAAGCCCCTCAGGCCTCGTAGGCTCGGCCAGTCCTTCGGACCCGAACCCCTCTGTCGCTTCGCGACATCTCCCCGCGCAGCGGTGAGTCACCCCACTGCGTGAGGAGCCTTTTGCGCGGGCAAAGCCCGCGAGAGAAGCCTCCCCTTTCAGGGGAGGTGGCCGCGAAGCAGGCCGGAAGGGTTCAGCCCGTTGACGGGGGCATAGCAAAGTCGCGGGCCGGGCATGCCCGGCCCCTACGGACTGCTGTGAATGGGTTGCGAACGAGAGGGGCAAGGGAGGGCGGCAGCCCGCCCCTTTGCATTGGACGGAGATTGCCCGGGAATGGGCGGCCACGCAAAGCCCGTCGGAATCCCCCAGGCCGCTAACGCAGCCAGCCCCCTTTGACAAGGGGGCCTCCCTCTCCCCCCTGCGGGGGTTCGGGGGAACTCCCGAATTACGAAACGGAGCAGAGGGCGCGGGCGTTAAGCGCGAACAGTAATACTGCGTTCGCGTAGCCCGCGCCCTCTGCGACCTCCTCTTTGGGAATCCAAGGGGCGTGTAGCCCCTTGGTCGCGGGTCCCGCTTGGCGGCGCACAACGAGCGCCGCCAGTTTGCTGCGCAAACACGCTCTTGCGGTTGATTGCCCCGCGGGGGCAATCATTGTGCGCTCCCCAGTTTCGCTGCGCTCAACTGTGGCCCCACGCGCACAACCCCGCACCGCGTCGAAACAGCGGCAGTTTTCTTTGGTTCTTTCTTTTGCTGCCAAAAGAAAGAACCACCTCCCGGGTGGCAGCCGTTCCCGGTCTTGCCACCCGCCCCTATAGGGTGTATAATAGGACTATATCTGCCAGACTCAGGAAAGGAGCCGCTGTTATGTCGCGCAAAGAAGGCCAGAAACGCAAACTGCTTGTTCTTTTGGAGATCCTCGCCCGGGAAACCGACGAGAAGCACCCCTTGAGTGTTCCCCAGCTGGTGGAAAAATTGCAGGAGCACGGCGTCGTCGCCGAGCGCAAAAGCGTCTACGATGACCTGAACACCTTAAACAACCTGCCCGACACCAAATATGAGATCGTGCAGCAGCGCGGGCGCGGCGGCGGCTACTATATGACCGAGGCTCCGTTTGAACTTGCCGAGCTCAAGCTGCTCGTCGATGCCGTCTACGCCAGCAAATTCATCACGGCGCGCAAATCCAAAATCCTGATCGACAAGCTCGGCCAGTTCACCTCCACATACCGGCAGGAGGAGCTGGACCGTAAGGTACTGGTCAGCGGGCGTATCAAGAGCACCGACGAAAAAATTCTGTACACCGTCGATGCGCTGCACGCCGCCATCACGGCAGGGGAGCAGGTCACCTTCAAATACTGCGACTGGAACCTGCAAAAGCGGATGGCCCCGCGCCACGACGGCCAGCTCTACCGCGTCAGCCCGTGGGTGCTCGTGTGGGAGAACGGCAACTATTATTTGATCGCCTACACCGAGGGGCGGCTCAAGCACTACCGCGTCGACAAGATGCAGAACGTTCACCAGCTGCCCGACACGACCCGCGAGGGTGCCGGGGAATACGCCAATTTCGACGTCAATACGTATATGCAGCAGATGTTCGGCATGTTCAACGGCCCGCTCAAGCGGGTAACGCTGCAATGCGAGAACCGCTTTGCCGGGGCGATGATCGACCGGTTCGGCACCGCGCCGATCCTGACGCCCTGCGCCGACGGCGAGCACTTTACGATGACCGCCGAGATTCAGGTCAGCCCGCAGTTCTTCGGCTGGGTGGCCGGGTTCGGCACCGGCGTCGTCGTCTCCGGCCCGCCGGAGGTCCGCGCCGAAATGAAGAAAACGCTGGATCAGCTGCAGGAGCTTTACCGCTGATTTGCAATACCGGCGTAAATATGGTAAAATAGATTGTTTAAATCTATCACCGTAGGGAGGGCATCACCTCTTGCTGGAAAAGAACCAACGCTTCAAAAGCCTTTTGTATGTGCTGGCGGACGCGGCACTGCTTTTCATCGGCTTTTTGCTTGCCAACTATATCCGTTTCAATTACGTCCGCTACTTTGAGCCGGGCGGCGCAGGGCCTGCGCTGGCCGTGGCCCGGGACCCGCGCAACATCATTGCCGGGCTGGCCACGTCGCTGGTGCTCGTGCTCATCTACTGGGTCGCCGGTATCTACAGCACCACGCGGCTGCGCGGCCTGGCCGAGCGCTGCACCAAGATTGCCGTCATCAACGCGGCGGGACTGCTGATCTTCATTGGTGCTTTGTATCTGATGCACCTGGACGACTACTCCCGTATCGTACTGGCGCTGTTCTACACCCTCGGCACGGCAGGCGTCGTGGTCGAGCGTATGGTCCTGCGCTGGGTAGACCGCGCCCGCCGCCGCAAGGGGCTGGGTCTGCGCCATATCCTGCTGGTGGGCGGCGGTAAATCCGCCGCGCTCTATCTGCGCGCGCTCGAGCACAACCCCTACTATGGCTTTGTCGTGGACGGCTATCTGGCCGGAATCGAAGAACCGGGTCTTGGTGTGCGCTACATGGGCAGCTATGATGCGCTGTCCGCCCGGCTCGACGAGGTTGCCGTCGATGAGGTCGTCGTAGCGCTGGAGGCTGACGAGATCGAATTGCTGCCCCACGTTTTTGCCGCCTGCGACAAAAACGGCGTGCGCATCACGATGGTACCGTTCTACAGCGACTATCTGCCCGCCCGGCCCACCATTGACGTACTGGACGAGTGCAAGCTCATCAATGTGCGGCAGACGCCGTTTGACAATCTGCTTAACGCCGCTGTCAAGCGCGGGCTTGATATTATCGGCAGCCTGATCCTGATCATTCTGACCAGTCCGGTCATGCTGGTCACGGCCATCGGCGTCAAGCTGTCCAGCCCCGGGCCGGTCATCTTCAGGCAGGAGCGCATCGGCCTGAACAAAAAGCCCTTCATGATGTACAAGTTCCGCTCGATGCGGGTCAATGTGCAGCAGGAGACCGGCTGGTCCACCGACTGCGACCCGCGCAAGACCCACTTCGGCAGCTTTATCCGCAAGTTCAGCCTGGACGAGCTGCCCCAGTTCTTCAACGTGCTGAAAGGGGATATGTCCCTCGTCGGGCCGCGGCCCGAGGTGCCCTACCATGTGGAGCATTTTAAAGAGGAGATCCCGCGCTACCTTGTGCGCCAGCAGGTCCGCCCCGGCTGCACGGGCTGGGCGCAGATCCACGGCCTGCGCGGCGATACCGACATTGCCGAGCGCATCCGCTACGACATCTGGTACATCGAAAACTGGACCGTGGCGCTGGACATCAAGATCATCTTCCGCACCGTGTTCGGCGGCAAGATGGTCAACGACGAAAAACTACAATAACGCCCTGTGCGTTACCGGACGGGAGTGTCTGTAATGAGCAAAAAGGAGCCCAAGGTCGCCATCGTTCACGACTGGCTTGTCGGCTACGCCGGCGGGGACCGCGTTGTGGACGCCATGAAGCGCGTTTTCCCCGATGCCGTCATCTACACCCTTGTATACGACCCCAACAACATGCCCGAGCACTTTAAAAGCTATGACATCCGCACAAGCTGGTTCCAGAAGGTGCCCTTCTCCAACAGGCTGTACAAGGCCATGCTGCCGCTGATGCCCCGCGCGTTTGAGGCGTTCGATCTGACCGAGTACGATCTGGTGCTGTCGTCGTCCTCCTCCTGTTCCAAAGGCGTCATCACCCGCCCGGATGCCGTACACATCTGCTACTGCCACACGCCGATCCGTTATGTGTGGGATTTTTACTACACCTACCGCGACAACGCCAACTGGCTGGCGAAGCTCGTCATGCCCGGCCAGATGCACAAAATGCGCATCTGGGACAAGTGCGCCGCGGACCGCGTGGATTATTTCATCGCCAACTCGCATTATATCGCCCAGCGCATCAAAAAATATTACCGGCGTGACAGCGATGTCATTTACCCCTGCTGCCACATCAATGAGTCGCCTTTTGTCGAAAAGGAGGACTTCTACCTGACCGTGGGCCGTCTGACCTGGTACAAGCGCGTGGATCTGGCCGTGCAGGCCTGCACGCGCCTTAACAAGCGCCTCGTCGTCATCGGCGGCGGGGGAGAGCTGGACAAGCTCAAGGCCATGGCCGGGCCGACCATCGAGTTCAAGGGCGGCGGTCTGTCCGACGAAGAAGTGCGCAGCTACTACCTGCGCGCAAAGGGCTTCCTTTTCCCGGGTGAAGAGGACTTTGGCATCACCCCCGTCGAGGCCCAGAGCGCGGGCACGCCGGTGCTGGCCTTTGGCCGCGGCGGCGCGTGCGAGAGCGTACTGCCCGGCAAGACCGGCTACTGGTTTAAAGAGCAGACCGTCGAGAGCCTGGCCGACTGCATCGAACGGTTTGAGCGCGACGGCGTGGCCTGTTCCAAAGAGGAAATCCGTGAGCACAGCCGCTCCTTCAGCGAGGAACGCTTTGAGCGCGAGCTGAAGGAATACTGCCTGCGCCGCATGGCCGACTGGCAGCAGGAGCTGCTCGACTGCTCCCACTGGGAGAAGGAGGAACTGGATTGAACCCTATCGTCATCAACGGCACGGTACTGTGTGACAATATCACCGGCATCCCGCGCTATGTCTATGAGAATGTCGTCCGGCTGGACAAGCTGATTGAGGGCACCGGCCTGGACGTCCGCATTGCCTACCGCGACGACGGGCGGCCCATCCACCTGCCGGAGCTGAAAAACATCCGGCTGGTGCCGCTCAAGTCCATCCCGTATTTTTACAATCTGGCCGTGCTGCCCGCCTACCTGCGCCGCACCCATGCGTTTTACGTGGGCCTTGCCAGCGATATGCTGCTGACCCGCCGCAGCGTCGTGGTGCTGCACGACATCCGCCCGCTGGTCATGGATACCGACAAGGGCTTTTTCCGCTTCAAGTTCTGGGTACACTGCCTGTCCACCAAATGGTTCGCCCAGCGGGTGTTCACGGTCAGCGACAACCAGCGGCACCTCATCAGCGAGAAGCTCGGCATCCCGCTGGACAAGATCGGCATCACCTACAACGGCTGGGAGCACATGAAGAACGTCACCCCCGACGAAAGCATTTTTGACAAGATGCCCGGCGTCAAAAAAGGGGAGTACTTCTACGCCCTCGGCAGTCTGGCAAAGCATAAAAACTTCAAGTGGATCCGAGAGGTCGCCCGCCGCAGCCCCGACAAGACGTTTGTCGTCGCGGGCGGCAAGGACCTGCGTGCCTTTGGCGACGACGCCGAGGCGAAGGACACCCACAATGTGTTCTACCCGGGCTATGTGTCCGATGCCGAGAACGCCGCGCTGATGAAGCACTGCAAGCTGTTTTTGCACCCCGCCGTGTTCGAGGGCTTTGGCATCCCGCCGCTGGAGGCGCTGGCCCTGGGCGCGCAGGTGGCGCTGGCCAACGCCACCTGCCTGCCCGAGCTGTACGGCGATACGGCGCGGTATTTTGACCCGTATGATTATGATGTGGATCTTGACGCGCTGGCCGCCCAGCCCGTGGCCGCGCCCGACGAGGTCCTGAAAAAGTACAGCTGGAACAAGACCGCCGAGTTCTGGCTGCACGAGATGGAGAAGTATGCAAAGCAGTGAAGCGGCAGCTCCCGCAGGGTAAGGCCCCTCAGGCCTCGCAAGCTCGGCCAGCTCCCCACCCTGTGGGGCGCCTTTCACGGGCGTACGCCCGAAAAAAGCCTCCCCTTTCAGGGGAGGTGGTCGAGCGCCAGCGATGACCGGAAGGGCTCTGGCCATTTCCCGCTGCCACATCACCCATCCCACAAAAGGAGGAGCATTATTCTTATGTTTATTATAATCACCCTGCTCCTCACCGTGCTCGTCTCCGGCATCTTCGGTGCGGTTCCTGCGGTAGTATCCCGCCGCAGGGTTTCCCGCCGCGACGTTGCCTGGGCCGCCGGGCTCTGGCTGGCCGTCTGGGTGTTCGCTCTGTGCGCCTACCACCGTCCCGGGCTGACCGTCGGCTTCCATGCGTTCCGGCTCGTCGCCCTCACCGCCATGACCGGCTGGGCGGGGCTTGTCACCGCCGGGCTGCGCAGCCTCGGGCGCAAAGGGTTAAAGGCCGTCGTCCCGCTGCTGGCCGTCACGGCGCTGGGGCTGGAGGTGTTCGTCGGCAATGTGGCCTACTTCAACACCCACAGCTACACGCCGTTTCAGCTCGTCGATTACCTTGACGACAACATCAACGTCGGGCGCGGCGTCGGCACGATCTCGCTCGACGAGGGCCGCACCTATCTGCGGTTCCTCAACATTGACCAGCCCATCTACAACCTGCGGTTTGACGGTCTGGTCAGCGACGACACCGAGCCGCTCCACGCCGACAGCGCCGTGATCTTCACCATTGAGGGCACCGACGCCGCCAACACCGAGCTGACCCGCTTCGGCAGCTGGCAGGTGGGGCTGCAGGCCCCGCGCACCCAGGTCATCAGCCTGGACCTGACCGGCTCCGTCGGGATGCTGACGCTGACCGCTGCCGGGTACAGCTCCACCTACGCGCAGTTCCCAGTGGCGCTGACCTTCCGCGGCATCACGGCCAACGCGCCGCGCGCGCTGGATTTCTCGATTTTGCGCTTCTGCGCGATATTTCTGGCGCTGCTGGCCGTCTACGGCCTGCGCCCGGCCAGCGGGCTGTGGCACCGCCGCTGGCTGGCGGGCAACGTCTGTGACCGCGCCGCAGCCGCCGTGCTGGGCCTTGTGCTGGCCGCCTTCGTCGTGGTCATCCCGTTCTGGGAGCCGAGCAACACCGGCCTTGCCACAAAAGATTACAACACCGCGTTCTGGGACGGGGAGAGCACGGTCAGCTTCGTCTACCAGCAGTACGGCGCGCTGGCGCACAGCCTGCTGAACGGGCACCTTGACCTGGAGGCCGACCCGCCCGCCGAGCTGCTGGCGCTGGACAACCCCTACGATGCCGGGGCGCGCGACGCCGCGCAAATCAACGACATCCACTGGGACCACGCCTTTTACAATGGGCGCTACTACGTCTATTTTGGTATTGTACCGTGTCTTTTGTTCCAGCTGCCGTTTGAGGCACTGACCGGCATCCAGAACCTGGCCTATGCGCCCTGCATGGTCCTGCTGGGGCTGATCTTCCTCGCCGCCTGCTTCGGCGTCGTCGGGCAGGCCGTGCGCCGGTGGTTCCCGCAGGCGTCCACCGCAGCGTACCTGCTGGCCGTGGCCGCCGTAGCGCTGGGCAGTCAGTTCTACTATCTGTTGCTGCGCCCCTACATTTATGAATATGCCATCCTCTGCGGTGCGGCGCTGCTGATGCTGGGGCTTTGGCTCTGGCTCTCCGCCGCCAGCACGCCGGTGGAAAAGTGCGGTGCGCTGGTCGTCAAGCTCGTCTTCGGCAGCCTCTGCGTGGCGCTCGTCGCCGGGTGCCGCCCCCAGATGGAGCTGTTTGCGTTTTTGGCCGTGCCCATCTTCTGGCCGCGGTACATCGGGCAGAAGCGGCTGCGCAGCCGCGCCGGGGCAGGGGAGGCCGCCGCGTTTCTGCTGCCGGTGGTGCTGGTCGCTGCCGGGCTCATGTGGTACAACGCTGCGCGGTTCGGCTCGCCCTTTGACTTTGGCGCCAACTACAACCTGACCGGCAACGATATGACCCAGCGCGGTTTCAACGCCGTGCGCATCGGCCCGGCTGTGTTCACGAGTCTGTTCGAGCTGCCCAGCTGGCAGGGTGTTTTCCCGTTCCTGCGGGAGACCGACGTCCAGACGAACGCCGTCATCCGCACGATCAGCGAGAAGTTCACGGGCGGCATTCTGGCCGCCACGCCGTACCTGTGGGTGCTGGCGCTGCCGCTGCTTCCCGCGTTCCGCCACTGTCTGCACCGCCGCCGTGTCACCGCCTGTGTGGTCTACGGCAGCCTGGCCGCCATGGTCGTCATGACCGTCGTTGACTGCGAGATGGCCGGGGTGCTCTACCGTTATCTAATGGATTACAGCCCCGTGCTGCTGCTTGGTGCGGCGCTGTGCTGGTTCTGCGCCGAGGGCGCACTCTCCCGCCGCGCAGCGCTGGGGGAGGGCACCGCCGCTGCGGCGCTGCCCGCACTGCGCACCGTCATGGCCGCCGCTGTGGCATATACCGCCGTCTACCGCTTCTGCACGCTCTTCGCCATGGAGCCGTATCTGCAGGGCATGAATCCTTCCCTTTACTACACCGTCAGCCGCCTTGTTCAATTCTGGATGTAAAATCCGCCCGGAGGTCCTGTTATTATGGATAAAATCGCCGTTTTGATCCCCTGCTACAACGAGTCCAAGACTGTCGAGAAGGTCGTCTCGGATTTCCGCCGCGTCCTGCCCGACGCCACCGTCTACGTCTACGACAACAATTCCACCGACGGCACGGCCGAGCTGGCCGCCGGAGCCGGGGCCGTTGTCCGCCACGAGTACCAGCAGGGCAAGGGCAATGTCATGCGCCGCATGTTCCGCGAGATCGACGCTGAGGCGTACATTCTTGTGGACGGCGACGACACCTACCCCGCGGAGGCCGCGCCCGAGATGGTCGCCGCTGTGACCGAGCGTCAGGCCGACATGGTCGTCGGTGACCGCCTGTCCAGCACCTACTACACCCAGAACAAGCGCCCGTTCCACAACTTCGGCAACGATCTGGTGCGGTTCTTCACAAATCATCTGTTTGGCGGCAAGATCAAGGACATTATGACCGGCTACCGTGCGTTCAGCTACCAGTTCGTCAAGACCTATCCCGTGCTGTCCCGCGGGTTTGAGATCGAGACCGAGATGACGATCCACGCCCTGCAGCGCAACATGCAGGTCGAGAACGTTGTCATTGACTACCGTGACCGTCCGGAAGGGTCGGAGAGCAAGCTGAACACCTACTCCGACGGCTTTAAGGTATTGGGCACGATTGCGCGGCTGTTCAAGAACTACCGCCCGTTCAGCTTTTTCGGCATTCTGGCCGCGATCCTGGCCGTGTTCGGCATCGGCTTTATGATCCCGGTGCTGGGCGAGTATTTCCGGACCGGCCTTGTGCCGCGCTTCCCGACTTTGATCGTCTGCTGCTTTGTGCTGGTGGCGGCGCTGCTGCTGTTTATCTCGGGCATCATCCTCTCGAGCCAGCTTGCCAAGGATGCCCGCGACTTTGAGTTCCAGCTGCAGACCGTGCATCATTGGCACAGTGAAAAGAAATAAGCCTTCCCCCTCGGGGGAAGGTGGCCGAGGCCCCGCCCGAGGCCGGATGAGGGGCAAGCCTGCGGCAGCCGCCCGTTTACGGGCTTTCTCCGTAAGCTCTCCCCCTCATCAGTCACCTGCGGTGACAGCTTCCCCCTCAGGGAAAGCCCTTTTGCCCCAGCCCGCAAACCGGGACACCCGGTCTGCGGGCTTCTTGCTTTTTGGGGCGCAATGGGCTATAATAGTTTTATATGTGCGCACTGCACATACTACGTACAACAAAGAGGAACTATCAAGGGAGTATATACATTATGACGAAAATTGCCGCATCGATCCTGTCTGCTGATTTTGCCAACCTGAAGCATGACTGCACCCGCCTGTTGGAGGCCGGTGTCGACCTGATGCACTTTGACGTGATGGACGGGCACTTTGTACCCAATATCAGCTACGGCGCGCCGGTGCTGAAATGCCTGCATGCCGCTATGCCCGACGTCTACTACGACGTCCACCTGATGATCAGTGACCCGGCCCGCTACGCCGCCGACTTTGCCAGGGCAGGGGCCAGCCTCATCACCTTCCACCTCGAAGCTGTGCCGGACACGGCAGAGGAGGTCATCGCCGCTATCCGCGCTGCGGGCTGCCAAGTCGGCATCAGCATCCGCCCCGGCACGCCGGTGGAAGCTGTTTTCCCGTATCTGGGCGTTGTCGATCTGATCCTGGTCATGAGCGTGGAGCCCGGTTTCGGCGGGCAGAAGTTTCTCCCCACCACCCCCACGCGCATTGCCGCCATCTGTGCCGAGCGCACCCGCCGAAGCTGTGATACCCTGATCGAGGTGGACGGCGGCATCAACACCGAGACCGGCCCCTTGTGCATCGCTGCCGGGGTCGACTGGCTCGTGGCCGGAAGTTCGCTGTTCCATGCCATGGATCCTGCCGCTGTGGTAAACGTCCTGCACAGCAAGTAAAGGAGCTTTTTCCCTATGCCCAATCGTAAAAAAGTTGAACGCAGCGCGAACTACAGCTACTACAGTGACCTGCTGTGGTGCACAGTCCCGCTGATCGGCATGTCGTGGTATTACTACGGTGCGCGCCCGGTGCTTTTGCTGCTGGCCGCACTGCTGACCGCCTACCTGTGCGACTGTGCCTTGGCCCCGCTGCACGGCACGGGCTACCAGTCCCATGAGCCGTCCAGTGAGTGCTTTGCCGCGCTCATCGCGCTGCTGATGCCTGCCAGCATCTCGTATCCCATCGTCATTTCCGCCGTCATCGTCGCCGTGCTCGTCAAGGAGGCGTTCGGCGGCGAGGGCCACTATCCGTTCCATCCCGCCGCCGTCGGCGTCGTCGTGGCCGGTATCTCGTGGCCGCAGGACGTCTTTTCGTACCCCATTCCCGGCACGCAGCTGCCGCTGTTCGGCAGCGTGAACACCACTCTCGTCGAGGGCATGAACGCCACTCTGCGGGATGGCGGTCTGCCCAGTGCCAGCACGATGAACCTGCTGACCGGCAACGTCTCCGCCGCCATGGGCACCAGCGCAGCGCTGGTCGTGATGGCCTGCGGGCTGTTCCTGCTTGTGCGCGGGCACATCAAGCTTTCTGTCGTTATTCCGTTCTTTATCTTTGTCATCGGTCTGCCGTGGTTCTTCCCGAATCTGAACGAGCTGCCGACCTTCAGCCTGCCGTGGGAATATATCCGCCAGCGCTTCTATCTGGAAAAATATGTCGTCCTGTCCGGCACGGCACTGTTCACCGGCCTGTTCCTGGTCTGTGAGCCGGTCACGATGCCGGACCGCCGCATGAGCCGCATCATCTACGGCGCGGCGCTGGGCATCATGACCTATGTGTTCCGCGTGTTCAGCCCGTATGAGTGCGCGGCCTGCTGTGCGCTGCTGATCGTCAGCTCCATCCCCGAATGGCTCGACCTCATCAGCCACCGCACCGAACGCATCCGCTTTATGAGAGAGGAGGAGCAGCGCCTTGCCAATTCAACAAAACCCGAATAAGCGCCGGGGCGAGGAGCGCTCCGAGACCTTAATTATCCCGCACATCACCAGGGAGATGCTCGAGGTCGCCCGCGCCATGGCGGAGAGGGGCGCCTCCCGCGCCGAGATCGAGGCCGCCCTTGCCGCCATGCAGACCGGCAAGGCGCCCGCCGCCCCAGCGGCCCCTGCCCCGGAAAAGCAGCCCGGCGCACCGCAGCAGCCCGCGCCCGGGCGCAGTGATGCCGCCCGCAGCGGCGGCATCATCCCGACGAGCCGCCCGCGGTACACCGCCGCGGAGCGCCGCGCCATGCTGGAAGAGGTCCAGCGCCGCCAGGCTGAGCGCGAGGCCGCCCGCCAGGCGGAAGCCCAGGCCGAGGAGGATCGGTTCCGCAGCTACCGGGACCGGGAGTACGGCAGGAGCCCCGCGGTCACACCGTCCGCAGCACCCCAGCCCACTCCCGCTGCCCGCAGCGGCCAGACGCCCGCAGCAGCTGACGAGACCCGCACGATCTCGATCCCGAAGCGCAGAACTGCCGAGCCTGCCGAGCCTGCCGCCCATGCCGTGCAACCCCCTGCACCCGCGGCACAGCCCGCCCAGCAGCCCACGCAGGTCATGCCGCCGGTACAAAAGGCGGCCCCTGCGGCACCGGCTGCGCCCGCCCCGGCAGAGCACACCGCCCACCCGGAGCCAACCCCTGCGCCGAAGTCCAAAAAAGCCAGCGCCTCGCGTTCCTACGCCGCAGCGGAGGCTGCCCTGAACGAGCGCATCCGCGCCGACCATATCTGGCTGTCCAACCCCGTGCTTGTGCGCGGCCTCGGCATGGCCCCGGTCATCGGTGCCGCGCTGGACGGCCGGCGGGCGCTCATGCTCTGTATCGCCTCGCTGATTTTGGTCACCTTCACCCGTGTGCTGGCCGTGGCCATCTGCCACCTGACAAAGAACCGCTTCCGCCCCGTGGTGTACTGCTACTCCGCGGCGCTTCTCTACATCCCTACGTATGTTTTGCTCTACGCACTGTTCGGCTCTGACCTGACGCTGCTGGGCATCTACCTGCCGATCATGGTCGTGGAGCCCGCCATCGTCAAGCGCATGGAGTTCTCCGACCTTGAACCCGTGAGGGATGCGTTCCGCCACGGCTTCAACAACGCACTCGGTATGTGTGTTGTGCTGCTCATCGTGGGCTGCCTGCGTGAGCTGCTGGCCACGGGCGCGGTCTTTGGCAACGTCATCCTGCACAATGCGCTGCTGCCGCTGGCTGCACTGCCCGCGGGCGGCTTTGTCATCGTGGGTATCCTGGCCGCCATCTGGTGCGCCGCTGCCAACCTGTACACCGATTATAAACATGAGGAGGTGCGCCGCCTGTATGCTGACCGTAAGCACTGAGCTGCAGCCGATTTTAAACGGTATTGTGCAGTTTATCAGCTATATGGTGCTGGCCGTCTTTGCGGAGAATGTCATCCTGGCCCGCGCGCTGGGCGTCACCCGCCTGATGAAGCTCGTGCCCGACCACCGCGCGCAGGTGTGGGATTTCTGCCTGCCGCTGCTGCTGGTCATCACGCTGTCCGCACCTGCCGGCTGGGCCGCACACGACCTGTTTTTCCCGTGGCTGCGTGATTATCTGCCCGCATGGCTTCCCATCTCGGCCCTGCGGCCCATCGTCTACCTGACCTGCGGCATCGCGGCCATGGCCGTGGCCTGGCTGCTGCTGGGCGTGCTGCCCCGCAAGCTGCGCGCCAGCTGCCGCAGCCAACTCAGCCTTGCCACCTGCAGCACCGCCGTGCTGGGCACGATGCTCATCTGCGCGAACCAGAACTATACGATTTTGCAAAGCGTCGCGTTCGCTCTGGGCAGCGGGCTGGGCTATGTCTTTGCCGTCTTTATCGTTCGGGAGGGCCGCCGCCGTCTGCGCAGCAAGGCCATCTCCTCGATCTTCCAGGGTCTGCCCAGCTCGATGATCTACGTCGGCGTGCTGTCGCTGGCGATCTACGCACTGGTTGGCCACACCGTTGTTCTGTAACTGTTAGGGGGTCGTTGTTATGTCCGAAGCCTGCTTTACCGCAGCCGATATTTTACTGCCCGCCGCCGGGGTCCCGCTGGACCCGTGGGCCTGCATCGCCGTTGACCAGTTCACCTCCCAGCCGGAGTACTGGCAGCGCGCCGAGCACCTGGCCGACGGCAAGCCCAGCACCCTGCACATCGTTCTGCCGGAGGCGTACTTAGGCACCCCGCAGGAGGCCGAGCGCTTAGAGAGCATCCGCCGCACGATGGAGGAGTACCGCAAGTCCGTTCTGACCCGGAAAGTACATGGCTACGTTTATGTTGAGCGTACCCAGATGGACGGCACGGTCCGGCAGGGCCTTGTCGGCGCTGTCGATCTTGATGCCTACGACTACGCGAAGGGCTCCAAGCCCGCTATCCGCCCGAGCGAGAGCACCGTCGTGGAGCGCATCCCGCCGCGCCTCAAGGTCCGCCGCGGGGCGACGCTGGAAACGCCCCACGTCATGATGCTGGCCGACGACGCCGACTGCACGCTGATCGAGCCCATCGGGCTGATGAAGAACCAGCTGCCGCCGCTCTACGACGGTGAGCTGATGCTGGGCGGCGGGCATCTGCGCGGCTGGGCCGTCGAGGACCCCTCGCTCATTGCCCAAATTGATTCCGCGCTGGCGGCGCTGGCCGACCCTGCCGCCTTTGCCCGCCGCTGGCCCGCTGCCAAAGGGCAGCAGCCGATGGTACTGGCCGTCGGTGACGGCAATCACAGCCTGGCCACCGCCAAGGCCTACTGGGAGGAGCTGAAGCCCACCCTGAGCGAGGAGCAGCGCAGGACCCATCCGGCGCGCTGGTGCCTGGCCGAGGTCTGCAACGTCCACAGCCCCGCCATTGAGATCGAGCCGATCCACCGCGTCGTGTTCGGCGTCGATGCCAAGGAGCTGTATGCCGCGCTCGACGCCTGGGACCAGCAGCAGGGGAGCAGTACGACGATGTCCGACCAGCGTCTGCGCCTGGCCGATGCCCACGGCGAGAGTGCCGTCGCGCTGGCCAACCCGCCCGCGCCGCTGACCGTCGGCAGTGTGGAGGCATTTCTGGCGGACTTCCTGCCCGCCCATCCCGGCGTGACCGTGGACTACATCCACGGCGAAAGCACGGCGCTGGCGCTGGCCTCCGACCCGGCCAAACCAGCCACGGCCATTCTGCTGCCCGACTTTGCGAAGGCCGACCTGTTCAAGGGCGTTGTGCTGGGCGGCGTGCTGCCCCGCAAGACCTTCAGCATGGGTCATGCCGAGGAAAAACGATATTACAATGAATGCCGTGTCATCGGCGTATAACAGGATTCAGGTGAATTATGGAAAAAGCTGCACAAACCCCGAACGGTGCACCGCACCGTCGCCGCCGCCGTCGCCCTGCTGGCAATGGCAGCGCCCCGCAGGCGCAGCAGCCCGCGCGTGAGGGGAAAGCCCCCGCACAGCCGCGCAAGCCGGCCCCGCAGACCGCTGCGCCCGCAGCCCCCAAGGCACCGCGCAGCGAGAATACGCCCCGCGCCAATGGCAGCCACCCCCGCCGCGGGCAGGGCAGACCCGCCCAACCGCAGAGCCAGCAGGCACCGCGCCAGAATGCCCCGGCCCAGCGCCCGGCTGCACCCCAGAATGCGCCCCAGAGCGCACGCCCTGCCGCGCCCCAGCCGCCGCGCCGCAATGCCCGCCCGGCCCCGCAGATGCCCAGCCAGCCGCTGCGCGACCAGCCCAAGGCACCGCGCCCGCCCCGCAATGCCCGCCCCCCGCGCAGCACCGCGCCGGAGCAGCCGGGTCTCGATCTGATCTCCCGCCGCCCGCCGAAGCAGAAGTTCGCAAATTTCGAGGACTATCTCGCCGCCCACGGCGGTATGACTGTGCCGCTGCCGCCCGAGGCATCGGACGCAGCGGACACCCCCGAGACGGTCAAGCCCGCCGAGGCTGCCGAATGACCCCCGCCACCGCGGCAGCCCTGCGCTGCCCCGTATGCGGCGGGCCGCTGCTGCTGGCCGGGCGCAGCCTGCGCTGTGCCAGAGCCCACAGCTTTGACCTTGCCAAAGAGGGCTACGCCTACTTGCTGCCGATGCAGAAGAAGCACACCGCCGACCCCGGCGACGGCAAGGCCATGGTCCGCGCCCGCCGCGCGTTCCTGTCGACAGGGCACTACGCCCCGCTGATGGCGACGCTGGCCGCGCTTTGCGCCGCGCTGCCCCACGACCATATTGTGGACGCCGGCTGCGGCGAGGGCAGCTACGATAAGTATTTGTATGACGCGCTGGGCTGCCCTCAGATTGCGGCGTTCGACCTGTCCAAGGAGGCCGTGCGGCTGGCGTCGAAGCTCGTGCCCGACGCGGCGTTCTGTGTCGGCGGCAGCTTTTGTGCACCGGTGCGCGACGGCTGGGCCGACCTGCTTTTGAACATCTTCTCGCCCATGGCCGAGGCCGAGTTTGCCCGTATGCTGCGCCCGGGCGGGCATCTTGTTTACGCCGTGCCCACCGCGCGGCATCTGTTCGGCCTAAAAGAGATTTTGTACGACTGCCCGTATGAAAACGAGGTCCGGCAGACCGAATACGACGGCTTTGCGTTTGTGAAGGCCGTTGAGTCCACCGCTGTCATTACGCTGGAAGGGCAGAGTGTGCAGGATTTGTTCGCCATGACGCCCTATTACTGGAACACCCCCGCCGACGGCGCAGCCCGGCTTGCGGAATGTGAACGCCTGACGACAGAGATCGGATTCCGGTTTTTGGTGTATCAAAAGGTATAACACACAGCACTATGTAGGGGCCGGGCATGCCCGGCCCGCAGGTTTGCAGCCGCCACCCGGAAACGGGTTGCCGCGCAAAGCTGCGGGCGAGGCATGCCTCGCCCCTACGTTCTTTAGCTCTCCTCCGGCGGCACGATTCCCGGGCCATACGGCTCCTGCGCGGGTGGGACAATGACCTCCTGCGTCTGCTTCGGCTCATCCTCGTCGCGGTACTGCTCGTCGGGCACCTCGCTCAAATCGGTCCAGAAGCCTTCGCGCTCATCCTCGGCACCGCGGGGTCCAAATTCATCAAACATACCAGGCACTCCTTTATAATAGTGTATAAGCGCGGCCCTTGCGGCCTACACTGTAGGCATAGTCTTTGCTGGGGGAGTGTGAGTTATGCGTTCCAACCGCGGAATTTTCTGGTACAGCCTCGGGCTGACGCTGCTTCTGCTGCTGCCGATGGTGCTGACCGTCGCGTTCTTCACCGACCAATACCAGAAGCAGCAGCTCCTGCGCCAGGCGTCGGCGGCGGACAGTACGCTGCACATTGAGCCGGGTGCGCAGGGCGTGTATACGCTGCTGCTCGTCGTCCAGCAGGAGGAGCCCGCCTTTGTGCTGGCCCGTGCGGACGGCCCGCAGCAGACGGTCACACTCTGCGCACTGCCGGGTTCGCTGCGCGTCAGCGCACCCTCGGGCACAACAACGCTGGCGGAGTGTGCGCTGTCTGCCGGGGCCGGGCGGGCCGCACAGCTGCTCGTCGGCACGGTGGCTACGGGGGAGACCGCCGCCCCGGCGCTGCACTATATCGCGGCCACGCCCGCCACCTGGGCGGACTGCGCGGGCCGCACAGCCTCGGCACGCATCGACACGGCATCGCTGCTGGATGCCGCCGCACGCACGCGCCTGGGCTACGGCGAGGATCCCATCGCCGTGTGTACCGCCGCGCAGGCGTCGGAGCTGATCGCCCAATTGCAGGCGGCGCTGCCCGGGGCAGGGGAGGGCTGCATGGCCCGCGCCGCCGTTTGGGCAGCGTTCCTGCGGCAGGACCCGGCGCTGCTGGCCGGTCTGCCCGACGGCCTGCGCAGCCGCAGTGCCCGGCTGCTGACCGACCTGCTGGCCGCAGACCTGAACGCCCTGGGTGAGACACTGGCCTATTTAAGTGCCCGCACCGCCCTGACGATTGACTACACCACCGCCGCCGTGGCCGCTGCCCGGGGCGGCGTGCAGCTGACGGAGGAGGGGATGGCAGCCGTTTGCGCCCTCCTGCTGTGACGGGGAACGCGGCTATGCCCGCCCGCGGAGCTTCCGCTTCTGCGTTCGGCGCAAGGCCGTCAAAATTTTACAAGAATTTTTGCAAAACCGCTTGACGTAGACCCGCAGGCGTGTTATTATGATAGCACCTCTTTTGCGGGTTTATTTTTTATGCCCTTTTTCAAGGGCGCCTGCAAGCGCGAGGGAGGCTTATTAACCGATAATGGAGGTGCCGAACAATGACTGTCAAGATCACCCTGGCCTGCACGGAGTGCAAGCAGCGCAACTACAACAAGGAGAAGAACAAGAAGAACTCTCCGGACCGTCTTGAGATGAAGAAGTATTGCCGTTTCTGCAAGAAGCATACCCTTCACCGCGAAACCAAGTGAGGATAGGAGCTTAGAGATGGCAGACAATAAAGCAGCCACCGCTGCAGCCCAGACTCAAAGCGACAAGCCCAAAAAGAACGACGGCAAGAAGAAGGTCACCTTCTTCGACAAGGTCAAGAACTTTTTCAAAGGGATCGGCAAGTATTTCAAAGATACGAAGAGCGAGCTGAAAAAGGTCGTGTGGCCCAGCAAGAACGACGTCAAAACCAATACGATCACCGTTATCGTGGTCGTGCTGGTCGCAGCTGTCGTGCTGATCCTGCTGGACCTCATCTTTGGCGGCGCCATCCACCTGTTGATCGGCGCCTGAGCGCGTTGAGCGGAGGCAAAGACAATGGCTGAGCAAGCAAATTGGTATGTGGCACATACCTATTCCGGCTATGAGAACAAGGTCGCAACCGATCTGATGACGATGGTGGAGAACCGCCACCTGCAGGATCTGATCTGCGACGTCAAGGTTCCCACCGAGACCCGCATTGAAGAAGTTTTTGACAAGCGCGGCAACAAGACCGGCGAGAAAGAGGTTCAGTCGAAGCTCTACCCCGGCTACGTCTTTATTAAAATGGTCATGAACGACAACACCTGGTACATCGTGCGCAACACGCGCGGCTGCACCGGCTTTGTCGGCCCGGAGTCCAAGCCCGAGCCCCTGACCGAGGCGGAGGTTGCCAAGATGGGCGTCGAAACCACCGTTGACCTTGAGGTCGAGTACAAGGTCGGTGATACGGTTGAGATCACCGCCGGTCCGATGGAAGGCTCCGTCGGCACCGTCGACGAGATCGACATTCCTGCGCGCAAGGTGCGCGTAAGGATCACCATGTTTGGCCGCGAGCTTCCGGCAGAGCTGGAGCTGCATCAGGTCAAGCTGTTCTGAGTATTTCTCAGGACACCCTAGTTTCCGGTAAAGACCGCGAACGGGCCTGTGCCCGGGGTACGGTTTTTATAGGGCGCGCGGAGGTCGTGCGCCCGTGGGAGGTCTGCACCGCAGGCCGCAACTCACCACAAAATTTGGAGGTGCAAGTATTATGGCACAGAAAATCACTGGCTACATCAAGCTGCAAATCCCCGCCGGCAAGGCAACTCCGGCTCCCCCTGTTGGTCCTGCTCTGGGTCAGAAGGGCGTCAACATCATGGCGTTCACCAAGGAGTTCAACGAGCGTACCAAGAACCAGATGGGTTATGTCATCCCCGTCGTCATCACCGTCTACGCTGACCGCTCCTTCAGCTTCATCACCAAGACTCCTCCGGCAGCCGTTCTGATCAAGAAGGCCGCTGGCATCAACACCGCTTCCGGCAAGCCCAACAAGGAAAAGGTTGCTACTCTGACCGCCGCTCAGGTGGAAGAGATCGCCAAGACCAAGATGCCCGACCTGAACGCTGCTTCTCTGGAAGCTGCATGCAGCATGGTCCGTGGCACCTGCCGCTCCATGGGCGTCACCGTCGAGGGCTGAGACAACAACAGTGGGAGGGCATAAAACTGCCCGCATGACCACATAGGAGGATATACAATGAAACATGGCAAGCACTATGTCGATGCTGCTAAGCAGGTCGATTTTTCTAAGCTGTATGATATGAACGAGGCTCTGGAGCTGGCTTGCAAGACCGCTTCCGCCAAGTTCGACGAGACCGTCGAGCTGCACGTCCGTCTGGGCGTTGATGGCCGTCACGCTGACCAGCAGGTCCGCGGCGCTGTCGTTCTGCCCAACGGCACCGGCAAGACCGTCCGCGTCTGCGCCATCGCTAAGGGCGCTGCCGCCGCTGCTGCTGAGGCAGCCGGCGCTGACATCGTCGGTGATGACGAGCTGATCGCAAAGATCGCCGGCGGCTTCATGGACTTCGACGTTGTCGTCACCACCCCCGACATGATGGGCCGCGTTGGCCGTCTCGGTAAGGTCCTGGGCCCCCGTGGTCTGATGCCCAACCCGAAGGCCGGCACCGTTACCCCCGACGTCGGCAAGGCTGTTACCGACGCTAAGGCCGGTAAGATCGAGTACCGTCTGGACAAGCAGAACATCATCCATGTGCCCATCGGCAAGGCCTCTTTCGGCGCCGAGAAGCTGATGACCAACCTGGACACCGTCCTGGATGCCATCGCCAAGGCTAAGCCCGCCGCTGCCAAGGGCCAGTACTTCAAGAGCGCTACCATCGCCACCACCATGGGCCCCGGCGTCCGCGTTGCTACCAATAAGTACGGCGTATAAGTTTTTCAGCTTTGAGCTGAAAAACGCTTGACAAACGCACGTTCGCGTGCTATACTAATTAAGCTGTTTTTGAGACAGCAGGTGCCGCAAGGCATAACGGGTTTTACCCACCTGCCGAGAAACGTGCGTTTGATTGCAATGCTTTCAAGCCCTTTCCCGGCGACGGGAAGGGGCTTTTTTCTGTATATCACATAAAAAGCCGCTTACCGAAACCAATCTGTAAGTGGAATGAGGTGAATTTCAAATGCCCAGTGCAAAGATTCTGGAAGCTAAGAAGGCTCTTGTTGCTGATCTGAACGAGAAGATCGCAGGCTCTCTGGCCGGTGTTGTCGTTGCTTACAACGGCATCAGCGTTGCTGATGACACCAAGCTGCGTAAGGAGCTGCGTGAGGCCGGTGTGCACTACATGGTCGTCAAGAACACCATGCTGCGCCTGGCCGTCAAGGGCACCCAGTACGAGGGTCTGACCGAGTACTTCAAGGGTGACACGGCTATCGCTCTGTCTCCGGAGGATCCGGCTGCTGCTGCTCGCATCCTGTGCAAGTTTGCTGACGCCGACAAGTCCAAGCGCTTCGTCGTCAAGGGCGGCTTCTGCGATGGTCAGGTCATGGACGCTGCAGGTATCAAGAGCCTGTCTACCATGCCCAACCGCGAAGGCCTGCTCTCCATGCTGGCCGGCTCCCTCAACGGTATCGTTGGCGGTCTGGCTGTTGCCCTGCAGGGTATCGTCGACAAGCAGGACGAGACTGCTGCCTGAGTTTAGGTTTAGCAGGTTGAGCGCACCGGCGCAGCGCTCCTTGAATACAAACCGCGCCGCTTAAAACTATAAAATTTATGGAGGTAACTACCATGGCTTCTGAGAAGATCACTGCCATTGTCGAGTCTGTCAAGACTATGACTGTTCTGGAGCTGAAAGAGCTCGTTGACACCATCTGCGAGGAGTTCGGCGTTTCTGCTGTTGCTGCTGCCGCTCCCGCTGCCGCCGGCGCTGCTGCTCCCGCTGAGGAGGAGAAGACCGAGTTTGACGTCATCCTGGCTGACGTTGGCGCCAACAAGATGCAGGTCATCAAGACCGTTAAGGAGCTGACCGGCGCTTCCCTGATGGAGGCCAAGAAGCTGGTTGAGACCCCGAACGCCAAGCTGAAGGAGCAGGCTTCCAAGGCTGACGCCGAGGACATCCAGAAGAAGCTGGCCGAGGTCGGCGCTAAGGTCGAGCTGAAGTAATTTAGCTTACCAAATAGCTTTCAACACCGTGTGGTTTAACACCGCACGGTGTTTTTTTGTGTACCTTAACAAAAACTTCCTCGCTTCTTTGTACATTCCTCTGAATTTGACCGTGTTGCATGGGCCTTGCATTTCGTATAATATTGATGTATCCTTTTTGTATCGAATAAAATGGGAAAGTGAGGCTGTATACTCTTGGAGAACGAAAAGCCAAAAGGCGGCGGGATGGAAAAGCTGGCTTCGTTTATCGTTGATAAACGCAACCTGTTCTTCCTGTTATACATATTTGCGCTGATTTTCAGTGCCATCGCTACGGGCTGGGTCAAGGTCGAGGACGACATCACGACCTACCTGCCCGACACCACCGAGACCCGCCAGGGCCTGACCGTGATGAATGACAACTTCGTCACCTACGGCACGGCCAACGTCATGGTGTCCAACATCACCTACGATACTGCGCTGGACATCCAGTCCCGGCTTGAGGACATCGAGGGTGTCACCACCGTCGAATTTGACGACACCGACGAGCATTACACGAATGCGTCGGCGCTGTTCTCCGTCAGCTTTGACGCAGAAGTAGGGGACGAGCGCGCCGAGAACGCCCTGCAGGAGATCCGCGACGAGCTTGAGGGCAGCTACGACACCTCGATCTATTCCGAGGTCGGCTACGATTCCTCCGCGGACCTGCAATCGGAAATGCTCGTCATCGTCATCATCGCGGCCATCATCATCGTCGTCGTGCTGACGCTGACCTCCCGCTCCTACGCCGAGGTCCCGGTCCTCCTCATGACCTTCGGCGCGGCGGCGCTGCTGAACATGGGCACAAACTTCCTGTGCGGTACGATCAGCTTCATCTCCAACTCAGTCACCGTCATACTGCAGCTGGCGCTGGCCATCGACTACGCCATCATTCTGTGCCACCGTTTCAGCGATGAGCATGAGACGCTGCCCACCCGCGAGGCCTGCATTGCCGCGCTTTCCAAGGCTATCCCGGAGATTTCTTCCTCCTCGCTCACGACGATCAGCGGCCTGGCCGCGCTGGCGTTCATGCACTTCGGCATTGGCCGCGACCTGGCTACGGTCCTGATCAAGGCTATCCTGTTCAGTATGCTCTGTGTCTTTACGCTGATGCCCGGCCTGCTGGTGCTGTTCAGCAAGCTGATCGACAAGACCCGCCACAAAAACCTGATTCCCAAGATCACCGCCGTCGGCAAGTTCGACATCAAGACCCGCTTTATCATCCCGCCGATCTTCGGCGTCATCATCGTGGCGGCGGCGGTCTTTGCCAACCTGTGCCCCTACTGCTACACCTACACCGACCTGGTTACCGCCAAGCAGAGCGAGCGCCAGATCGCCTACCAGAAAATCAAAAATACCTTCGGTTCCAGCAACATGGTGGCTGTCATTGTGCCGTCGGGCGACTATGAGTCCGAGGGCAGGATCCTCGACGAGCTGGACGCCTGCGCCGAGGTCAAATCCACGATGGGTCTGGCCAACATTGAAGCGATGGACGGCTATATGCTGACCGACGCTGTGACACCGCGCCAGCTGGCCGAGATGGCCAACCTCGACTTCGAGGTTGCCAAGGCACTGTACGGCGCCTACGCCGTCGACCATGACGAGTACGGCGAGATCATCAACGGCCTGGACGATTATAAAGTGCCGATCTACGACATGTTCAGGTTCCTGGAACAGGAGATGCACGACGGCAACATCACGCTCTCGGGCGATGTGCAGGACACGCTGGATGACCTGTTCGACCAGCTCGATGAAGCCCAGAAGCAGCTGCAGAGCGACGATTACAGCCGTATGGTCGTCTATCTGAACCTGCCCGAGGAGACCGACGAGACGTTCGCCTTCGTCAACAAGATGCACGACATCATCGGCAAATACTACGCCACCGATTCGTTCTACGTTGTCGGCAATACGACGAGCGCCATGGACCTGTCCAGTTCCTTCGGCGAGGATAACCTGCTGATCAGTGTGCTGTCCGCGCTGTTCGTTATCCTGGTCCTGCTGTTCACATTCAAGTCCGCGGGTCTGCCCGTGCTGCTGATCATCGTCATTCAGGGCAGTATCTGGATCAACTTCTCGGTGCCGTACCTGCAGCACACCCCGCTGTACTTCCTCGGCTACCTGATCGTCAACTCCATTCAGATGGGTGCAAACATCGACTACGCCATCGTTATCTCGAGCCACTACACCGACCTGAAGAAGGTCATGCGTCCGAAGGAGGCCATCGTCGCAGCCCTGAACGAGTCGTTCCCGACCATCTTCACCTCCGGCTCCATTCTGGCATCCGCGGGTATTCTGATCAGCGTGCTGACCACGAACCCCGTTATCGCCGCCATCGGTACCTGCCTGGGCCGCGGCACGATCGTTTCCATCCTTCTGGTTCTGTTCGTCCTGCCGCAGATCCTGATCCTGGGCGACACCATCATCGAGCGCACGAGCTTTGAGATGAAGGGCGTTGCCGGTATGGCCCGCACGGCCAGCGGCACAATGCACGTCAATGGCCGCGTGCGCGGCTACATCAACGGCGTCGTAGATGCTGAAATCAAGGGCGTGCTGCACGGCCAGTTCAGTGCGAACATTGCCACCGGCACCGAATTTACTGTTGACAAGCCCGACATGTACCTGTCGGAGAAGAACATCCACGAATCCGAGGACGGTGCCCCCGAACCAGGCACACCCGATACGCCCGACACTGACACGAAGGGAGGCGACGCTGAATGAACCGCATTTCTGACCTGACGCGCCGCCTCTGGGCTGCGCTGCTGGCGCTCTGCCTTGTGCTGGCGCTGACCCTGCCCGTTTTTGCGGAAGGGGAGAGCGGGACCGCCGACACCGCCGAAAAGGAGACCTTCCACATCGGCACCGTCGATGACCTTTTGCAGCTGGCCGATTCCTGCCGCCTGGACAGCTGGAGCAAAAACCGCACCGTCTATCTGGACGCCGATCTGGAACTGACCGGCAGCGGCTTTGCGGGCATCCCGTCCTTCAGCGGCGTATTTGAGGGGCAGGGCCACACGATCTCCGGCCTGAGCCTTGTAGATGACGGCTCGGTCATCGGCTTCTTCCGCTATGTGCAGCAGGGGGCCAACGTCCGCGACCTCGTCATCCGGGGCCGCTCGATGCCCACCGGCAGCCGCTCCACCGTGGGCGGCATTGCGGGCAGCAACGCCGGTACGCTGCACAACTGCCGCTTTGAGGGCGTGTCCTCCGGCGCGTCCGTTGTCGGCGGCATCGCGGGCACAAATCTGGCCGCCGGCGTCATCGAAAGCTGCACGACCACGGGCAGTGTCTACGGTGCGCACTTCATCGGCGGCATCGCCGGTGAAAATCACGGCATCATTGCCAACTGCACGAACACCTCCAGCGTCAACACGACGGTGGAGCAGAACGACATCGACCTTTCCTCGCTGACGCTGAACGACCTGATCGGCACCGAGAACGTCGCCGACATCACCGACATCGGCGGCATTGCGGGCCAGTCCGGCGGTGTCATCCGCGCCTGCATGAACCGCGGCACCGTGGGCTACCAGCACATGGGCTACAACGTCGGCGGCATCGCGGGCAGCCAGACCGGCTACATTGAGGGCTGCGTCAACTACGGCACTGTCTACGCCCGCAAGGAGGGCGGCGGCATCGTCGGCCAGATGGAGCCGAGCAGCACGCTGGAATACACAAAGGACACACTGCAGGAGCTTTCCGACGAGATGAGCACGCTGCAGACGCTGGTCAACCGCGCCTGCGATGACGCCAGCGCCGCCAGCAGTGACCTTTCCAACCAGCTCGAAGCGCTGAAGAACAACGTGACCAGCTCCCGCAATGCCATTGAGAATCTGCTGAAGCAGGCTGAAAACGGCGTGTCCATCAGTTCCCAGACCGTCAAGACCGACTTGAGTCAGTTCAAGCAGGACCTCAAGAATACCAGCCTGCCCGACGTGGGCGACGGAGACAATGCCGCGGACTCGGACACAGTCATCGACTACAGCGAAGCGACGCCTCCGTCTGACACCGACCCTGTCGATCCGAATTACACGCTGTCCCCCTCGGAGGAGCCCGCGCAGAGTGCTGACCTCTCCACGCCTGACGAAAGCAGTACGGCAGCGCAGGACACTGCCCCCGCACAGGAGCCCGCTGCAGAGGGCGGCGAGGCGGACCGCACCTCCCACGGGCAGCCCGGCCCCGAAGCCGTTGACGATTCCGCTGACAGCACCGTTGTCAGCGAGGACGACGGCACTGCCACAAAGCCGGACGAGCGCTATCCGATCGACCCGGGCTATACGCTCATCACCGAGGGTCTTGACGACCTGCCCGACACAAAGGATGTGCTCAATGACATTTCGGATGCCTTGCCGGACTCCGTGGACGTCGAAATTCCAAAGGTCGAACTGACGAACCGCGACGCCATCACGGCCAGCCGCAACGATCTGAGCAGCAGCCTGACCAGCATGGGCGACATCGTCAGCAGCCTGAACAACAACGCCAACAGCAACAGCCAGGCGCTGATCAACGACGTGAAGGCGATCTCGAAGCAGATCAACAAGATCGGCCAGACGCTGTCCGGTGCCAGCGAAAATGTCAACCGGGATGCAGACGACATCGTGGACGATGTTTCCGATGACGACACCGATGACGACGTCGAGGCCAAGGTCACGAACTGCATCAACAGCGGCACGGTCAATGCCGACCTCAACGCCGGCGGCATTACCGGTGCAATGGCTCGCGAGAACGATCTGGACCCCGAGGACGACTACACCACCGCGGGCAGCGAGTCGCTGAACTTTACCTTCAAGACCCGCGTCGTCACCCGTGACTGCACAAACTACGGCACGGTCAGCGCCAAAAAGCAGAACGCGGGCGGCATCGTCGGCGACGCCGAGATGGGCTCTGTCATCGACTGCAGGGGCTTTGGCACCCTCGATGCCGAGGACGCCACCGGCGTCGGCGGCGTGGCCGGTATCAGCAAGTCCACGATCCGCGAGAGCTGCGCCAAGGGCCGCCTGTCCGGTGCAAAGCAGGTCGGCGGCATTGTCGGCAGCGGTGCCACCATCGAAAACTGCCGCGCCATGGTCATGATCGACAGCGCTGCCGAACAGATCGGTGCGATTGCCGGTATCGTGGACGACCCGCTGGACGGCAGCGTGACCGGCAACACCTTCGTGGACGGGGGTGTCGCGGGCATCGACAGCGTCAGCTACCAGGGCATTGCCGAACCGCTGGCCTACGAGGACTTCGTCGCGCAGGAAAATCTGCCCGGCGATTTCGGCAGCATCTGTGTCCGCTTTGTGACCGACGAGGATTCGCTGGTCCAGGAATACCACATCCCGTACGGCAGCGACTTCCCGACGGATCAGCTGCCGCCGGTTCCCAACCACCAGGGCCAGTACGGCAGCTGGGAGGATGTGGATCTGACCGGCATGACGTTTGACGCGACGATCCACGCCGAGTACAGCGACATAAACACGGTCCGCCAGAGCCAGGAAAAGCGCGGTGAACGCTCCCTTGTGCTGGTGGAGGGCAGCTTCGACACCACCGACGAGCTGATGCTCCATGAGGTGGACGACGCGCCCGAGACCCCCGGCACGCTGGTGGAGGCGTGGGGCCTGGAGCTGCCCGCCGGCACCGGCCACACACTGCGCTATATGCCGCCGGAGACGACGGACAACACCGTGCTGTGGGTCAGGACCGACGCAGGCTGGCAGCAGGCCGACACAAGCGTGGACGGCAGCTATCTGACCTGCACCGCCCCCGCCGGTACGACAGCCTTCGCCGCTGTGCAGATGCCCGCCAGCAAGGTGCCCCTGCTCGCGGCGGCTTGCGGCGCCGCAGCCGCACTGCTGCTGGTGATTTTGTTCATCGCCCGCAAGATGAAAAAGAAGAGAGCCGCGGCAAAGAAAACCGCGTAAGGCCCTGCCGGGCCGGTGCTCGTCATCGACTCGCGCATACGGCAGATGCCTCGCACAAAAAAACCGCTGCAGCACAGAAGCCTGTGCTGCAGCGGCTTTTTGTTTCAGCAGCTTTCTATAAACGCCTTAAAAATCTTTCGGCTGTCCTCATTCACGCGGAACGAAAATTCGGGGTGCCACTGCACAGCCCAGACGAACCTTTTATCCGGCAGGCATACGGCCTCCGTCAGTCCATCCTCCGAGACGGCCATAGCCGCCAGCCCCGGCGCAAGCGTTCATACCTCACTGTAAAAAATAAAACAGAGAAGTCCTGTGCGACCTCTCTGTCCGTTGTGCTGATTATACCGCAACGCGCGGCGGATTGTAAGCCCTTACATCGGCGGGTGGCTGCCCTTGAAGCGCTTATCCGTCGGCAGGGTCGTGTATTTTTCGTACAGCTCCCGCAGCAGCACGGTACGGCGCACCATGCCGATGAACACATTGCGGTCATCCACCACCGGCACAAAGTTCTGTTCGATGGCTGCCTTTAAAAGCGTCGGCATGTCGGTGGTCACGGTAACGGCCTTGTAATCGCGGCGGCGGGGGAAGCTGGAAATCGGCACGTCCTCGCTGGCCTCAAGGTCCAGCCCGTGCAGATTTTTCATGCCCCAGAGGATGTCGCCCTCGGTGATGCTGCCGACATACTCGCCGTTGCGCTTCAGAACAGGGATGGTGGCGTAGCGCTGGTTGGACCATTTTTCCAGCGTCTGGCGCAGGGTGAAATCCTCGTAAATGTACAGGACGTCCTGCTTGGGTGTCAAAAAGAATAAAAGGTTCATGGTTTAAACCGAGCTCCTTTGGTAAGGTTGTCATACTTCTGTAAACAGTATATACTCTTGCGCTGTAAACTTTGTGAATGGAATGTTAAATCCACGCGCCAAAATAAATTTCTCCGAAATGCCCTGTTCAAGCAGGGAAAAATGGTGTATAATAGCTAAAGATTCATATAGTACAGCTGCGGGCTTAGCCGCAGCTAACCCTGAAAAGGAGGATCGCAGATGATCACCAAGGTCAATCCCTATGGACATATTTCGCTGACGAATGACTACTTCTCCGGCCTGGTGGAGCAGGCCGCTAAGCAGTGCTACGGCATTGCCGCCATGGGTCAGGCCCCGGCTGAAAGCGTTGTGCGCAGCGCCCTGCGCACCGGCAGCCTGCCGCCGAAGGGCGTCACCGTCACGCAGGAGGCCGGCAAGCTGGTCATCGCCCTGCATATCAAGGTCGGGTTCGGTCTGAACATCTCGACCATCACCCAAAGCATCACCCACCGCGTCAAGGACGAAGTTGAACTTGCCACCGGCTTAAAGGTCGCCCGCATCGATGTCTACGTGGACGACGTCATTGCCGACTAAAGACTGTTTTACCCAAAAAATATGAGGTGTAACGAAACCATGATTACTGGCCAGACCCTGCGCGACGCCATTCTTTCCGGCGCCAACAACATTGCCAACCAGCGCACCCGTGTGGATGAGCTGAACGTTTTCCCCGTTCCGGACGGTGATACCGGCACGAACATGAGCATGACCATCGGCGCCGCCCGCGCCGAGCTTGAGGCCATGCCCGACAGCTGCACCGTGGCCGAGGCCAGCAAGACCGCTGCCTCCGCTATGCTGCGCGGCGCCCGCGGCAACTCCGGCGTCATCACGAGCCTTTTGTTCCGCGGCTTCTCCAAGGCGCTGAAGGACAAGACCGAGGCCTCCTCCGCTGACCTGGCTGCCGCCTTGCAGCAGGGTGTCGAGGCCGCCTACAAGGCCGTCATGAAGCCCACCGAGGGCACGATCCTGACCGTCTCCCGTCTGGCCGCCGAGAAGGCCGCCGAGTGCACCGAGCTGGACGTTCCTGCCATGTGGGACGCCACGCTGCAGGCCGGCCAGGCCGCGCTGGACGACACCCCGAACCTGCTGCCCGTGCTGAAAAAAGCCGGTGTCGTGGACGCCGGCGGCCAGGGCATCATGCTGATCTTTGAGGGCATGAAGCAGGTGTTCGACGGCGGCGAGATCATCGCCGGTGCCGAGGTCGCCGCCAAGCCCAAGGTATCCAGCGAAGCCGCAGGCAAGGGCGTTTTTGCCGACGACCTGATGAAGGTCGAGGACATCAAGAACGGCTACTGCACCCAGTTCCTGCTGCACAAGGATGCCGATGCCAGCGTTACCCGCCTGCGCGCCTTCCTTGAGTCCAACGGTGACTCCGTTGTTGTGATCGAGGACGACGACGTTGCCAACTGCCATGTCCACACCTCCGACCCTGGCATGATGCTGAGCGAGGCCATCAAGTACGGCTACCTGACCAATTTTAAAATTGAAAACATGCACGAGCAGTTCCTCGCCCGCCAGAAGCAGGCGAAGGGTCTGGAGAAGCAGGCCGAGGCCGAGGAGAAGAAGGACAGCGAGTTCACCTACGCCGCTGTTGACCCCGAGCGCGAGTACGGCTTTGTGGCCGTGGCCGCGGGCGAGGGCCTGAAGGCTGTGTTCGGCGACCTGGGCGTGGACGCTGTCGTCAGCGGCGGCCAGACGATGAACCCCTCCACCGAGGACATCCTCGCCGCCATCCAGAGCGTGCCCGCCAAGACCGTGCTCGTTCTGCCCAACAACAAAAACATCATCATGGCGTCCGAGCAGGCGCAGAAGCTCGCAGACCGCAAGGTCATCGTGCTGCCCACCCGCACCGTGCCCCAGGGCATGACCGCCATGCTGAACTTTGACCCCGACCTGAAGCCGGAGGAGAACGCCGTTGCCATGATGCAGGCGGCGGACCGCGTCAGCACGGGTCTGATCACCTATGCCGCCCGCGACAGCGAGTTTGACGGCAAGCCCATCAAGAAGGGCGAGATCATGGCGCTGGAGAACGGCAAAATCGTTGCCACCGGCACCGACCTGGTCAAGATGACCTATCGTCTGGCCCGCTCCATGAAGAAGAAGGACACCCAGTTCATCACGGTCATTTCCGGCTGCGACGTCAGCGACGAGGACGCCGAAAAGACGACCGATCTGGTGCGCGCCAAGTGCGGCGGCAGTGTCGAGGTCAGCCACATCAGCGGCGGCCAGCCCGTGTACTACTACATGATCTCTGTGGAGTAATTCGGACGTTATAACATTAAAAAGGCGAATTTGGGGATGTTCCGAGTTCGCCTTTTTTGGTATATTGCCCGGGGACGGCTGCCTCCCGGGAACTCGTTCTTTCTTTTGCCAACAAAAGAAAGAACCAAAGAAAATTGCCGCTGTTTCGACGCAGCGGACCCGCGACCTAGGGGCTGCACGCCCCTAGGAACCCCAAAGCGGAGGTCGCAGAGGGCGCGGGCTAAACGAAAGCAGTATTACTTTTCGTTCTTAACGCCCGCGCCCTCTGCTCCGTTTTGAAATTCGGGTGTTGCGGGGTTGCGAGCGTGGGGCCACAGTTGAGCGCAGCGAAACTGGGGAGCGAGCAATGTTTGCCCCTGCGGGGCAAACAACCGCACGAGCGGGTTTGCGCAGCAAACTGGCGGCGCTCGTTGTGCGCCGCCAAGCGCCCCCGAACCCCCGCAAAGGTGAACGACTGCTGTTTCCGCGATGACCTCCACTTTACATCACTGCCCTGTAGGGGCCGGGCATGCCCGGCCCGCAGCCTTGCCATTACCGCCCATTTATCTTTTGCTTCGTAGGGAGGGGTCTTGACCCCTCCGCGGAGCGTCGAGGACGCCGCCCCCTACAAACGCAAGCTGCAAGCCTTTCGCCAGTCGTAGGGGAGAGATTCATCCCTCCCGCACCACATCCCATTGCTGCCCGCCATCCCAAAGAAAGGAGGCCCCCATGCCCACCATCAACGATTCCGTCCAATTTCTCAAGGGCGTTGGCCCGGCCTTCGCCAAAAAATTTGAGAAGCTCGGCATCCTCACGATCCGCGACCTGCTTTTGTGCTATCCGCGCAAATACATCGACTACACCCAGCCCTACACCGTCGTGTCTGCACCGTATGACGTGGAATGCTGCGTCCGCGCAACCGTGCTGCAAAGGGAGCCCGCCCGGCGCGTCAAGGGCGGGCGGGTCATGAACCGGGTGCTGGCGGCGGACGATTCCGGCATTCTGGCACTGTCGTGGTTCAATGCGCCCTACGCGGCGGACAAGCTGGAAGTGGGGGAGACCTACTACTTTGAGGGCCGCATCGGCGGGGCGCTGACCCGCCGCGAGCTGCTGCACCCGCTGGTGCGCACCGAGGCCCAGGTCGCTGACTGCCCGTTTGTGGCGGTCTATCCCGGCACCGACGGTCTGCCCGCCAGCCGCCACGCCAGCTGTGCCCATGCAGCGCTGGCGTTCGCGGACCAGCTTGTGGACCCGCTGCCGCCAGAGCTGCTGACCCGCTACCGGATGCCCGCCAAGGCGCAGGCCGTGCGGGGCATCCATGCGCCCAAAAACGCGGACGACCTTGCCGCGGCACGGCGGCGGCTGATTTTCGAGGAGCTGTACCTGCTCCAAATCGGCATCTTCCTGCTGCGCAGCCACGGGCGGCGCAAGACCAGCGCCCCGATGCACCCGCTGGACCTCGGCCCGTTCTGGCGCAGCCTGCCGTACCCGCCCACCGGTGCGCAAAAGCGCTCCACCGAGGAAATTTTGGCCGACCTCTGCGGCGACGTGCCGATGAACCGGCTTTTGCAGGGCGACGTCGGCAGCGGCAAAACGCTGGTGGCCGCCGCGGCCATCTGGTTTGCCGCGCAGAACGGCTGGCAGAGCGCCATGCTGGCCCCCACGGAAATTTTAGCCCGCCAGCACGCCGCCACGCTGGCGGACCGGCTCGAGCCGTTCGGCGTCAACGTTACGCTGCTGGTCGGCGGCATGAAAGCGAAGGAGAAGCGCATCGCGCTGGAGGCTATCGCCGATGGGCGGGCAAATTTAGTCGTAGGTACGCATGCCGTGCTGACCGACACCGTGGAATTTAAAAATCTCGGCCTCGCCATCGTGGACGAGCAGCACCGCTTCGGCGTGCGGCAGCGCGGCCTGTTGGCGGGCAAGGCACAAAGCCCGCACCTGCTGGTCATGAGCGCCACGCCCATCCCGCGCACGCTGGGGCTGCTCATGTACGGCGACCTGGATATTTCGGTGCTGGACGAGCTGCCGCCGGGCCGCAAGCCCATCAAAACGTGGTTCATCACCGGCAAAAAGCGCCGCGACATGTACGGCTTTCTGGACAAGCAGATCGCGGCGGGGCATCAGGTCTACATCGTCTGCCCGGCCATCGAGGAAAACGAAGCCATGGGCGATCTGCAGGCCGTCACGACCTACTACACCGAGACCGCCTGTGCACTGCTGCCCAACCGGCGCATCGGCCTGCTGCACGGCAAGCTGAAGCCAAAGGAAAAGGACGATGTCATGCAGAGATTCAAGGCCGGTGAGCTGGACGTGCTTGTCTCGACGACAGTCATCGAGGTCGGCGTTGACGTGCCGAACGCAACGGTCATGGTCATTGAGAATGCCGAGCGGTTCGGCCTGTCGGCACTGCACCAGCTGCGCGGGCGCGTGGGGCGCGGCGCGGCGGATTCCTGCTGCATTCTGATTTCCGACAACGGCAACGACGCGGTGCGCGAGCGGCTGCAATTCCTGTGCCGCACGTCGGACGGCTTCGCCGTGGCGAAGTATGATCTGGAGACCCGCGGCCCGGGTGATTTCTTTGGCTCGGCGCAGCACGGTCTGCCGACGCTGCGGGTGGCGGATTTAGTGCAGGACACCCGCACGCTGCGCGTCGCGCAGGACGAAGCCAAGGCCCTGCTGGCCAAGGATCCGAATCTGATCGACCCCGCGCACCGTGCACTGTCCGATGAGGTGGAGCGGCTGTTTGAGACGGCAGGGGCGATGAATTAGCAGCTTTCTTTGGCTTCCCCCTCGGGGAAAGCTGCCACCCGCAGGCGGCTGATGAGGGCAGAGTTTCCCACAGGCAATCCGCAAGCGGGATTTCCCGGCAAGTTCCCCCTCATCCGAGCGCGGGCGGGGCCGCGCCCACCTTCCCCCAAGGGGGAAGGCACTCTGCCCTACGGGGCGGCCTGCCCTCACCCCGCCGCAGCTGTGCTATTGTATCCCGTTGCTCTCCCGCGATAAATTCCTTTCTATCCCTTTTATTTTCCCTTCAAATTTGCTATACTGATAGGTAACTTTATAAAGGAAATCTTGCCTATGAAAAAATTCTGCGCGATTTTATTTTCCTTCGTGCTCGTTCTGATGCTGGCGCTGCCCGTCGCGGCAGGGGACGCGGCAGGGGAGAGTGACTCCCTCTTTGACACCGCGCCCGCGCTGACGGCCCCCGCCGGGTATGTCGTCAACCTCGACACCAACATCGTCGTGTACGAGAAAAACAGCGAGACTCCGCTCTCCGCCGCCAGCCTGACCAAAATGATGACGACACTGCTCCTGCTGGAAAATTACCAGGATCAGCTCGACTCCATCAGCCTGACCGCGCCAAGCTACATCTACGATTTAATTTGGGAGCAAAGCACGAACGCCTCCACCGCCGACATCCGCCGGGGCGAGACCCAGAGCCTGCGCAACCTGCTCTACGCCATGCTGCTGCCCAGCGGCAACGAGGCCGCCTACATCGTGGCCGACTACATGGGCGGCGGCAGCATCGACAACTTCGTCGCCATGATGAACGACGAGGCGAAGGCCGTGGGCTGCACGGGCACAACGTTTGTCGATCCCTGCGGGCTGAACCCCAACAACATCACGACGGCGCGGGACGCCTATCTCATCCTGCGCGCCCTGACGGCCTACGATGTGTTCGCCACGGTCATCGCCACCCCCAGCTACGACATGGGCACAAATGACCGCTACACGACGCCCGGCACCTATATCATCCAGAATACAGACAAGCTCGTGACCAACAGCAGCTACCACCGCGACTACACCAGGGGCGGCAAGACCGGCAGCCTGGGCGAGTGGCAAAACTTTGCGGGCTGGCACAGCCAGAACGGCGAGAGCTACATCAGCGTACTGCTGAACGTGCCCTACGACGCCGACCCCGAGGGCATGCGCCCCGCGCTGGCGGAGACCGGCACGATTATGGACTGGGTGTTCGACACCTACACCATCGCCCCGGCGCTGGACACGACCCAGCCCATCACCGAGGTCCGGGTCGCCTACTCGACCCAGACGGACACCGTCATGCTTTATCCGGCTGACAATATGATGACGCTACTGCCCGCCGCGGGCGGCGCTGCGCTGACCGAGCCGGTGTTCAATGTGCCGGACGAGCTGGCCGCGCCCATCAGGCAGGGCGACGTCGTCGGCACCGTCACGCTGACGATCCAGGGCGAGGTCATCGGCACCGCCGATTTAATTGCGGGCAGCGATGTCTCGCGCAATCAGGTTTTGTACACGCTTTCGCGCGTGAGCCTTTTTTTTTCAGGCACATACTTCAAAGTCGTCATTGCGCTGACGCTCTTCATCGTTGGCTGCTATGGAATATATATTGCCGGCCGCGTCCTGCTCGCCTCACGCAAGACACGCTGAGCCGCATATACAGGAGGGTTTACCCATGCTGGATGTAAAACGCAATCTGACCACCATGACCGATTTCTACGAGCTGACGATGTCGGCGGGCTATCTGGACGAGGGATATGTGGATAAGATCGCCGTCTTTGATATGTTCTTCCGCCGCGTGCCGGACGGCGGCGGCTACGCCGTTATGGCCGGTCTGCAGCAGTTCATCGACGCCGTGGATCACCTGGAATTCACCGACGAGGACATCGACTATCTGCGCTCCACCAAGGCGTTTGACGAGAAGTTCCTCACCTATCTTGCCAACTTCAAGCTGCACTGCAATATCTGGGCCATTGAGGAGGGCATGCCCATCTTCCCGCAGGAGCCCATCGTCACCGTCGAGGGCCCTGCCATTGAGTGCCAGCTGCTCGAGACGCTGCTGCTCGTCACCTTCAACCACCAGTGCCTGATCGCCACCAAGGCGAACCGCATCGTGCGCTCCGCCGCGGGCCGCCCGGTCATGGAGTTCGGTGCCCGCCGCGCGCAAGGGTACGACGCCGCCTACTTCGGCGCACGCGCGTCCTACATCGGCGGCTGCGGCTCCACCTCCTGCGTCATGGCCGCGCGTGACTTCGGCATCCCGGCCTCCGGCACGATGGCCCACAGCTGGGTGCAGATGTTCCCGACGGAGTACGACGCCTTCAAGAAATACGCCGAGATGTACCCCGACGCCTGCGTGCTGCTGGTGGACACCTACAACGTGCTGCGCCACGGCGTACCCGATGCCATCAAGGTGTTTGACGAGGTCCTGAAGCCGATGGGCAAGCGCCCGAAGGGCATCCGCATCGACTCCGGCGATATTGCCTACCTGTCCAAGAAAGCCCGCAAGATGCTGGACGAGGCCGGCTACCCCGACTGCACGATCTGCGCGTCCAACTCTCTGGATGAGTACATCGTCCGCGACCTGATCCTGCAGGGTGCCCGCGTGGACAGCTTCGGCATCGGCGAGAACATGATCACGGCCAAGAGCGACCCTGTGTTCGGCGGCGTCTACAAGCTGGCCGCCGTCAGGGAGGACGACGGCAGCTACACCCCGAAGATGAAGCTGTCCGAATCCGCCGAGAAGATGACGATCCCCTGCCTGAAAAAGGTCTGGCGTATCTACGACCAGGACGGCAAGGCGATGGCCGACCTTATCACGATGGCCGACGAGGTCGTCGAGACCCAGCACGGCATCACGCTGTTTGACCCGATAGAGACCTGGAAGGAATGCACCTACGTCAACTGCACGGCCCGCTGCCTGTCCACCCCGATTTACGAGAACGGCAAGCGCGTTTACAGCTCCCCAAGCCTGGACGACATCAAGAAGTTCTGCAAGGCGCAGGTCAACACCCTCTGGGACGAGGTCAAGCGCTTCGAGAACCCCCACCGCTACTACGTTGACCTGAGCCAGAAGCTGTGGGATACCCGCAGCGCGCTGCTGAAGAAGCTCTCGAAATAAAGATCTCTGGCTTCCCCCTTGGGGGAAGCTGCCGCCCGCAGGCGGCTGATGAGGGGCAGGTTTGTCAATACCGTCCGTTTACGGGTCGCCGCGGAAACGCAGCCCCTCATCCGTCTGCGGGCGGGGCCGCAGACACCTTCCCCCAAGGAGGAAGGCATTTCTTCCCAAAAACTCCCACCATCCTTACAAAACGGTTACAACCCGCGCCCCCTGCACATACTGTGGCTATACAGCTTGTGCAGGGGGATTTTGTATGCTGGAACGTACTTCTCTGTTTTTGCTCGGCGGCGGGGCGTATGCCGCGCTGGAATTGGCCTGGCGCGGCACCACGCACTGGACGATGTTTCTGACCGGCGGGGTCTGTCTCTGCCTTTTGCAGGCGCTGGCGGATCGTCCGCTGCCGCTGGGCCCGGCGGCGGCTGTCGGGGCGGCGGGCGTCAGCGGGCTGGAGCTGGCCGTCGGCGCAGTCTGCCGCCGCGTGCTGCACACCGCCGTCTGGGATTACGCCGACGAGTGGGGCAATCTGGCCGGGCTGATCTGCCCCAAATACACCGCCTACTGGTTTTTGCTGTGCGGGTGGGTCATTTTTGTGCTGCGCGGTGTTGAAAGTACCGTTTATCGCCCTCAAAAATCCGCTTCCCGGCATTAAAGTCCAAATTATCGTACTGCCTGTCTGGTATAATAAAAGCATGGAAAGCAAAACCGGACACAGAAAGGCGGTATCCACCATGACCCAGCAGTTCAGATACGTCGGCGGCCACATCGAAGTCTTTACCGAGAATGGAGAGTTCCTTTTTTCAGCAGACACCATGCAGGAGGCATGGGAGGAACTGTCCTCGTAACGCGTACACTCGCAACGTCCGTATGTACACTATGCCGAAATAGTTTAAAATATACAAATAACTTTTGTAAGTTTGTACAAAATGCAGCTTGCAAAAGTCCGGCCTTTCGCATATAATAAAGACAGAAAGAGGGGAGCGAAAGCCCCCGGAACACTTAGCCCTACACTAGGAAAGGAGACGGGGTTACTATGTTGAAGCTGCACACTTTAGCCGAATGGATGCACGGGTTTTTGGATCCCGAACGTCCCTACGGACTGCCGGAGGATGTTTACAATGACGTGATTCCGTCAGGCGTCCACAATTTCAACCGCAACGATCTTTTTTAAAGCCGTCTGAATCCCACAACCCCCACCCCGGTGCGGCCCGCAAGCCCCGCACCGGGGTGGGGGTTTGTTTTGCAATAAAAGGGCACGGTGAATCGTAGTGTAGGTAGGGGCCGGACATGTCCGGCCCGCGGCTTTCCCGTAAGCGCCCGTCCGTCTTATACCTCCGGGCCGGGCATGCCCGGCCCCTACCGTGCAGCATCTTTCAAAACTCCCTCTTGTTTTTTTCGTCAAAACACGGTATTCTATAATAAGTATATTATGCCTTTCAAAAGGAGCGACCTATGAAACTCATCACCTTTACCGTGCCGTGCTACAACTCGGCTGCCTATATGGATCACTGCATCGAGACCCTGCTCACCGCGGGGGAGGACGCCGAGATCATCCTTGTGGATGACGGCTCCAAGGACGACACCGGCAAAATTGCCGACGCCTACGCCGAAAAGTACCCCACCATCGTCCGCGTCATTCATCAGGAGAACGGCGGCCACGGCGAGGGCGTCAACCAGGGCATCCGCAATGCCACCGGCGTCTACTTCAAGGTCGTCGACTCCGACGACTGGCTCGACACCGATGCCCTGCAGCAGGTCCTGGCCGAGCTGCGCGCCCACCTCAACGACGAGCAGCCGCTTGATTTGATGATGGCCAACTATGTCTATGAGCATGTGGCCGACAACACCCAGAATGTCGTGGACTACAAGGGTATCCTGCCCGAAGGCCGCGTTTTCACCTGGAAGGAGATCGGCAAGTTTCCGCCGAGCAAAAACATCCTGATGCACAGCGTCATCTACCGCACCGAGGTGCTGCGCCGCAGCGGCATGGAGCTGCCCAAGCACACCTTCTATGTTGACAACATCTTTGTCTACCAGCCGCTGCCGCAGGTCAAAACCATCTACTACATGAACCTTGACCTCTACCGCTACTTCATCGGGCGCGAGGATCAGAGCGTCAACGAGGCCAACATGATCAAGCGCGTTGACCAGCAGCTGCGCGTCACCCGCATTATGATGAACGCGGTCGATGTCTACGCCCTGCCGCCGGAGCAGGCCAAGCTGCGTGCCTACATGCTGAACTATTTCTCGATGATGATGGCGATCTCCAGCATCTTCCTGACGCTGGACGGCAGCAAGGAGGCACTGGCCAAGCGCCGCCAGCTGTGGGATGACCTCAAGGCACACGACGGCCACCTCTACCGCCGCTGCCGCTTCTCGGTGGCGGAGGGCTGCAACCTGCCCGGCTGGCTGGGCAGCAAGATCAGCATCGGCGGTTACCGCATCGCCCAGAAGATCTTCAAGTTCAATTAAGGAAGTTTTATGCGTAATTACGATGTTATTTTGTTCGATTTGGACGGCACACTCACCGACTCCGCGCCGGGCATTTTAAACTCGGTGCGTTACGCCTGCCGCAAGCTGGGACTGCCTATCCCCGGCGAGGAAACGCTGCGCCGCTTTCTCGGCCCGCCGCTTATCGCCTCCTTCCGGGAGCTGATGGGGCTGGACGCCGCCGACGCAGACCGCGCCGTCAGCGCCTTTCGGGAGTATTTCCCCACGAAGGGCCTGTTTGAGAACGAGGTCTACCCGGGCGTCCCGGCCCTGCTGGCCGATCTGAAGGCTGCCGGGAAAACCGTCATCCTCGCGACGAGCAAGCCCGAGGCGTTCGCCAGGCGCATCATGGAGCACTTCGATTTAGCGCAGTACTGCGATTTCATCTGCGGTGCCACGCTGGATGAGACACGCACCGACAAGGCCGAGGTCATTGCCTACGCACTGGAAACTGCAGGCATCACCGACAAGACCGGCCTTGTCATGGTCGGTGACCGCGAGCATGATGTGCTGGGTGCCAAAAAGAACGGCCTGCCCTGCATCGGTGCTGTCTACGGCTACGGCACAGCCGGGGAGCTGACCGCCGCCGGGGCCGCTGCTCTGGCCGAGACGGTAGAGGAACTGCACAAGCTGCTGCTGGGATAAATCAAATGGGAGACAGCCCGCGCTGCCTCCCGTTTTTTATTGGTCTCGGTCGTTGTAATAGAGATACCACCCGCGGAAGCCGTATCCGATGCCGAGAGCGCCCAGCATCAGCAGCATAGCCGCCTTGTCGGGCCAAAGCGGCATATTCCGGGTGCAGACCCAGACCACCGCCAATGCAAGGCATACAAGCATCGGCAGGCCGTAGTGCAGAAATCTCTGCACCCGCAGCCGCTTCGGGTCGCCCTCCACCGCCAGCGCCGATGGATCGCACACCTCGCACCGCACCCGCAGGATCGGGATATTGCGCACATGGCTTGAATACCGCACAGCCCTGTACTCGATGCCGTCCAGCGTAAACCGCGGTGTCATGCCCTCGTGGGTGATGACGATCTCTTCGCCGCAGTTCGCCGCCCAGGCCAACAGCTCGGCGGTAAACTCCTGCGGGGTTGCAATGGCGGTGTCCGGCGTAAAGGTAAACTGCCGCTTATGCTCGGCAGCCGCCATTTTGCGGTAGTCCTGCACCCAGCCGGTAAACCAGCCGCCCGCCGGGGCAGGGGAGTCCATCCGCTCAAGGCAGCTGTCCACATCCAGCTCCGCCGCCGTTCGGTCGCCGGCGGCCAGCTCCGTGCAGAAGGCTGCGGCTGCCGCCAGCTTTTGCTGCTCGGCCTCCAGCCGTTGCCGCTGGCGTTCGGCAGCCTCGGCCAGCGGCAGGGTGCCGTTCAGCACCGTGCCGATCTCCTCGACCGGCATATCCAGTGTGCGCAGCATCCGGATCAACTTCAGGGCGCGCACATCCGCCTGCGAATAGATGCGATACTCATTTTCAGGGTTGCGGGCAGGGGTCAGCAGCCCGGCCTGCTCATAATAGCGGATATTGCGGGCGGACACGCCCGATTGCTCCGCTGCCTGCTTGATGTTCATAACATCACGCTCCTTTCGCTCTCACATTACACCCTGCACCCACTGGAAGGTCAATACTTTTTCATAAAATACCATACCATATTTGTAAAATTTGTGCTATACTGTTTTCATATATTAGTGTAAAAGAGGGAATATATCATGTACAAACCCGGTGACGATAAATTAGAAGTCCGCGAGCTGCTTGTCAAGGCGTTCGCCAGCGCGTGGGAGGCCGGCGACAAGGCCGTTGACCGCGACACCTACATCAATTCCAGCATCAATGTGATCGACTCTCTGCAGGTCGGCCCCGAGATGATCTACGGCGAGGAGGGCCAGGGCCTGCTGGACGACGAGCTCGACCATCTGCCCGATATGCTGCGTGCCGACGGCGCGTGGGTCTACTACGCCGTGCCCGCAGAGAACTACTTCATCCTGACCTGGATGGAGGACGCCGAAAAGGCCGCCGCCAAGGTCAACTCCCTGAAGGACGAGGATGACAGCCTGGCCTGCATCGTTGACCTGACGCAGGAGTGGACCCGCGCCGCAGAATAACCGCCGGAAACGCCGCGAGAGGGGAGGGGAACGCATGAGCCGCGATACGATACGTCTGCCGCACGACGCATACCGACTGCTGCAGACGCTGCGTGCTGCCGGGCACAGTGCCTACGTGGTGGGCGGCTGCGTGCGCGACAGCCTGCTGGGTCGTCTGCCCGGCGACTGGGACATCTGCACCTCCGCCCGGCCCGACGAGATGAAGGCGCTGTTCTGCAGCCAGCGCCTGATCCTGACCGGCGAAAAGCACGGCACGGTGGCCGTCATTCTGCACGGAAAGCCGTATGAGATGACGACCTACCGTCTGGACGGCAGCTACCGCGACCACCGCCACCCCGATAACGTACAGTTTGTGGACGACCTGGCCGCCGACCTGGCACGGCGGGATTTCACGATCAACGCCATGGCCTACGCCCCCGGCGAGGGAGTCATCGACCTGTACGGCGGGCGCAGCGATCTGGCCGCGCGTGTCGTGCGGTGCGTCGGCACGCCCGCGGACCGCTTTGCCGAGGATGCGCTGCGCATCCTGCGGGCGCTGCGGTTCAGCGCAAAGCTCGGCTTTGCGCTGGACCCCGCCACTGCCGCCGCCGCGCTGGCCGCGCGCGACACGCTGCGCACTGTCAGCGCCGAGCGGCTCTACACCGAGCTGGACGGCCTGCTGCTGGCCCCGGGGGCCGGGCAGACACTGGCGCAGTACGGCGAGATTTTAAGCGGCGCTGTGCCGGAGATCCTGCCCTGCATCGGCTGCACCCAGCCCGGAAAATGGCATTGCTACGACGTCTGGCAGCATTCCGCCGCCGCCGTGGGCGCACTGGACCTGCGCGGGCAGGACACCCGCGGCGTGCGGGTGCTGTGCTGGGCCACGTTTTTGCATGACATTGCCAAGCCGCTCTGCCGCAGCGTCGGGCCGGACGGGGCTGCGCATTTCAAAGGCCACAACCAGCGCGGTGCGCAGCTGGCGCGGGTCATCCTGCGCCGCCTGAAGGCCCCCGCCTACCTTGTAGACGGCGCGGTGGGGCTGATCGCCGTGCACGACGCACCGCTGCCCGCCGACGATGTGGGCATTTTAAAGCTGCTGAACCGCAGCGGGGCGATCTTTCTGCGCCGTCTCTGTGCGCTGAAATACGCCGACCTTGACGCCCACGCCAATACACCCGAGGTTGCCGCCCGCCGCGCCGATGTAGCAGCCTTTGAGCGCCGCATGAACGAGCTGGCCAAGACCGGCTGCTACACCATGCGCCAGCTGGCCGTCAACGGCGCGGATCTGATGGACATCGGCATCCCCGCCGGGCCGGGCGTCGGCGCAACACTGCAAACGCTGCTGAACGAAGTTATGGAGGGCACACTGCCCAATGAGCGGGAAGCCCTGCTGGCGGCAGCGGTAAAGTGAAGGGTATCCGCACCCCTTTTCCGCCGTTTTGCAGGGAGGGGTCTTGCCCCCTCCGCGGGCGCATATAGAATGCGCCCCTACGGACTGTGCGGCCAAACGGGTCATTGGCGGATACCGCCCTCTACACCGTAGGGGCGGATTCCATATCCGCCCGCAGGGCTTTCCGCCGCTGCACACGGCCACGGCGGCCAGAGGGCTGGCCGCCCTACATACTGCATTATAAATCACCTGGAAATTTACAAAGGGGGTTCCCACTATGTCCATCCAAAACGAAATCCTCAACGCTATCGCATCCCGGCGCAGCTGCCGGGCCTATAAGCCGGAGCAGATCACGGCGGAGGAGCTGGAGGCCGTCACCACCGCAGGCACCTGGGCCGCTACCGCTATGGGCAGGCAGAGCCCCGTCATGGTCGCTGTGCAGGACAAGGAAACGCTGGCCGAGCTGTCCCGCCTGAACGCCGCCGTCATGGGCACCAAAAACGACCCGTTCTACGGCGCACCCACCGCGGTGCTGGTCCTGGGCGAGAAGAATAACCCCAACGGCGTGCAGGACGCCAGCCTTGTGATGGGCAATCTGCTGCTGGCCGCGTCCGGCATCGGTCTGGGCTCCTGCTGGATCAACCGCGCAAAAGAGACGTTTGAAACGCCCGAGGGCAAGGCTCTGCTGGCCAAGTGGGGCCTTGATCCCGAGAAGTACATCGGCGTCGGCTACTGCATTCTGGGCTATCCCGCGCCCAATGGCATCCGCACACCCGGCCCCCGCAAGGCCGGCTATGTCCTGCACGTATGATTTTCGGCGTCGGCATCGACCTGTGTGACGCAGGCCGCCTTGAAAAAAGTTTGGCGAAGCAGAGCTTTCTCGACCATGTATTTGCACCGTCGGAGCAGGCCCTGCTGGCATCCTTAGGCGAAAAGCGACGCGCCGAAACCGCCGCCGCAAATTTTGCGGCCAAGGAAGCCTTCTTGAAGGCCGCCGGCACCGGTCTGGGCGGCTTTGCCATGCCCGAGCTGGCCGTACTGCGCCAAAAGAGCGGTGCGCCCTATTTTGCCCTAACCGGCGCAGCCGCTGCCTGGGTCAGGGAGCAGGGCCTGACCGTTCATGTCAGCCTGACCCATGAGCGCGGGCTGGCAAATGCGCTTGTGCTTTTGGAGAAAGAGTAATTCTTGGCCCCCTCTGCGAGGGGGCTCCGCCCGCAGGCGGTGGGGGAGAGAGCTTCGCGGAAACCCGAAATATTTCGGGCTGCCGCAAGGTTCTCTCCCTCCGGCCCTACGGGCCACCTCCCTCGCAGAGGGAGGCAAGTATGTCACGGAGGTGACCTATGCCCGGCAAAACGACACGCAGCAGCAATCTGGAGCTGCTGCGCATTCTGTGCATGCTGCTCATCATCGGCGACCATCTGACCGGGCAGAGCGGCATTGCGGACTACACCACCCTGCCGTCGTCCTTCGCGTTCTGCCTGATCGGCTGCGGGTCGCGCATTGCGTGCAGCGTCTTTGTGCTGATCGGCGGCTGGTTCCTGTGTGAGCAGCCGTATAAGACCCGCCGCCCGCTCTCGCTGTGGCTGTCGCTGTGGCTCTATACCGTGCCTGTGACGCTGCTGTGCAAGCTCGCCGGGCTGGATGTCTCGTGGGGCGCACTGCGCTGGGCGGCGTTCCCGGCGTCCACGCGGCAGCTGTGGTTCATCTCGGACTATCTGCTGCTCTTGCTCTGTGTGCCGCTGCTCAACCGCCTGCTGCGCGGGCTGTCCCGCCCGGCGCACCGCGGTCTGCTGGCTGTGCTGGCTGTGCCGCTTATCGTCTACCCGACGCTGTTCGGCGAGAACGGCGCGGTCAGCGACACCGCATGGATGTTTTTGTATGAGTACCTGCTCATCGCCTACCTGCGCCGCTGGCCGGACAACCGGCTGGCGCACCTTTTGCAGCACCGCGCGGCGGCGCTCGGACTCGGGCTGGGGCTGCCGCTTCTCAACACGATTCTGCGCGCTGTGCTCGAGACCCGCGGCCTGACCGACGGCAAGGCGTTCCAGTACATGGCCTACTATCGCACGGCGCTGGGCGCACTGCCCAACCTGCTGGCCGCGCTGGCGCTGTTCTACCTGTTCAAGGGGCTGGACCTCGGCTGCGTGCGGTGGGTCAATGCCCTGGCCGGCACAACGCTGGGCGTCTACATCCTGCATCAGGTGCCCGCGTTCCGCGGTTTTTTATGGAACGGCCTGCTGCAGGCAGAGGCGCACCACGGGTCGGTGGGGTATACGCTGCTTGCGATTTTGGCCGTGTTCCTCGGCTGTGCGGCGGTGGACGCCCTGCGCACGGCGCTTGTGATGCGCCCTCTGGAAAATACCCGCCTGTTTAAAGCGCTGTGCGAAAAAGGCGACGCGCTCGCCGCAAAAATCACAGCGGATGATTAAAAAGACCTCCCTCTGCTTATACTTTCAGTAACAAGCAAAGGGAGGTCTTTTCTATGGAAGTGCACCGCGGAGAGGTTTTTTACGCCGATCTAAGCCCCGTCGTGGGGTCCGAGCAGGGGGGCATACGTCCGGTACTTATCATTCAGAATGAGATCGGCAACCGACACAGCCCCACGGTCATTGCGGCAGCCATCACAAGCCGCCAGGACAAGAACCGCCTGCCGACGCACATCAGCGTGCGGGCGGACCGCTGCGGGCTGGCCAAGGACAGCATCATTTTGACCGAGCAGATCCGCACGCTGGATAAGCGCCGTCTGCGGGAGCGCGCCGGTGTCATTCCGCCCGACGATATGCGCCGCGTCGATGAGGCGCTGGGGGTCTCTATGGGGCTGGAAAGCCAGGATGTGCATACGAATACGGGGTATTTTTGAGCAGCTGCTTTGTAGGGGCCGGGCACGCCCGGCCCGCAGCCTTGCCAATGCCCCCCTTTAATGGTCGCTTTGTAGGGTGGGGTCTTGACCCCTCCGCGGGACGTCGGGGCCGCCGCCCCCTACAGCGGCAATCCAGTAAGCTCCTCATAGCCGCAAGCGGTCACGGCAGCCAGCGGGCGGGGTGCCCTCACCCCGCCGAGCCTTACCGCTGCCCGTCCTTTTACGGCAAAAAATTCGCCGCCACAGGTGCCAAAATCGCGGTCATAATGCCCGCTACGGCAATCGCAAGGCCGCTCATAGCGCCCTCGATCTCACCCATCTGCAGGGCCTTGCTCGTGCCGATCGCGTGCGCCGATGTGCCGAGCGCCAACCCCTTCGCCAGCGGATCGGTGATGTGGCAGATCTTGCAGACCGTCTCGCCCAGCAGGCTGCCGACGATACCGGTCAGGATGATGACCGCACCGGCCAGCGCCGCCGTGCCACCCAGTGTCTCGGCCACATCCATGCCGATGGCCGTCGTGACGGATTTCGGCAAAAAGCTCACAGCGTGGGCGCGCTCCAGCTTGAGCAGCCAGGCCATCGCCAGCACGCTGCCCAGGCTCGTCAGCACGCCCGCGGCAATCGACGCAAAAATCGCGGCCAGGTTCTTTTCCAGCAGCTCCCACTTTTCATACAGCGGAATCGCCAGGCTGACTGTGGCGGGCATCAGAAGCCAGCTCACGGGCTGGGCGCTGGACTTGTAATCGGCGTAGGGCACGCCGAAGCAGCTCAAAAACACGATCATAAAAATGCTGCCCATCAAAAGGGGATTGAACAGCGCCTTGCCGGTCTTGCGGTTGACCCAGACGCCCGCGGCGTAGGCCGCCAGCGTGGCCAGCACGCCCCAGCTGCCGCATTGCTGCAAAAATTCAGCCATTTTTGTGCTCCTTTCCGCCCGCGCATTTCTGCGCGACCATGCCCGTGACCGCCATGACCAGTGCTGTGATCGGCACAATCGCCAGCACGGCGGGCAGTAAAAGATTCATCAACTGGCTGCCCAGCTCCATGACGCCCGCCGCCGCGGGCACGAACAGCAGCGGGAAGATGCCGGTCAGAAACAGCCCGGTCTCCCGCACCTGCTCGAGCTTGAGCACGCCGAATTTGAGCGCCGCGACCAGCAGCAGCAGGCCGTACACGCTGGCCGGAATCGGCAGCGGCAGCACCGCCGCCAGCACCTCGCCCGCCAGGCAGAACGCCGTGATGCGGGCAAACTGGAAAATATACTTCACACAATAACCCTCTTTTTTACAAAATTCGTGTACCATCATACCACGCCGCCCGGCTTTCGGCAAGTTGTACATTGTATGAAAACCATCCACATTTTCCTATCGGCATTGTGGGAATCGGCACTTGTATTTTGGGGGTGAGTGTGGTATACTAACCGAAAATAAATGATTTTCACTTGAAAAGAGGTTTTGACTATGTCTTTACTGAAAAAGCTGGCCGGTCTGGCCGTGGGTGCCGCTGCTGTGGGCGCTGTCGCTTATGTTTTACAGAACCGTGAGCATCACGACGACGAGTACGAGCATATTTGGGGCCCGGAGGACGAGGTCGAACCTGAGACCGATTCCGCCGAGCCCGCCGCTGACGACGCGTCCGCCGAGGCTGAACCCGCCCCCGCTGCCGCACCTGAGGAACCTGCCGCCCCCGCCGAGGAGCCGAAGCCCGAAGAACCCGCGGACGCTGCTAAAACGCCCGCCGCTAAGACTCCCGACTTTGACGCCCCCAACGTGAACCCCGTGGAGCTGGGTCATGTTGAGGTATCCCGCACGCCGGACGGCAAGATCGACCCCACCCAGATCGTTGACCCCGCTGTGGCCGGCGATTGGGAGGAGCAGGGCTGCAAGGGCTGATACACCAAACGCGCAAGGCGCATCTTTGTTTTATGGCAAAGGTGCGCCTTTTTGTTTTTTGCGTTACCGTGCGGGCGGGCACGCTCCTCCCGCAGCTGTAGGGGGCGGCGTCCCCGACGCCCCGCGGGCGGATATGGAATCCGCCCCTACGGTTTTCACCGCCCTGTAGGGGCCGCACATGTGCGGCCCGCGGCCTTCCCGCATACGGCCTTTTATGGGAAATCTCCGGGCCGGGCATACCCGGCCCCTACACCGCGCCTATGGCTTTCCGCGCACAAATGTCCGTGAAATTACTACAAACCCACTTTACAACTTTACTGCACTAAAGTATAATAGAATTTGTATCGGATCAGAGAGGTAGGAATGTTATGGAGATCGAACTCAACCGCTTTACCCCCGCCGAACAGGCGACCTTCCGCCTGCGTGCCCTGTATGAGCAGGCCGGCTACCGCAAATACCGCGCGTCCCGCTTTGAGGAATACGCCCTGTATCAGGAGTATCAGCGCTTTCTGCCGGACGCACAGGTCATCACCTTCACCGACCTGGACGGCAAGCTGCGGGCCATCAAGCCCGACGTAACGCTGTCCATTGCCAAGACGGCCCAGCCCGCGGCAGGGGAGTGCAAGCGCTTTTACTATAATGAAGAGGTCTGCCGCCCCAGCCGCGAGAGCCACACCTTCCAGACCATCCACCAGATGGGATTGGAGAGCATGGGCGCGGTGGACGCCGACGAGCAGGCCGCCGTGGTGCGGCTGGCCCTGCAAAGCCTGGACGCGCTGGATGTGCCCACCGTGCTGGAAATCAGCCACATGGGCTACCTGACCGGCCTGCTGGACGCGTTGCATGTCCCCACCGAGGCACGCGCGAAGCTGCTCGATTTCCTGCGCGCCAAGAACGCCCACGAGCTGCGAACCGCCGCGCTGGCCGCGGGGCTGGACGAATCCGCCGCTGCCGCATTGACCGGCCTGCTCGACCTGCACGGCCCGCTGGGTGCAACGCTGACCGCCGCCCGCGCCGCCTGCCGGTGCGAGACCCAGCGCGCGGCGCTGGAGGAATTGCAGGCTTTGCAGAATGCGCTGGGCGAGGCGGGCCGCGGCACCCGGCTGGACCTGAGCATGGCCGACGAAATGGAGTATTACAACGGCCTTGTGTTCACCGGCTACGTCGCGGGCATCCCGTGCGCGGTGCTCAAGGGTGGGCGGTATGACTACCTGATGCAGCGGTTCACACCGGGGGCGAACGCCATCGGCTTTGCCATCTACTTAGACGAGCTGGAACGCCTGGCCGCGCCGCTGCCCCCCGTGCAGCAGCAGGGCCGCGAGAAAAGCTGGCTGAACATTGCCCTGCCGAAGGGCCGCCTCGGCGACAAGGCGTACAAACTGCTGGCGGGCGCGGGCTACAGCGCCACCGAGGACTACAACGACACCCGCAGGCTCGTGGTCGAGAACCCCGACGCCTGTGTGCGGTACTTCCTCGTCAAGCCCAGCGACGTTGCGATTTACGTCGAGCACGGCGCAGCGGACATCGGCATCGTCGGCAAGGACATTCTGACCGAGTCCGGCGCAGACGTGTATGAGCTGCTGGATACCGGCATGGGCAAGTGCCGGATGTGCGTGGCCGGGCCTGCGGGCTTCACCGACGACGAGAGCCGCGCCTTGCGCGTAGCTACAAAATTTGTCAACATTGCCCGCGACCACTACGAGCGCCGCGGACGCGACATCGACATTGTCAAGCTGAACGGCTCCATTGAGCTGGCCCCGATTTTGGGCCTGTCCGACGTCATCGTCGATATTGTCGAGACCGGCACGACCTTAAAAGAAAACGACCTGACCGTGATCGAGGAGTTTATGCCGATCTCGGCGCGGTTCATTGCCAACAAGGCAAGCTACAAGTTCAAATACGCCCAGCTGACCGAGCTGCTGAATAAGATGAAGGAGGCCCTTGCAAAATGATCCGTCTGTATGACTTTGATGAGGTACGCCCCGAGGAAATTCTGAACCGTGACATCCGCGCCGAGGCCGACGTGGAGGCCACCGTCGATGCGATTATTGCGGACGTCCGCGCCCGCGGCGACGCCGCCCTGATCGAGTACGCCGCCAAATTCGACCACGCCGAGCTGACCGACGTGCGGGTCAGCCAGGCCGAAATTGAGGAAGCCTTTGCCGAGCTGGAAAAGACCGATCCCGAGTTCATCACGACGCTGAAGATGGCCGCCGAGAACATCCGCCACTTCCATGAGCAGCAGCTGCACAAAAACTTTGTGGTCAACGACAAGCCCGGCATCGTGCTGGGGCAGAAGTACACCCCCATCCAGCGCGCGGGCGTCTACGTGCCGGGCGGCACGGCGGCGTACCCGTCCACCGTGCTGATGGACGTCATTCCCGCCAAGGTCGCGGGCGTCGGGCAGATCGTCATGACGACCCCCGCGGGACGGGACGGCAAGGTGAACCCCGCGATTCTGGCCGCCGCCGTCATTGCGGGCATTGATTTGATTTTTAAAACGGGCGGCGCACAGGCTGTGGCAGCCCTTGCCTACGGCACCGAGAGCGTCCCCGCCGTGGATAAGATCGTCGGCCCCGGCAATATCTACGTGGCCACGGCAAAGCGGAAGGTGTTCGGCAAGGTCGGCATTGATATGATCGCAGGCCCGTCGGAAATTCTCGTGCTGGCAGACGGCACCTGCAACCCCGCATGGGTCGCCGCCGACCTGCTCAGCCAGGCCGAGCACGACAAGCTGGCCAGCCCGGTGCTCGTCACCGACAGCTGGGATTTAGCCAAGGCCGTGCAGGCGGAGCTGGAGGTGCAGATCCCACAGCTGCCCCGCGCCGCCATCGCCCGCGCCAGCGTGGACACGAACGGCAAAATTATTGTCACCGACGACATGAACAAGGCCATCGAGGCCGTGAATATCATTGCGCCGGAGCACCTGGAAATCTGCGTCGATGACCCGTTCGCGGTGCTGAACTCGGTACAGAACGCGGGCAGCATCTTCCTGGGCAAAAACGTGCCCGAGGCACTGGGCGACTACTTTGCCGGCCCGAACCACACGCTGCCCACCAGCGGCACGGCGCGGTTCTCGAGCCCGCTGGGCGTCGATGATTTTGTGAAGAAGTCGAGCTTTATCTATTACACCCGCGAAGCCCTCGGCGAGGTGCAGGGACGCATCGCCAATTTTGCCGAGCACGAGGGGTTACATGCCCATGCCAGGAGTGTGACGATCCGGTTTGAGGAATGAGCTTGCCAAAAAGGAAGCATCCGAGGTTGAAGCAGCATGATTATAGTGAACCGGGTGCGTATTTTATAACGGTGTGTACCAAAAATAAGGCGCACATTCTTTCCCGGATCGTTGTTGACCTTCCGTCATCCGTACGGCGGGATGCCCTCATCCCGCCGCGGGTTCAACTGCTGCCTGCCGGGAAAATTGTGGACGATTTAATTCGCCGCACGGAAACGGTTTACGACAATGTCACCGTGGATGCGTATGTTATCATGCCGAACCATCTGCACATTCTTTTTCATATCCATGCACCCGGGAACGGCGGCGGGATGGGGGCATCCCGCCCTACGATTCACCAAATGGTTCGTGCCATCAAAACGGGGACTACACGCCGCCTCGGCCATTCCATCTTTCAAACATCCTACTACGATCATGTCATACGCGGGCCGCGGGATTATGATGAAATCTTCCAATACATCCAAAACAATCCCGCCAAATGGCCCCACGATCAATTCTACACTTCGGACGGGGAGGAACACCCATGAGCCGTTATTTTACCAAAACTCTCGCTTCGCTGGAGCCGTACACCCCCGGCGAACAGCTTAAAATCGCTGACATTGTCAAACTCAACGCCAACGAAAACCCGTACCCGCCCGCGCCCGGCGTGGCGGCGGCGGTGGCCGCGGCGGTGCCGGGGCTGCGGCTGTACTCTGATTTGACCAACGGCGATCTCAACGCCGCCATCGCGCGCCACTGGGGCGTGCGCCCGGAGAATATCCTCTGCGGCAACGGCAGCGACGAGAACCTGCTGCTGGCCCTGCGCGCGTTCTGCGACGAAAGCACGCCGCTGGCCTTTGCCGATGTGACCTACAGTTTTTACACGGTGCTGTGTGATTTACTGCACATCCCGCAGCACATCATCCCGCTGGAGGCTGACCTGACTATCGACCTAAAAAAATACTGCGGCCTGCACGAGACGATTGTCATTGCCAACCCGAACGCGCCCACCAGCCTGCTGGCCCCGGTGGACGCCATTGAGGAGGTGCTGCAAACGAACCCCGACAACATCGTGATCGTGGACGAGACCTACGTCGAGTTCGCGCCTGCCGGGTCGTCCTGTCTGCCGCTTTTGGAAAAATATGACAACCTCGTCATCACCCATACCTTCTCCAAAACGCACAATCTGGCGGGTGCACGGCTGGGCTTCTGCATTGCGCGGCCCGCGCTGATTGCCGACATGAACCGCGTCAAGTTCAGCTACAGCCCCTACAACGTCAACGCCATGACCCAGGCCGCAGGCGCGGCGGCGATCTCCGACGAGGCCTATTTTGCCGATGTAACGGCAAAGGTCATTGCCGAGCGCACCCACACCACCGACGAGCTGCGCCGCCGCGGGTTCACGGTGTTTGACTCGGCCACAAATTTTTTGTTCGCGACCACGGACCGTATGCCCTGTGTGGAAATTTTTGAAAAGCTGCGCGCCCGCGGCATTTTAATCCGCCACTTCAACGCGCCGCGCATCTCGGACTATCTGCGCATCACGATTGGCACACCCGAGCAGATGCAGCGGTTCTTTGCGGCGCTGGATGAGATCCTGGGTGAATAAATGCCCCTCCCGCAGCGCAAGACACCGCGTCTGAAGGGCTATGATTCCATTCTCACCAACCCGGCCCGCTGGGCCATGGATAAGTTTTATACAGAGGGGGAGAACCATACATGATCGCAATCGTTGACTACGGCGTGGGCAACCTGTTCAGCCTGTCGTCCAGCGTCAGAAGCCTGGGCGCAGAGGTGCGGGTGACCCGCGACGCCGCGGACCTGCGGGCGGCGGATCATATCCTGCTGCCCGGCGTCGGGGCGTTCGCCGACGCAATGGCCAAGCTCGAAGCCACGGGCCTTGTGCCCGTTCTGCGCGAGGAAACGCAGAAAAAGCCGCTGCTGGGCATCTGCTTAGGCATGCAGCTGCTGTTTGAAAAAAGCTGCGAGTACGGCGAGCACCGCGGCCTCGGCCTGATTCCCGGCGAGGTCTGCCCGCTGGCGGACGACCTGACCGATCCGGCGCTCAAGGTGCCGCACATCGGCTGGAATGCCATGGACATTGTGCCCGGGCGCGAGGCCGACCCGCTGTTCAAGTACGTCAAAAACGGCGAGTACGTCTATTACGTACACAGCTATTACGCCAAAAACTGCGCTGCATCGACACTGGCGACGAGCGACTACAGCATCCCCGTCACGGGCGCGGTGCGGCAGGGGCTGGTGTACGGCACCCAGTTCCACCCCGAAAAATCCGGTGATACCGGCCTGCGGCTGTTAAAGGCCTTTGCCGAGCTGTAAGCGAGAGGGAGGAAGTACCATGAAGCTATACCCCGCCATTGACCTGCGCGGCGGCCAGGCCGTGCGGCTTTATCAGGGCGATTACGACCGGATGACCGTCTACAACGCAGACCCCGTCGCCCAAGCGCAGCAATTTATCGACGCAGGTGCGAAGTATTTGCATGTCGTCGATCTGGACGGCGCCAAGGACGACACCACGGCCAATTTGCAGACGATTGCCGCCATTGCCAAGCTGGGCGGCCTCAAAATCGAGGTCGGCGGCGGCGTACGCGACGAGGCGCGCATCCAACGGTATCTTGACCTCGGCGCGGACCGCTGCATTCTGGGCACGGTGGCCGTAAAAAACTTCGATTTCACGGCAGAAATGGCACAGAAATACGGCGCACAGATCGCCGTCGGCGTTGACATGAAGGACGGTGCTGTCGCTGTCAACGGCTGGAAGGAGGTCACCCCCGAGCCGGGCGTGGCATTCTGCCGCCGCTGCGCCAATGCGGGCGTCAAGGCCATTATTGCCACCGATATTTCCCGGGACGGCACGATGCAGGGCACCAATATGGCGCTGTACCGTGAGCTTTTGACGATTCCCGGCATCGAGGTCACGGCCAGCGGCGGCATTGCCGCCATGGCCGAGCTGGCCGAGCTTTCCGCCATGCACTGCCACGCAGCCATTTTGGGGAAGTCGATTTATACGGGAGCGATTGATCTGGCCGAGGCCGTGCGGCTGTACGAGGGGGAATGAGGACATGATTACCAAACGCATAATTCCTTGTCTGGACGTCAAAAACGGGCGCGTGGTCAAGGGTGTCAACTTTGAAGGATTGCAGGACATGGCCGATCCCGTCGAGATGGCGCGGTACTACAACGCCTCCGGCGCGGACGAGCTGGTGTTCTACGATATTACCGCCAGCGTCGAGGGGCGCGGGCTGTTCACCGATATTTTGCGCCGGGTCGCAAGCCAGATTTTTATCCCGCTGACCGTCGGCGGCGGCATCAACACGCTGGACGACTTTGACCGCGTGCTGAAATGCGGCGCGGACAAGGTCAGCGTCAACTCGGGGGCCATCCGCAACCCCGGTATCATCCCGGCTGCCGCGCAGAAATACGGCAACCAGTGCGTGGTGCTCTCCGCCGATATTAAGCGTGTGGACGGCAAATTCATGCTGTTCGCCAAGGGCGGGCGCGAGAACACAGGCATCGACGCGCTGGACTGGCTGGAGCAGGGCGTTAAAAACGGCGCAGGCGAGCTGGTCGTGAACTCCATCGACACCGACGGCGTGAAGAACGGCTTTGATCTGGAGCTGCTGGACGCCGTGGCCGCACGCTGCGCCGTGCCCATCATCGCCTCCGGCGGCGCAGGCAAAAAGGAGGATTTCCTTGAGCTGTTCCGCAATCACCCGGCAGTAGATGCCGGTCTGGCCGCGTCGATCTTCCACACAAAGCAGGTGGAAATCAACGATTTGAAGCGGTATTTGCGGGAGAACGGGGTAGAGATGCGGGTGTGATCGCCCCTTTGCCATGCAGCCACCCGGTAGGGGCCGCACATGTGCGGCCCGCAACATTCCCAAAAGTGTCCTCTTGCGGGAAAGCCGCGGGCCGGGCATGCCCGGCCCCTACTGCGTAATAATAGCAAACCTACACTTTACCTCTTGCCAAAACTCACAAAAAGAGGTACACTAAACTATATGACTTTAGGAGTGTCCACCATGGAAATCACCGAAAATTCCAAGACTCTCAAATTTGACGCAAACGGCCTGATCCCGGCCATCGTACAGGACCATTATACCAAAGAGGTGCTGACCCTCGCCTACATGAATGCCGAGACGCTGGCCCTGACGATTGCCGAGGGCCGCACCGTATTCTGGTCCCGCAGCCGCCGGGAGATCTGGCGCAAGGGCGAGACCTCCGGCAACGTGCAGCGGGTCGTCTCCATCACCGCCGATTGCGACAAGGACGCGCTCGTCATCGACGTCGTCAAATCCGGCCCCGCCTGCCACACCGGCGCGGAGAGCTGCTTCTTCAACCCGGTCTATGTCTCCGATGAGCTGAAGCAGTTCACCTGGCAGGGCCTGTACGCACTCATCGAGGGCCGCAAGACCGACCCGAAGGAGGGCAGCTACACCACCTATCTGTTCGACAAGGGCCTGGAAAAGATCCTCAAAAAGGTCGGCGAGGAATCCACCGAGGTCATCATTGCAGGCTCCAAGCGCGACAGGGAGGAGACCATCTACGAGATCAGCGACCTGGCTTACCACGTCATGGTGCTGATGATCGAGCTGGGCATTTCCGTAGAGGACATCACGAAGGAACTCGAAAAACGACACGTAATTGACCATAAGGTCAAGCAGGAAAGGATGCAGTAACTATGGCAGGCGAATACCTGAAAAGCTCTGTACACGTTCATTCCAAATTGTGCGACGGTAAGAACACGCTGGACGAGATTGCGGTCACGGCATGGCGGAACGGTCTGCAAACGCTGGGCTTCAGCGGGCACAGCCACACCCCCTGTGATCTGGAATATTGCATGACCCAGAGCCGTACCGCCCTGTACAAGGCGCAGGTCGCCAAGCTGAAGGAGCGCTACGTCGGCAAGCTGGACATTCTGTGCGGCTTGGAATGGGATCTGTTCAGCGACGATGACCCGACCCAGTACGACTACTGGATCGGCAGCACGCACTATGTCAAGGGGCCCAAGACCGGCAAGTATTATGAGATCGACTGGCGTGAGGAGGATCTGCGCGCCTGCATCGACGACGATTTTGACGGCGACGGTCTGGCCGTGGCCGAGGCATACTTTGCCAACGTAGCCAAGGTCGCCGAGAAAAAACCGACGATCCTTGGTCATTTTGACCTTATCAAGAAGATCAACGGCGGCAACAAGTTCTTTGACGAGAATGACCCCCGCTACACTGCCGCTGCAAACTCTGCCCTGATGGCCGCCGCCCGCAATCGCTGCGTGCTCGAGGTCAACACCTCGGCGGCGTACCGCGGCTTCCGCAAGGATTATTTCCCGTCCGACGCGATTTTAAAAGACTGGCTCGTGCTGTCCGGCAATGTCGTGCTGACCGCCGATGTCCACGACGTCAAGGCGCTGACCTACGGCTTTGAAGATGCCGCCGCCAAGCTGAAGGAGCTGGGCTACACGAAGGTCCAGGTGCTGGGTAAGGACGGCTTTACCCCCTGTGCGCTGTAAAATAATCCCCGAAAATTTTCCCGCCGCGGTGTAACACTGCGGCGGTTTTTGCGTTTCTTAGGACTGAAGGGCTCAAAACAAAAAACATCTGCGCAAAACGCAGGAGAAAATCCACCGTGAGATCCACAGCGAAATAATTTTCAAAAAAGTTTGCGCCGAGGGGTTGACAACCCCTCCGTATTTTTGTATAATAATACCTGCATTCTGGCGGCAGCCACTGTGGAGAGGTGTCCGAGTGGTTTATGGAACTGGTCTTGAAAACCAGCGATTCGCGCGAGCGGACCATGGGTTCGAATCCCATCCTCTCCGCCATTTTGTGTGAAAAAGTGAATAGTTTATCACTTTGACTTGTGGAGTAATACTCAAGAGGTCGAAGAGGCGCCCCTGCTAAGGGCGTAGGGTGGGAAACCGCCGCGAGAGTTCAAATCTCTCTTACTCCGCCAAATCAGCCGATATTTAACGCTAACACGTTGAATATCGGCTGATTCTTTTTATATTTTCCACCCTTTTCTGCTCGTAAATATTCGTAAAAAAACGCCCTAAAGCACCAGAAAACGCAACGGGTGCCTACACACAATCTTCGTATCGTACTACCGTTTCCGTGCCATCCCGGAAACGGTTTGTCTCCAACCTCTCTCCGCATTTTTCAAACACTTTCCCCGATAAACGTAAAAATTTATCAGGGAACTGTTGTTATTCTTAACATTTTCTTCCTTTTCTGCCCGTGCCTTGCAATCCCGCGGCAAATCCGCTATACTCATTCTATACCATTTTATAAGTGAGGTGTCCGTTATGCGGTTATTTGATGTGCTCGGCCCGGTCATGACGGGGCCGTCCAGCAGCCACACGGCGGGTGCGGTGCGCATCGGCAGCACGGCGCGGCGGCTCCTGGGGGAGCAGCCTGCCGAGGCCGAGATCCTGCTTTACGGCAGCTTTGCCGCCACGGGGCGCGGCCACGGCACGGACCGGGCGCTTGTCGCCGGGCTGCTGGGCATGCAGCCGGACGATGACCGCATCCCGCACAGCTTTTCTATTGCCAAGGAGGCCGGGCTGCACTTTAAGATCGGCACAACAAACCTGCGCGGTGCGCACCCCAACACGGCGGTGCTGCGGCTGACCGGTGCGTCGGGCCGTAAGCTCGAGGTCGTCGGCGCGTCCATCGGCGGCGGGCGGATCAACATCTGCCAGATCGACGGCATCACGACGAATTTTGGCGGAGACCACAACACGCTGATCGTCCACAACCAGGACACGCCCGGCCATGTGGCAGCCGTCACCACCTGTTTGAGCCAGCACGGCGTCAACATCGCCACGATGCAGCTCTACCGCTCGACGGCGGGCGGCTACGCCGTCATGGTGCTGGAGTGCGACGAGCCTATCCCGGACGAGATCGCCGGAGAGCTGGGCAGCCAGCCGGGCATCGTCAAGGTCACGATTCTGAATCTGTAAGGGGGCGGGGAAGATGGCATTTTCCTCTGTGCATGAGATGATCGACCTCTGCAAGGAGAGCGGCAAGCCGCTGTATGAGGTCATCCTGGAGAGCGATCTGGCCGAAAGCGGCCTGACCCGCGCCGAGAGCGAGGCCGAGATGCACCGTCTGTGGGCGGTCATGCGGGCCACCAGCGACGGCTACTGCGGCGCGGACCGCTCGATGAGCGGCTTTGCGGGCGGCGACGCGGCCAAGGTCAGCGCGGCGGCGGCGCGCGGCGCACTCTACGCCGACGGCTACTTTGCCGACGTCATGGCCGAGGCGCTGAAAACCGCCGAGTGCAACGCCTGCATGAAACGCATCGTGGCCGCACCCACGGCGGGAAGCTGCGGCGTGCTGCCTGCGGTCCTGCTGCCGCTGTGGCGGCGCGGGCTGGCCGACGAGGCCGCCGTGCACCGCGCCCTGTATATCGCCGCCGGGTTCGGGCAGGTCGTTGCCGCGCGTGCCACGCTGGCCGGGGCCGAGGGCGGCTGTCAGGCCGAGGTCGGCGCGGCCAGCGGCATGGCCGCCGCAGCGCTGGTGGACATCAGGGGCGGCACGGCGGAGCAGTGCGCCGAGGCGTTCGCCATGGCGCTGACGAATCTTGAGGGCCTTGTCTGCGACCCCGTGGCAGGTCTTGTGGAGATCCCCTGCATCAAGCGCAACGTCATCGGTGCCATGAACGCGGTCTCCGCCGCCGACATGGCGCTGGCCGGGGTCGTGGGGCACATCCCCGCGGACGAGGTCATTGACGCGATGGCCGAGGTCGGCAACGCGATGAGCAAGGACCTGCGCGAGACCGGCATCGGCGGTCTGGCCGGCACCCCCACAGGCCGCGCCATCTGCGAGATCGTGACGATGGACAACGGGGAAGAGGAAGATTGATATTTTACGGCGGTAAACCGGCGGGTGCACAGCACCGCAACCACTGCCCCAACTGCCTGACCAGCCTGCATCTGGACAATGAACCCGGGGACCGCGCCGCGGACTGCGGCGGGCAGATGGAGCCCGTGGCCGTCTGGGTGCGCAAGGGCGGCGAGTGGGCCATCATCCACCGCTGCCGCCTCTGCGGCAAACTGACATCCAACCGCATCGCCGCGGACGACAACCCGATGCTTCTCATGAGCATCGCCATGCGCCCGCTCTGCACCCCGCCGTTCCCGCTGGAGCGCATCGAGGAGATGACGGCACTGATGGGCGGGGAGGGGCGTATGCGGTAATGCGGGGCGTCGGAGACGCCGACCCCTGCACTGACCCCGACGCAACTTTCCTTTACAAATTTCGCCAATGTGCTATACTGAATAAAAAACATCAGGAGGAAATTCTTATGAACGTGAACGATCCGCGCTGGGCGTCCATTGACGCCTTTGTGGAGGAAAACCGCGACAACATCCTGCGCGACATCACCCGTCTGGTAGCCGTGCCCAGCGTGGAGGGCGCACCCGAGCCGGGCGCACCGTTCGGCCCCGGCCCCAAGGCCGCGCTGGCCAAGGCGCTGGAGATCGCCGACGAACTGGGCCTGGACACCTTCAACGCCGACAGCTACATCGGCTGGGCCGAGACGGGCAGGATTGCCGACGGCCAGAAGTTCCTGGCGACCATCACCCACACCGACGTTGTGCCCGAGGGCAACGGCTGGGACGCCGACCCCTACACGGTCCGCGTGCGGGACGGCTGGCTGCTGGGCCGCGGCGTGGCCGATGACAAAGGCCCAAGCATCCTCTGCCTGTACGCGCTGAAGTACCTGAAGGACAGCGGCGCGGCACTGAAATACCCCGTGCGTGCCCTGCTGGGTGCCAACGAGGAGACGAACATGCACGACGTAGACTACTACGCCGAGCATTACCCGATGCCCGCCTTCTGCTTTACGCCGGACGCCGAGTTCCCGGTCTGCAACGGCGAGAAGGGCGGCTTCAACGGCGAGCTCGTCAGCCCGAAGTTTGAGAACGGCATCATCACGGCGTTCGAGGGCGGCGTCGCCCACAACGCCGTGCCGGACCGCGCCTCCTGCACGGTGCAGGTCGGCGCGGGCGCACTCGTCCAGACCGAGGGCGTGACCTTCGAGGCAGGGGAGGGCGGTGCCACCGTCATCCGCGGCTGGGGCAAGAGCGGCCACGCCGCCATGCCCGAGGGCACGGTCAACGCCATCAGCCTGATCGTCAACTGCCTGCTCAAGAGCGGCGTCTGCACCCCGCAGGAGGAGGCCTACCTGAACGTGCTGCACACGCTGCACGCCGACACCGACGGCAGCGCGCTGGGCATTGCGGCGGACGACGGCCTGTTTGACCCGCTGACCATCATCGGCGGCACGATCGAGATGGCTGACGGCGTCATCCGCCAGAGCTTTGACTGCCGCTACCCGACGAACACCGACCCCGAAAAGATGACTGCCGCCATCCGGAAGGTCTGCGGCAGCGCGGCCACGCTGGAGAACGTCAGCAGCCGCGTGCCGTTCTACATTGACGCGGACAGCCCGGCCATCCAGACGCTCATCAACACCTACAACGACGTCACCGGCGAGGGCAAGAAGCCCTTTACAATGGGCGGCGGCACCTATGCACGCCACTTCCCCTATGCCGTCAGCTTCGGCCCCGAGCACACCGACATTGAGATCCCGTCCTTTGCGGGCCCGATGCACGGCGCGAACGAGGGCACCCCGTTTGAGAAGCTGGTCGAGGCGCTGAAGATTTATATTCTGGCGCTGCTGCGGCTGCAGGAGATCGAGCTGTAAATAAAAAACGGACAACTGCTGTTTTAGGTAGTTGTCCGTTTTTTGTTTTCTACCCTGGGAAGGCAGTATTGTAGGGAGGGGTCTTGACCCCTCCGCGGCGGCCAGAGGGCTGGCCGCCCTACAAGCCCACAGAAGCCCCGTTGCACGCTATGACAGTTACCCGCAGCCGGGAGGGATAAATCCGCCCCTACGATTGTCCTGTAGGGGGGCGGCGTCCCCGACGCCCCGCAGGTCAGCAGCAGTCAACGGGAAGGACGTAGGGCGGCCCGCGCGGTAGGGGCCGCACATGTGCGGCCCGCAGCATGACGGCCAACGACCTCTTATGGGAAGGCCGCGGGCCGGGCATGCCCGGCCCCTACCATATCACCCCTGGCAGACCGACATCTGCCAGGGGTTTTCTTTGTGGGATTGTTAATTTTTATACAGCCTTTTATTCTGCGGCGATTGCCCAAATTGTTGCAAATCTTGCGTGTTCGATGCAAAATCGACCTTTTGTCATACTTGGTTGCTTGACATGCTTTTGAAAAATGGTACAATAAATCCGTATAGTTATCCACCACGGACGGGGGAGCAGAAATCCCGTCCGCGGCGAGAAAAATCAGAGAAACGGGGGAAATCAGATTGTTCAAGTCCCTAAAGCGCTCTGCCAAGGGTGCCGCTGTGCCGCATGTGAAGGCGACAGCCGGGCAGCCGACCAACAAGATGCCGGTGCCCGAGCACGTCGTCATTCCCATGTCGATGCACATCGGCGCGCCCGCGGAGCCTGTCGTCAAAAAGGGCGACACCGTCATGGTCGGTACCGTGATCGGCAAGGCCGGCGGCTTTGTATCCGCCAATATCTACTCCAGTGTGTCCGGCACTGTGCAGGACATTGCACCGCTGCGCATGGTCAACGGCGCGATGACGACGGCTGTCGCCATCAAGACCGACGGTGCGCAGACCGTTGATCCGGCCTGTGTGCCGCCCGTCGTCACCGACAAAGCCAGCCTGCTGGCTGCCGTGCAGGCCTGCGGCCTGGTGGGTGTCGGCGGCGCCGGCTTCCCGACGCATGTCAAGCTGGCGGCCAACACCATCGACACGCTGCTCATCAACGCTGCCGAGTGCGAGCCCTACCTGACCACCGACTGCCGCGAGATGCTGGAGTGCAGCGACACGATCATCTCCGGCATCACCGCTGTCATGAAGTACTGCGAGATTCCGCACTGCATCATCGGCATTGAACGCAACAAGCCCGAGTGCATCGACCTGCTCACCTCGCTGACCCGCGAGATGAAGGGCGTCGAGGTCAAGGGCCTGCCGATGCGCTACCCGCAGGGCGCCGAGAAAACGCTCGTCGAGACCTGCACCGGGCGCGAGGTGCCGCAGGTCGGCCCCTCCGGCAAGCCGGGCCTGCCCGCCGACGTGGGCTGCGTCATCATGAACGTGACGAGCGTCTCCACGCTGGGCAAGTTCCTCAAGACCGGCATCCCGCTGGTGACGAAGCGCGTCACCGTCGAGGGCGACGCCATTGCCAGGCCCCAGAACATCGAGGTGCCCATCGGCACGCTGTACCGCGACGTCATCGACGCCTGCGGCGGTGTCAAGGAGGGTGTCGAGCTGGGCAAGATCATCTTCGGCGGCCCGATGATGGGCGGCGCTGCACCCAGCGCCGACTTCCCGGTGCTCAAGCAGAACAACGGCCTGCTGCTGTTCAGCAAGAAGGCCGCCGCGCTGCCCGAGCCGTCCGCCTGCATCCGCTGCGGGCGCTGCATCGAGGCCTGCCCGATGGGTCTGGAGCCCGTCGTCATTGCGCAGGACTTTGCCAACAAGGACTTTGCTGCGCTGAAAGCACGCTGCGTGGATCTCTGCGTAGCCTGCGGCAGCTGCACCTATGCCTGCCCGGCCAAACGCCCCGTCAGCCAGACGATGGGCCTTGCCAAGGGCTGGTACATGGCCGAGCTGCGGAAAGGAGGCAAATAACCCATGGAAGATCGTCTGATCGTTACCGCCTCGCCGCATATCCGCGATACATCCACCACCCGCGGGCTGATGGGCAATGTTGTCATTGCGCTGCTGCCCGCCGTGCTGGCCGCGGGTCTGATTTTCGGCGTGCAGGCGCTGGTGCTGGTCGCTGTGACCACCCTGGCCTGTGTGGCGTTTGAGTACATTTATGAAAAGCTGCTGAAGAAGCCCAACACCGTGGGCGACCTGTCTGCCGTTGTCACCGGCATCATTCTGGCGCTGAACATGCCCGTGGGCATGCCGCTCTGGATCGCCGTTGTCGGCGCGTTCGTCGCCATCGTCATCACGAAACAGCTGTTCGGCGGCCTTGGCTACAACTTCGCCAACCCCGCGCTGGTGGGCCGTATCGTGCTGTTCCTCGGCTTCACCTCCCGCATGACTGCCTACGTCTACCCCGACATGGCCGTTGACGCGCTGGCCTCCGCCACGCCGCTGGCCGTGGCCGACAAGACCACGCTGCCCCTGCTGGACGTCTTTTTGGGCTTCCACGGCGGCATGATGGGCGAGGTCTGCGTGCTGGCCATCCTGCTGGGCTTCGCCTACCTCGTCGCCACCCGGACCATCCAGGCCACCATCCCCGTGACCATCGTTGCCACGGTCTTTGTGCTGACTGCGCTCAACACCGGCAGTGCTTACACCGCCCTGATCGAGTGCATGTCCGGCGGTCTTTTGTTCGGTGCTGTCTTTATGGCGACGGACTACGTGACCAGCCCGTTCACCACCAAGGGCAAGCTGTTCTACGGCGTGTTTATCGGCCTCATCACCTTCCTCATCCGCCACTTCGGCTCGATGAATGAGGGCATGAGCTACGCCATCCTGCTGGGCAACCTGATGACCCCGTGGTTCAACGCCTGGGGCCACCAGACGCCGCTGGGCTACAAAAAGCCCAAAAAAGCCAAGAAAGGCGGTGCGGAATAATGGCTGAAAAGCAAACCACCGAGAAGCAGAGCACTTTCAAGGAGCTTGTGCTGCCCGTCATCGTGCTGGTCGTCATCTGTCTGGTCTGCAGCGCGCTGCTGGCTGTGCTGAACGACATCACCGCCCCCATCATAGCGGAAAACACCCAAGCCGAGACCCTGGCCGCCTATGTCTCCGTCCTGCCCGAGGGCACGACCACCGACAGCATGACTGCCATCGACGGTCTGACCACCGCCAGCGTCGAGGGTGCTGTCAAGACCGCGAACGGCGATGTCGCCGTCAAGGCTGCGGCCTCCGGTTACTCCGGCAAGGACGTCACGGTCTACGTTGCCTTTGACGCCGAGGGTGCCATTTCCGGTATCTCCATCGACGGCTCCACCCAGACCACCGGCATCGGCTCCAAGGTCTCCGGCGATTCCTTCGCCTCCGGCTTTATCGGCTGGAACGGGGGAGAGGTCGCCTCCGGCAGCCCTGTGGACAGCATTGCCGGTGCAACGTATTCCAGCAACGGCGCGTTCAACGCCATCAACGCAGCCATCGACTGCTACAACAATGAGATCAAGGGGGTGCAGTAACGATGAACGAAAAACCGAGCAAGTGGAAGGTTTTTACCGCGGGCATCATCCGTGAGAACCCCGTTCTGCGCCTGGTGCTGGGCTGCTGCTCCGCACTGGCTGTCACCACCACCGTTTCCGGCGCTGTGGGCATGGGCCTGGCCATGACGTTCGTTCTGGTCTGCTCCAACATCGTTATCTCGGCATTGCGCAAGGTCATCCCGGCCAAGGTGCATCTGCCGTGCTACATCGTTATCATCGCAACGTTTGTTACCGTCGTGCAGATGGTGCTGCAGGCGTTCGTGCCCGACCTGTACAAGGCGCTGGGCGTGTATCTGGCGCTGATCGTCGTCAACTGCATCATTCTGGGCCGTGCCGAGATGTTCGCCTGCAAGAACACCGTCGTGGACTCCGCGCTGGACGGTCTGGGCATGGGCATCGGCTACATCCTGACCATGCTGCTCATGTCCTCCATCCGTGAGATCATCGGCAGCGGCACCTGGATGGGCATCACCATCATCCCCGAGAGCGTGGACCGCATGACCGTCATGAACTCCGCGCCGGGCGGCTTCTTCGTCTTTGGCTGCCTGATGGCCGGCTGTGTCTGGCTGGAGCGCAAGCTGAACAAGCCCATTGAGCGCAAGAGCTGCGGCGACGTCATGCTCGAGAAGATCGACGCCGCCAAGGAAGAACAGAAGGAGGGTGCCGCACAATGAGTTCTCAGATCGCAACGTTTGCCACCATCTTCTTCAGCATGATCCTGGTCAACAACTACGTACTGGTGCAGTTTCTGGGTATCTGCCCGTTCCTCGGCGTTTCCAAAAAGCTGGATTCCTCCGCGGGCATGGGCGCTGCTGTTATCGTCGTCATGGTCATTGCCACGGCTGTGACCTTCCCGCTGCAGATCTTCCTGCTGGATGCCTATAATCTGGGTTACCTGCAGACGATCATCTTCATCCTCGTCATCGCCGTTCTGGTCCAGCTGATCGAGATCACGCTGAAAAAGTACGTCCCGGCGCTGTATCAGTCCCTGGGCGTCTACCTGCCGCTGATCACGACCAACTGCTGCGTGCTGGGCGTCACCATTCTGGCTGTGCAGGACTACTCCGCCGTTGTGGCCGAGTTCGGCTTCGGCCTGGCCTACGCCGAGGCGCTTGTCTGCGCCGCCGGTGCGGGCGTCGGCTTCCTGGTCGCCATGCTGCTGTTCTGCGGCGTGCGTTCCCGCGTCGAGGCCGCCAACCCGCCGGAGAGCTTCAAGGGCCTGCCCATCACGCTGGTTTCTGCCGCTATCACCTCCATGAGCTTCATGGGCTTTGGCGGTCTGGTCGAAAACATCATCAACGCGATATTCTAAGAAAGGGGAATGGAGAGAATGAACCCGATCGTATTTGCTATCGTTGTCGTGGTGGTGCTGGGCCTGGCCGGCGGCGTGATCCTTGTGCTGGCCTCCAAGTTCATGGCTGTGTATGAGGACCCGCGCATCGCGCAGGTCACGGAATGTCTGGCCGGCGCCAACTGCGGCGGCTGCGGCTACGCCGGCTGTGCCGACTACGCCAAGGCCATCGTGGAGAACGGTGCCCCCACCTTCAAGTGTGCCCCGGGCGGCGACAAGACTGCCGACGCCATCAACACCATCATGGGCAATGCCACCGACGACCGCCCCAGCCTGCGCGCCACCGTCATCTGTGCGGGCGGCGAGAACTGCGGCAAGCGGTTTGACTACCAGGGCATCCAGACCTGCGCTGCTGCGGCTTCCATCGCGGGCGGCCCCAGCGCCTGCGCCTATGGCTGCCTGGGCCTGGGCGACTGCACCCGCGCGTGCAAGTTTGACGCCATCCACGTCATCAACGGCGTGGCCGTCGTCGACCGCAAAAAGTGCACCGGCTGCACGGCCTGCACTGTGACCTGCCCGCGCCACGTCATCCAGATGAAGCCCATTGCCCCGCAGCCCGCGGTCAAGTGCTCCAACAAGGACAAGGGCGCGCTGGTCAACAAGACCTGTAAGGTGGGCTGCATTGCCTGCGGTCTCTGCGTGCGCAACTGCCCGAACCAGGCGATCTTCCTGAAGGACAACGTCGCCGTCATCGACTATACCAAGTGCAACGGCTGCGGCACCTGCGTCAGCAAGTGCCCCAAGAAGGCCATCCAGTGGGTCGAGGGCACGCCCCGTCCCATCGACGCCCCCGTGCCCGAGCACGAAGTTCTGAAAACGCGCGTATAATTTTCAGGTAAACATCCCTGCGCTCCCCGCCGAGAATCGGCGGGGAGCTTTTTGTTTCGTCCGTAGGGGAGGGATTCATCCCTCCCGTGCACCTTGCCCAACCCGCCAAATTTCCTCCTGCCGCCATGTAGGGGCCGGGCATGCCCGGCCCTCAGCGTATAAGGCGAACGCCATTTCCCCGGAAAGCCGCGGGCCGCATATATGCGGCCCCTACCTATCAACTGAATTTAAAATTTTTTCAAATTATTTTTACAAAAACCGAGACAAATTCCTAAAACTATGCTATACTGTGTCCAGAATAACAACTCTGGTATTTTTCGGGAGGTTTACACGTATGGAAATCACCAAAGATATTTTGTATGTCGGCGTCAACGACCACCTTGTTGACCTGTTTGAGGGCCAGTACGACGTGCCCAACGGCATGGCGTACAACTCGTACCTGATCTGCGACGACAAGGTCGCCGTCATGGACAGCGTCGATGCCCATTTTACCGACGAGTGGATCACCAAGATCGCCGCTGCACTGGGCGAGCGCACGCCCGACTACTTCGTCGTGCAGCACATGGAGCCTGACCATTCCGGCTCCGTCGCCGCGTTCGCGCAGGCGTACCCCGGCACGACCATCGTCGCGTCCGCCCAGGCGTTCAACATGATGAAGGCCTATTTCGGCACCGACTACGCGGACCGCCGCGTCGTCGTCAAGGAGGGGGACACCCTGCCGCTGGGCACCCACACGCTGCACTTTGTCACCGCGCCGATGGTCCACTGGCCCGAGGTCATCATGACCTATGACGATGCAGACAAGGTCCTGTTCAGCGCCGATGCGTTCGGCAAGTTCGGCGCACTCGACGTGGAGGAGCCGTGGCTGCCCGAGGCCCGCCGCTACTTCATCGGCATCGTCGGCAAATACGGCGTGCAGGTGCAGGCCGTGCTGAAAAAGGCCGCCGCGTTGGACATCGAGACCGTCTGCAGCCTGCACGGTCCCGTCCTGCACAAGGAGCAGCTGGGCGATGTGCTGGCCGCCTACGACACCTGGAGTGCCTACCGCCCCGAGACCGAGGGTGTGCTCGTCGCCTACAGCAGCATCTACGGCCACACTGCCGAGGCTGCCAACCGCCTGGCCGAGGCCCTGCGCGAGAAGGGCGTAGAGACGGTTGCCATGGACCTGGCCCGCTGCGATATGGCCGAGGCCGTCGCGCAGGCATTCCGCTTCAGCAAGCTGGTACTGGCCACGCCTACCTACAACGCCGATGTATTCCCCTTCATGAAGGAGTTCCTCCATCACCTGACCGAGCGCAACTACCAGAACCGCACGGTGGCCTTTATTGAAAACGGCTCCTGGGCGCCGATGGCCGCCAAGGTCATGACCAAAATGCTTGAGGGCAGCAAGAACCTGACCTACGCTGCCACCACCGTCACGGTCCGCGGCGCGCTGAATGCCGCCAGCGAGGCCCAGCTCGCCGCTCTGGCCGATGAGCTGAGCAGGTAATCTCCTTTTCCTCTCAACTGCAAGCCCCGCCTCACAGCGCGTCTCTCGCGCCGTGAGGCGGGGTCTTTTTGCGGGCAGGGGGAGAGGAGGACAACAACAAAACAATTGAAAATTTGCGCTTGACAAATCCGGGCAAATCCTGTATACTATCATTTGTCAATCGCATACGGATGATTAGCTCAGCTGGTTAGAGCGCTGCGTTCACATCGCAGAGGTCGAGGGTTCGAGTCCCCCATCCTCCACCAGACAGTTCGTACTCGAACCCAATTCTTTACGGAAAAGGGTTCGGGTACGTTTTTTATTTGCAGGGTGCCGCACACCAGACTTTGTGCCAAAGACCATTCACAGCAGACAGGGGAGAGGTAAATACGCCATGAATTTGAAAAAAGTTCATCACATTGCCATTATCGGGAGCAACTATGAGAAATCAAGGCGCTTTTATGTGGATCTGTTAGGCTTTTCTGTCATTCGAGAAAATTACAGACCGGAACGCGATGATTACAAAATCGATCTTCAACTCGATGGGATGGAATTAGAACTTTTTATCATTAAAAATTGCCCGAAACGCCCCAGTTACCCAGAGGCTTACGGCCTCCGGCATCTTGCCTTTGCTGTAGACTCTGTCGATGATACCGTAAGAGAATTGAATAAAAAGGGCATCCTAACCGAGCCGATCCGAGTCGATGCTTACACAGGCAAAAAAATGACATTCTTTTCCGACCCTGACAATCTTCCTTTGGAAATTCACGAATAAAGTCAGACCGTCAAAAAATTGCATTCTTGCCTTACTGCGTGTGTGTAGGGGCGGCCATTGGTCGCCCGCGGGGCATGACCTGCCCGAAGGAGGAGTAAAATGGTACAGGTCGATTTGATCACTGGGTTTCTCGGCTCCGGCAAGACGACGTTCCTGCGCCGCTACGTGCAGTATCTCGTCGCGCAAGGGCACAGTGTCTGCATTCTGGAAAACGACTTCGGCGCGGTGAACGTCGATGCCATGCTGCTGCAGGACCTGATCGGGGAGCACTGCGACATAGAGACGATCAGCGGCGGCTGTGACTGCGACACCCACCAGCGCCGGATGCGCACCAAGCTGATCTCAATGGCAATGCGCGGCTTTGACCGGGTCGTCATTGAGCCGAGCGGCATCTTTGACGTGGACGAGTTCTACGACATTCTGCGGGACGAGCCGCTGGACCGCTGGTATACGCTGGGCAGCGTCATTGCCATTGTGGACGCCAAGCTGGAAAACGAGCTTTCCCCGCAGGCCGACTACCTGCTGGCCTCCGAGGCCGCCAGTGCCGGGCTTGTCGTCATGAGCCGCACGCAGCTGGCCGCGCCCGGCGAGGCGGAAGCGGTCATCGACCACCTGAACCGCGCACTGGCCGGCTGCCATTGTGCCCGCCGCTTTGGCGCGGACGATGTACTGTGCCGGGACTGGAACGCGCTGACAACCGCTGATTTTGCCCGCGTGGATCGCTGCGGCTGGCGGCAGACAAGCTACGTCAAGCTGCATTTTGACGAGCACGAGGCGTTTACCTCGCTGTATTTCCTCGAGGCCGGGCGCAGTGTCGCGCAGGTCCGGCAGGCCGCGCAGACGCTCCTGCACGACGCGAAATACGGCCATGTGCTGCGCGTCAAGGGGTTTATCCCCGACGGCGGCGGCTGGGTAGAACTGAACGCCGCCCGCGATGCCATAACCGTACAGCCCATTCCCAGCGGTCAGGAGGTGCTGATCGTGATTGGGGAAGGGTTAGATAAGGCCGCGATTGAGACGGCTGTGATGGGCTGCTAGGCGCGTCTGCGGGCGGATCGAGCGATGCGGAAATTTGCCCGGGTGACACTCGTCACTGCCGCAAACGGCCACGGGGCATCGGGGACGCCGCCCCCCTACAGCGTCTGGCGCAAACGATAAGGGCACACGCTGTATCCGCCCGCACCGCATCGGTTGTTAAACGGTTGTGAATATTTATACGCACGAATAAATATACAGACAGCAAAGCCCCGGGATTTTCTGCTTTGGAAAATCCCGGGGCTGTTGTTATTCAGGGCACATTTTCAAAAATTCCGCTTTTTCGTCTTATTCTTCGTCAAAGGCCTTCGTCCAGTTGTATTCCCGGTGCAGCGTGTGGCCGGTGTCGCTCTGGGCCTTGCGGGCGGTGTATTCGCCGATGACGGCGGACGGCATCAGCAGGGCCTTTTCGACCTCAGACTGAAAGACGAGCTTCGGATTTTTGATCCTGGGGTTCTTCATCAGGTCCTTCCAGTAGGTGTCGTAGTCCATCATGACCGACATCGCCTCAAACAGCGGGGTCAGGCTCTCATACCGGGCAATGACCTTGTTCAAAGCGTCCAAAAACTGCATGTTGGCCTTGCCCTCCATCATGCCGTCGTCCTTGCCTTTGACGTTGCGACGGCAAAAATAGGCCGTCATCTGCAAAATATCGTCGAATGCCTCCATCTGGCCGGTGGTCAGCCGGGCCGAGAGCGTGTCGCGGTCAATGTAGCGCAGCAGCGCCGCCGTGACTTCTTTCTTCGTCGCGGCATCCTCCGGCACCAGCTGGTTGACCGGCTCGGCGTCGGTCTCCACAAAGTCGGTGGTCTCGACGATGTCCGGCGTCTCGGGTGCGCCGTAGTCGTCCTCCACTTCCTCCGGCATACCGCCGGTGACGTAGATACGATAATTTTCCAGGTCCTCCAAAATTGCGCGGGACAGGTAGGGCAGGGGAGCGCTCTTGGTGCGTGCCACCGGGATGACCTTGGCGGCGTAGCGGGTGGCGACACCCTCGAACCAGCGGCGCAGACCGCCGCAGTTGTCAATGACGTTGTTCATCGTCTGGAAGAACGTCGCGTTGCCGCCGTCGATCATCTTATCATTGCCGCGCGGTGTGCCGGCCATTTTTACCATAGCATCGATGATCGTGCGCACGGCGTCCATCTCGTCCGCCGTCAGCTCGCGGATCAGCTTGTCGGGCTCTGCCTTGATCTCCAGCTCCTGGCGCAGCAATTCTGGCGTAGCACCGTAGGAATAAGGGATCGTCGTCTCGGGCACCGAAACATACTCGAGTGTCAGCACGTTCGGGTCGTCGTCCAGCGTGCCGGTCTCTGCCAGAGTCAGCTTGCCCTTCTTGCTGCGGACCCGGTTGGACATGGATTTTGTGATCTCGTTCAGCTTGTCATCGGCGACCTGCTTGTCCACCGGCTCAATGGTGACGGCAATCGCAATGACGCGCTGACGATCTTTTTCGTAGACCTCATAGTCAAAATAGATGTCGGTGTGGCCGTTGATCTCGCTCTTGGCCTTGTCAAGCACGGTGCGGCGCACGTGGGCCCAGTTGGCCGCATTGCAGTCCACCTGCTTTTTCAGCGTCTCAATGTTCCAGACCAGCGGTTCGCCCTTCTCTTTTTTGGTGATGTACAGGTTCTGGTAGCTCTTGCACAGCTCATAAATTTTCAGACTATACTGGCTCTTCATCGGGAGCGTATAGGTGATATTCATCGTTGTGTAGAACTCTTTTAGCTGGATCAGGTGCGGCTTGAGCGACTGGTCGAGCGTCAGCACGATCTTGCCGGTGCCCTCGTCGATGGTCGCGCTGGAAAGCCAGCGGAACATCGTGATTTTCTGGGTGCCCGCCAGGCGGATCCACTGGACCTTGGCGTTGGCGATGTCCTCGATGTTTTTCTTGACCTGCTTGTACATCGAGCCGTTGTGCGGGTCAACGCCGCAGAGCTTCAAAAACTCGTAGATCGACATCTCGTACCGGGGCAGCTCGGTGTCCGACGGCTTGATCATCGCGAAAATGTGCAGCATCAGCTTTTGCTGGCTCAGCGAAAGGCTGTACATTGCGTTCTGGATCAGATCGTTGGATTTGCGGACAATCGTCTGATTGCCGCGCCCGCTATAGGTAGCAACAGGGGCCGAAGGCGACGCCTTGGCAGACTTCACCCCCTGCTTTTTGTTATGGTTGGCTTTTGGGGTCGTTTTCAACGTACTTTGGGGTGTCATTTGCAAAACCTCATCTTTACAACACATTAAACGTATCATAGCAGATTGTGCGCGCTGTGTCAATTATTGTAACATTCAGCACATTTCCTCCGCGCCGCACAAAATCCTGTGTTCTTTTGTTTTGGGATTTTTAGCCCTATTTATATATATTTAGAAAAGTAGTATAGCTATGTCGAATATTCCAACACAAATGTGCGCTGTGTTACAACGGTGCTGTGCGCAGCATTCCAACACAAATGTGTAAAACGCAACAATGTGCGGAGCGTAACAACGGTAAAAAAGTTTTTTTGCAGGAAAATGGCGGCAAAGAAAATTTTGTGGGATTTTTAAAAAGTGTCGAGTATAACAACCCCGGGCGCGAAAAAAGGAAAAGTGAGAAATGTGCGCAGCATTCCAACAGGGCGGATGGAAAAATCCTGCCGCGGGGAAATGTGCGCTGAATAACAACCCATGCAGAAAAATCCTTGTATTGTGCCGTCGATAACAACCCCGGCCCCTGCAGGGCAAACTGTGCGCAGACTAACAACCCACGGCAGGACGCGCCGCAAAAAAAACGGATTTTTGCGAATTGTGCGCCGGATAACAACCGCTCTGCCCCGGAAAAAACGAATTGTGCCGTGAATAACAATACCGGCTGTGCGCTGTACGGTGGATTTTTTCAGAAATGTGCCGTCGATAACAACAGCCGCCAAAATTCTACAGTTTGGAAACTGTGCGCCCGATAACAACCCCACTACCGGAAATGTGCGCTGGATAACAACCCGGTCCGGACACGTTTGGAAAGCGGACGAAATTCCGAAATGTGCTGCCGATAACAATAGCCGAATTTTACCCACCGCGCAAATTGTGCTGTGGATAACAACCTGCTGCCCGCAGAAAAAAGTCCGAATTGTGCGCCCGATAACAACCATTTTTTTTGCCCCGCGATGCACACCGCACCGAAATTGTGCTGCCGATAACAACCCCGCCCGCCGTAAACTGTGCGGGGAATTCCAACGCCGGCTCCCCGGAATTGTGTGCAGGATAACAACCTGTATAAAAGAGGCTGCCCGGCAAACTGTGCCGCCGATAACAATACAGCCTGTAGAAAACTGTGCCGCGGATTCCAACCCCCGCCGCCCCGCTCCGGCAGAAAATGTGCGCCGGATAACAACCCCGCCCGCCGCCGAAAAAAACGCCGCCGGTGTTGGAACAAACGGCACAGTTTGAAGTGAAAATTTTATTTTTCTTTTTAAAGGGGGTGTGCTACAATAAGAGAGTAAAAAGCTCCGGCTGCAAGGCGCGGCAGGTGCACTGTGCCGTCTTGTGGTACGATACTACTAAGAAAGAGGAAACAAAAATGACAACGTTTAGAAAAATGCGCCGCGGCAAGCGCATCAAGGAATCGTGAGGGTCTGCCGATGAACAAAAAAGCTGTGCCCACCGCCGCGGCGGTGCGGGAACTTGCCATCCTGACCGGAGCCGTGGCCATCATTGCGGCGGCGGTCTACTTCTTCCTTGTGCCCAGCCATGCCTCGGTCAGCAGCATCTCGGGTCTGGGCATCGTGCTGGCAAACTTTGTGCCGCTGCCGCTGTCAGCCATCACGATGATTTTGAATGTCGTGCTGCTCGTCATCGGGTTTCTGACCTGCGGGCGGGAGTTCGGTGCCAAGACGGTCTACACCAGCATCCTGCTCCCGGCATTTATTGGCCTGTTTGAGCGGCTCTTCCCGAACCTCGGCTCCCTGACCGACAGCCAGGAGCTGGACGTGCTGTGCTACATCCTCGTCGTCAGCGTGGGGCTGAGCATCCTGTTCAACCGCAACGCCTCGTCGGGCGGGCTGGACATCGTCGCCAAGATCATGAACAAATACCTGCACATGGACCTGGGCAAGGCCATGTCGCTGTCCGGCATGTGTGTGGCGCTCTCCGCCGCGCTGGTCTACGACAAAAAGACCGTGGTTTTAAGCGTGCTGGGCACCTATTTTAACGGGCTTGTGCTCGACCACTTTATCTTTGACAACAACATCAAACGCCGCGTCTGCATCATCACCGGGAAGGAAGAAGAACTGCGCCGGTTCATCATTGAGGACCTGCACAGCGGCGCGACGGTGTATGAATCCTACGGCGCGTACAATATGCAGAAGCGCCGCGAGATCATCACGATTGTGGACAAGGCCGAATACCAGAAGCTGATGAGCTACATGAACCGCGAGGACCCGCAGGCCTTCATTACGGTGTACACCGTGTCGGACATGCGGTATCAGCCCAAGGGCAACACCGCATAATTCCCGCCTTACGGCTTAAGCACCGCTCCGGCGGATCTCC
>ENA-UOJO01000083-UOJO01000083.1-human-gut-metagenome-genome-assembly--contig:-P57-NODE-83-length-157024-cov-19.559206_pt1 | contig 157024 bp, 158 predicted proteins | sample MGYA00242351_ERZ723898 | MGnify/ENA metagenome assembly ERZ723898 | reverse complement strand
CGCTGCCACTTTTTCGACAGCCAGAAGGCGCGCCGGATGGCGCGCCGTCTCCAGGTTCAATCGTTTCAGGCAATCATCCAACGTCATGCTCATATTGCAGTTTGTATAGCTTATAATAGATCCCCCCCCGGCTGAGCAACTCCTGATGGTTGCCTTCTTCCATAATGCGGCCCTTGTGCATCACGATAATTTTATCTGCATTCTGGATGGTGGAAAGCCGGTGTGCAACGATGATGGTCGTCCTGCCTTCCATCAGCTTTCCAAGCGCATCCTGAATCAGCGTCTCGGTCTCCGTATCGATATTGGCGGTTGCCTCATCAAGGATAAGCACGGAAGGCTTGAATGCGAGCGTCCGCGCAAAGGACAGAAGCTGCCTTTGGCCGGCGGAAAACGCTGCGCCGCGCTCGATCACCTCGTGAGAATAGCCGCCCGGCAGCTGGGAGATAAAGCCCGCCGCGTTTACCGTTTCTGCTGCCAAAACAATCTCTTCATCCGTGATTTCCGTTTCGTTCAGGCGGATGTTGTCCTTGACATCGCCCGTAAAGAGAAACACATCCTGCAGCATCTGGCCTATGTTGCGCCGGAGATCCTCAACGCGGATCTTGCGGATATCTATGCCGTCGATCAGAATTGTGCCCTTCTGTACATCGTAATAGCGGCAGATCAAGTTCTGGATCGTTGTCTTTCCCGCGCCGGTTGCCCCCACAAAAGCTACGCGGGCCCCGGGTTCCACCGTAAAGGATACATCCTGCAGCACCCATTCTTCGTCCCGATAGGCAAACCACACGTTTTTAAATTCGATCTTTCCCTTGAAGGAATCCACCTCAATTGCATCCGGGTCGTTTTCAATCTCAGGTTCTGTATCCAGCAGCCAAAAGATGCGCTCTGCACAGGCGTTGGCGGATTGGATGGTGTTAAACTGCTCCGCAAGCTCCTGAATTGGCTGGAAGAACTTGTTGATATAGCGCTGGAATACGACGAGCGTACCGATGGTAACAATGCCTTCAAGCGCCATGTTGCCGCCCACAAAAATGAGGATCGCAAGCGCCGCAATGTTCATGACATAAGAAACCGGGCTGTACAGCGCAAAGGTAATCAGCTGCTTCATGTTGATTTTGCGCAGTTCCTCCGTGCGGTTTTCAAAATCCTCCCGCACATCGTTTTCGGCTGTAAATACCTGCACGACCTTCATGCCCGATACATGTTCCGCAACAAAGCCGTTGAGTTCGGATATTTTCGCCCGCATGGCGCGGTAGATCTTCCGCGTGGCGCTGCGGAACACAAATGTTGCAACGGTGATGAATGGAATCACGATGAAAATATAAAGCGAGAGCTTCACGTTTTCCGAAAGCATCACCGCGATCACGCCCACAAGAACAAAGCAGCTTTTCAGAATGTTCACGATAACGCTTGTGAACATTTCGTTCACCGTTTCGCAATCGTTCGTGACGCGGGTCACAAGCCTGCCGATTGGGTTTTCATGAAAGAAGCCTACGTGCAGCTTCATCATGTGAGAGAAAATATCGTTGCGCAGGTTGTAGATAATCTTCTGGCTCACTGTGGCGAGGATTGCCGCCTGCGCATAGGTAAGCGCCATTACCGCAAGCACCGTAGCAAGATACAGCCCGCCCAGCTTTACCACGCCGAGAAGGTCTTCCGCACGCAGCTCCTTCAGTTGGGAAAGCGCGAACCCTTCGTTGTTTGCCGCTTCGTATTTGGATACGAAGTCATCCACAGCCTCACCCAGGATCTGAGGCTGATACAGTTCAAGCCACACAAGGATGAGAATGATTGCAAGCGCCAGCGCAAACCAGCCGGCATAGGGTTTCGCATAGCCGAGCAGCCTGCGGTTCGGGGAGACTTTCCTTGCGGCTTTCGCCTTTTCTGTTGCCTTCGCTTTCCCGTTCACAGCGCGTACTCCTCCTTCTTCATCTTTTCCAACAGCTGCCTGTGGTACAGGTCCGCATACATGCCGCCTTCGGCAACCAGCTGCTCATGGGTTCCCATTTCAGTGATCGTGCCGCCGGAAAGCACGATGATCTGATCCGCATGCTGCAGCGTGGAGATGCGGTGCGCGATGATGATGTTTGTTTTTCCTGCGCGAAGCGCGGCAAGGTTGCGAAGGATCTGCTCCTCCGTATCCGTATCCACGGCGGAAACGGCATCGTCCAAAATCAGGATTTCCGGGTCGAGAATCAGCGCGCGTGCAATTGCAATGCGCTGCTTCTGCCCGCCGGAAAGGGAAACACCTCGTTCGCCGACCATGGTTTCATATCCATCGGAAAACTCAATGATGTTGTCGTGTACGCAAGCTGCTTTTGCCGCAGCCACAACCTCGTCAAACGTCCTGCTGTGGTCGCCAAAGGCGATGTTGTTGCGGATCGTATCCGAAAACAGGAAATTATCCTGCATCACATAGCCCGCCGTGCGGCGAAGCGTTTTCAGTGAAACGTCGTGGATTTCCCGGCCGCCGATCCAAATCATGTCCCGCGCAGGATCGTCCACACGCACAAGGAGGTTCGCAAGCGTTGTTTTGCCAGCCCCCGTGCGGCCCACGATGCCGAGCGTCTGCCCGCGCTTCACGTGGAAGGAAACATTGCGCAGCACATCCTGATCCGTTCCGGGATAGCGGAAGGTAAGGTTTTCCACGCGGATGTCGCCGCACAGCGGTTCTTCTTCACCGGCGGGGAGCAGGTCGGGAATGTCGGATTCCGTTTGCAGCACAGCCTCCACGCGCTTGAGGGACGCCGAGCCGCGTGTAACGACATTGATGATCCTGCCGATGGAGGCAATCGGCCACACAAGCATGTTAAGATATTGAATAAACGCAGAAAAATCGCCAACGCTGATTTGCCCGAGGATGGCAATATAGCCGCCATATGCAATGGCGATGGCCATGGAGCAGCCTGCGATCATGTGCATGAACGGGAACATGAACGCCTGCACCTTCGCATCCCGGATATTGGCGGCGCGGGATTCCATGTTGACCGCCTCAAACGCAAGGCATTCCTTTTGTTCCTGCACAAACGCCTTAATCACCTTTACGCCGTTGAGCTTTTCCTGCACGAAGTCGGCCACCTTGGAAAACGCCTCCTGCCGGCGGGTGAACCGCTTGTGCATTTCACGGCCAACAAACGTGCTCACCAAAGCGACAAAACTAAGCGGCAGGATGGCCACGATGCTTAAGCTGAGATCGATCTCAACGATCATCTTCACCACCGTGGCAAGGCCGATTGCAAGCGCGTCAAGGCCCATCATGATGGTGACGGCAAACGTCATGCGCACAGCCTCGATGTCATTGGTCATGTACGCCATGATTTCGCCTGCCTTATGTTCATGGAAGTAGGAAGCCGGCAAGGTGTTCAGATGCGAGAAAAGGTCGTTGCGCATGTCGCGCTCAATCTTTCGCGCAGCGCCGAAAATACAATAGCGCCAGCCGATGCGCCCCGCCAAAACAATGAGAGCGATTGCAGCCATCGTCAGCACTGCGGTAACAAAGCCGGTTTCGCCGATGGTTTTTGTTTCAATGCCATCGATCACACGGCCCACAATGATGGGTACTTCGGTTTGGGCCAGATCGATCAGGATCAGCACCGCCATGCCGATGAGATAGCTCCACTTGTACTTTCGGATGAATTGCCGTGCATAAGGGCTTCGCAGGATGTCCATGATGCCAGCCTTACGCACCTTTTGTTTCCCCATGTTTTTCTCCTTCATGATTCATTGCAAACGCCGGATTCAAAACAATCCAATTTTAACACTTGAAGAAGGCTTTAAGTCAAGCCCTGCAACGGTTTGAAATGCAACCTGTTTGGTATTATATCGCATCCTGCCGAAAAATTGAACTGACACGCGGCAACATTAACGTTCCCTTAACTTGACATGCCGGAGATTTTGAATGCAAATCAATTTCATGCGGCGCAAAGCGGGCGTTCGGTATTCCCGTCCGCCCGCTTTGCCAAAAGAGTCGCTCAGTTCAGGTATACTTCCTTTGCCGCCTCCGGCAGGAAATATCCTTTCATATCGTATTTGTTGTAGGTGCTGTATTCGGAAAGCACCCGCCCGCCAAGCGAATAGCTGCGGATAAACCGTTTTCCGTCCACGCTCGTCCAATTTTCGGCGTCCCAGGAAAGATAGCCATCTTCGTCGGTCTGCTTTGCATCAAACGCAAGATCGACCTGGCGGTTCTCCTTTGCAACCATGTCAATGAGCTCTGCAGTGGTCAGATCGCGTTCGCATTTTTGTATTCTGTCAATGACCTTCATCTGCCGGCCTCCTTCAGCTCACATAGCCCACCTTGCGGAGAATCTCAAGCGCCTTAGCGTGGTTCGCCTCGCTCATCATCACAAGCGGTCCGGTGCAGCCCATGCCTGTCTCGGCATAGATGCCAGCCTTCCAGAGCGCCTTTGCGGCATCCTCAAGGTCCATCACTTCAATGCCCGCAACGGATGCCGTGCAGGGCTCCGCGGGAGGAAGTTTCACTTCTTCCTCCGCAGCCTGCGGTTTCTGCGCCGCCTTGCGCGCCGCAAGAATGCGGCTGAGCCCGGCCTTCTCCGCCCGGTCAAACTCCGCCCTGGCCACGCTGAACACCTGACCGCGCACAAGCTCCGCTGCGTATTGCAGTGCGTTTGCGATAAGCGGAGCGCCCGACGCGCGGGAAATGATGAGGATCAGCTTTTCGTAATCGCGGCCGATGCCGGGGCCGTAGCCAAAGCCCGCCGCCTCAAAGCTGCCGCCGGTGGTATACGCCGAAAGCATTTTGATGAGCACATTGCCGGTGAGCGAATCGGTCACAAGCACGTCCGGGGTGCCCTGCAGCACATCGTTGCCGCGCAGCACAGCACCTCCGTCCGCGCGGGCCGAGGTAGCCCACTGGAATTCATAGCCGCCCGCTTTGAGCTGGTTGAGCGCCATTTCCGTCTGCCTTGCGCCATCCACGTTCAGGATGCCCACAGTCGGGTTCTGCACGCCGCAGGCCTTTGCGGCAATGATGCCGTCCACCGCGTTGAGGATCATGCCCTCGATGCGGTCGCCGCTTGAAGTGCCGGTGGTGTTTGCGATGAACATCTCCCGCCCGCGTGCCGGGGTCACGGCCCGGCCGACGGTGGAAACGCCAATCGGGAACGGGAAGTGCATGGTGACTGCGCCATCCACCTCGCCGGATTCGACCATCTGCTCCATCTTTTTGTGACCTTCCTCCTCGTTCGCAACGGGTACCGTGGTGACAGCCTCAGCCGTCAGCGTGCCGATGTAATATACATCCACGCCGCGCGAAGCAGCCATTTTTGCGGCAGCCATGGCATTTTCCTCGCCGTGCTCGCTGCCCATGCCCGTAAGGGCGATCTTCGGCCGGTCGGCAAAGGAGCCGTTTTCCAGCCCTTCCGCCATCTTTAAGAAGGACTTTGCAATGATTGTTTCAACGTTTGCCATACCGTGCACCTGCCTTATTCGGCCTGGCCCATCAGGGTCGCGGCAAATTCGCGCATGGCCTTTGCGATCAGCTTCTTCACTTCTTCCTCGCTCACACCGGCTTCGGCGGGAGCCGTCCCGCTATTGGCCTCGATCACAAAGGAAACGCCGTCAAAGAGGTTCGTCATACGGCCGAGGAACAGGGAGCCCTTGCCGATAATCATCACGCGCTTTATGCTGCCGGCAAGAATGTCGTTGCGCGCAAAGCCGATATACGGCACGCCGGAGGGAATGTGCCCCTGCGTCGGCGCCCAGCCGGTGAGGCCGTGTTCTTCGGTGAACTTTGCAAGATCCTTCTTTTCGATATCCCCACGCTTCACCGCAAGCGCCGCGATCATCTTGTAATTGGCAAGCGGCACGTCGCCCGCGCCCGCAGGCTTGGTGATGTCGGGATTCTGCATCTCAGGGGAGAATTTGTCAACATCCGTGACCTTAAGCCCGGCGCGCGCAAGCGGGTCGGTCACAAGGCTGCCAATGACGGCCTGCGGCGCGGAGCCGGTTCCAACCGTGTGGCAGCCCAGAATGCTGAGGTCAATCACGGGGTTCACGCCGTCGTCCTCGCTGACCACCACGGCGAAGCCGCCGAGCATATCCTCCAGAATGGGCAGCCCCTTCTTCACATGATCCTTGCTGTTCATGCCGAGCTTTGCCGTGCAGCCGCCGGCTGTGACGACAACGGTCTTATATGCGCCCGACGCTACGAGCGCCGCCGCCTCTACCATCGCATGCGCGGGGCCTGCGCAGAAGCCGCGGGTGTCGGAACCGGTTGCACCATTGAGACCCGCAATTTCGGCGGCGCTTTTTGCGAAGTTGCCGCCGCCGCGCTGGTTCATGTCGCCGCAGGCTTCTTCGGAGCAGTCGATCACATATTCAACCGCATCCTTTTCAATGCCCGCGTTCTTTACGGCCGAAAGCAGCGCCAGCACGGAAGATGCCTTGGATACCAGGTTTTCATGCATTACATGTGCCGAAAGGTTCACATCGATGTCGTGCGCGCGGTTCACGCAGCCCACGAGCGCACCGTTGTGGTACAGCCCTTCGGAATGCTCTTGTGCGACCAGACGCGCAACCTCAGCCGCCTCAATGCCTTCGCCGATGCGCGCAAGGATCGTCTCATCCATAATTGGGTTCGCAGCAAGCGCCGCCTTGTGCGCGGCAACAAACGCCGCATCAAGCTTTACAAGGTCAAACACATCGCAGGCCTGCATCAGCAGCAGGAACTCCTCCTGCGGCATGATCTGGCCAAACTGGCCGAAGCGGCTTGTCTCCGGGCACTTCTTGTCATGCCACGGCTGCGGCACAGCCGCAAGCGCATCCGGTGTGACGTTGCCGATGTAGACCTGGTTTGGATAGTAGGAGAGCGTATCTTCAAAGCTGCGGATATGCTCCGGCAGCTCTTTTAAGTATTCGCTTTCCGGGTTTACGACGCGCTCCGTGGTCTGCGTAGTGCCGTTGTGGATCACCATATCCGGCGTATGGACGAGGATGTAGCCCGCGCCCTTGATTATGCTTTTCATGTTGAAGTTCCATCCTTTCAGCAATGACTCTATTTCGTTCAGCCGTTCCCTGACGGCCCTTTTTCACTTGTGATTCGCCGTGACACCCTTCGTGCCGCAGCCGGAAGATGTGCCGCATAACGAGGTTGGGGCGGCGGCTCCTGCCACCGCCCCCCTGCGTGTCCCTAACCTTAATACTTGCAGTATTGTTCACGGATATCGGTCATTTCGTTCACGATGTCATCAACATCGAGGACCATCTCCATCATCTCGACCTGTTCACTGTACACGTCGGGATCGAACTCTGCCTTGATTTCAGGCTCGCACACGTGGTACACCCTGAGTCCCAACTGGACTCCTGTCAACGGACCGGCGTAAGTCGGGTCACCATTGGTGACCGTCTCCGCAGCGAGGCCGGCGGCTTCGCCTTCCGCAGCGCCCAAAAGAACGACAACGTTCTCAGGGCCGTACTGCTCGGCAAACCCTTTGACCCGCTTCTGGTTTTCCAGGTCCATTGCACCAGCGGACGTTCAGACAAAGCACTCCGTTGAGGAAAACACAACCTCGGCGCCCGCGCTCTTGGCGCAAAGCTCGATGGCCTGCCCGGGAATGCCGTCACGGTCGCCGATGACGACAACCTTCTTGCCAGCTAAAATGCCCATGCCACATCCTCCTTTTCCTGTGAATTATAGAAAGCCCTGCGGCTTGCTACCGTTTCCCGGAATGTCTCAGACGTATTTTTTAATCATCGCCTCGACGTTTTCCGGCGTGGCGTCGTCCTTCACGAGGGAATCAATCATCTCGCCGTTCTCGTAAATTGCGATCACGGGGAGGCCCAGCACCTTCTGGCTGATCGCCAGGCGGCGGGCCTTGGTGGTGTTGAGCGCGCAGAACTTCAGGCTCTCGCCATAGGTTTCTGCAAACGCATGCACATGCGGCATCAGCGCAGCACAGGGAACGCAGCCATCGCCGTAGAAATCCACGAGCACCTTGCCGGAGGCTTGCAGCACTTCCGTCTCAAATGTATTCTTATCTACTTCCAGCATAATAAGCCCTTCCTTCGTTGTTTCTTTTGTGTTATTTCAGGTTTGCGATATACTTTTCGGCCTGCATTGCGGCAATCGCCCCGTCTGCGGCGGCAGTTACCACCTGGCGGAGGCTCTTCACGCGCAGATCGCCCGCAGCGTATACGCCGGGGAGGTTCGTATGCATATCAGCATCGGTCTTAATGTATCCGTTTTCCATCTCAACCATGCCTTCATAAAGGCTGGTGTTGGGCAGAAGGCCAATGAAGCCGAACAGCCCGAACAGCCCGTCATCCTCGTCTGCCTCAATGGTGGTCAGCTCACCCGTCTTGGTGTTCTTGACGACCATCTTGGAAAGAATTTCGTCTCCGTCCACCTCGTCCACAACGGTATCCCACATAAAGTGGAGCTTCGGGTTTTCAAACGCCTTCTCCTGAATGGACTTTGCAGCGCGCAGCTCGTCCCGGCGGTGAATGATGGTCACCTTGCGGGCGAACTTCGTGAGGTACACTGCCTCCTCAACGGCCGCATCGCCGCCGCCGACCACATACACTTCAAGGTCTTCAAAAAACGCTGCATCACATGTGGCGCAGAAGGAAATGCCCTTGCCGACGAACTTGCCTTCGTTTTTGCAGCCGATGGGGCGCGGGAACGCGCCGGTGGCAAGGATCACGGTCTTTGCGAGGTATTCGCCCTTCATGCCCGTAAGCTTCTTCGCCTCGCCGGTAAGCTCCACGCTTTTGATGGAATCCCGCGCGCGCTCCACGCCGAACTTTTCCGCCTGCGCGGTCATGCGGGCGATCAGGGAGGGGCCGGATTCGCCTTCAAGCTGCTGTCCGGGATAGTTTTCGATTTCATTGGTGATGGCGATCTGTCCGCCATCCTGCCCTTTTTCAACGATGAGGGTGGAAAGGCGGGACCGGCCGGCATACAGGCCGGCAGTCAAGCCCGCAGGGCCTGCACCCAGGATGATCACATCGTAAATCTTGCTCATTTCACTATGCTCCAAACGGATTTTGGGGTAGGCCGCCTGCGGGACCCCGCAGGCGGCGGATTGTGTTACAGTTCGAAGATCGTCTGATCCTGAACTTCAGTCGTGAGCGCCTCAAGCGCACGGGAGACGAGCTTCCTGCGAAGCGCATATTCCTCCTCGGCAGGCAGAGCCGGGTTGCCGAGGGGATGCGGGATCGCAATGGTCGGGACGATCCTGTTCGCGCCGACCGTCATCGAGATGGGGGTAACCGTGCACATATGTACCACGGGGATGCCCGCCCTTTCGATTTCTTTCACCATCGTTGCACCGCAACGCGTGCAGGTGCCTCAGGTCGAGGTCATGATGACGGCATTTACGCCGGCCTGCAGGAGCTTTTGCGCATACTCCGCGGCGAACTTCTTCGCGTTGGCGACGGACGTGCCGTTGCCGACGGTGGTGTAGAAGTAATCGTGCAGCTTGCCGATCCTGCCCTCGCGCTCGAACTCGCGCATCACATCCACGGGGAGGACGCGGTTCGGGTCGTCGTTGGCATACACGGGGTCATAGCCGCCGTGTGCGGTCTCATAGGTTTCCGCGGTCAGCTTCTCAACGCCCTTGATGCAGTATTCGCCGTAATGGGACGCGGAGGACGATTCGATGTGATCCGGATTGCCCTTGGGCACGATACCGCCGGAGGTGCACAGCGCGACCGTCGCATGGGAAAGATCCTTCACGGCCGGGTTGGGCGCAACGCGGTCGAAAGAGGGCATCGGGTATTCCGTAGTGAACGGCTTGTCGGCAAGCTTTTTGAGGAGCATGTCGACCGCGCGCTTGGAGCCGCGTTCCTTCTCAAAGAAGTTCACGCGCACGCCGTTGGGCATGTAGCCGTCCTCACAGGAAGCGCCGAGCTTTTCCCCCTTCATGAGCTTGAGCGCGAGCTTCGCCATAACCGGAGCGGCCTTGCGCATGCCGGCAGCGCTGTTGGCCGTGGGAACGATCAGGATCTTGTCCTTCAGATCTGCGCCGGGGTTTTCTTCATACATGCCGGTCAGAACCGGGATGCCCAGTTCTTCCTTCACGGCAAGCGCAACGTTGGCGCAGGCATAGCCATAGCGGCCGGCATTGAATGCGGGGCCTGCGATGAACAGGTCGGGCTTCTTTTCCTTGACCCACGCGAGGATCTGTGCCTTTGCCTCTTTTTCATGCTCGGCGAAATGGGAATCGCCGCAAACGATCGTCGCCACGATCTCCGCTTCGCCCTTCCAAGCCTGGTTGAACGCGAGGCCGGGGCCTACGAATCCTTCCCGCAGCTCGGGAGCTACGTGCGCCATTTCCTCGCCGCCGATGTTGGCGAAGAACTGGTTGATGTAATGTACAACACGATAACTCATGTTCTCTGCTTTCTCCTTCCCGTTTATCTTGCGCTCAGGCGGTTGAAGCCCATCTCGTTGGTAGCGCCGGTGATGACCTGGAGCTCCGCCTCGATGGAACCGTCCGGACGCAGGGAACCGGCATGGCCGCCGGCGATCTTATCGACATAGTCAAGCGTGCCGATGACCTTCTCCATCGGCGGGAGCACGATCACCTCGTTGGCATTGCCGCCGGTGACGACTGCATCCGCAAGCGGGTCGGCATCCGCAAGGGACTGGGACTTACCGTCCTGCCCGGCATACTCGTCGGTGATAATGGTGGTTTTTACGCCCATCTGCTCGATCTTCTTCGTGTTCATGATGAGGTCGGTATCCGGGTTGCCGAAGCCTTCCTGCGAAACGATTACGCCGTCAAGGTCCAGCAGGCGGCAGAGCTTCGCACTCCAGTCGGAGGAACGCTGCTTGTCCGCGAGATACACGTTCTCATTGGTGATGATGTTGCAGACGTAGTTGAGCGTTTTGCCGTGCTGCTCGAAGAGATCCGCCACCACGGGGTTGTTCTGGTGGTGATAGGTCGTGTTCTTGTCGCAGGCGGAAACGCAGTTGCCGCTGATGATCGCGCCGTCCATGGTCTCCGTCGGGTACAGGATGGTGGTAAGCGAACGCTTCGCATCCACGCCGTACACATAGGTGTCATGCAGAAGGCCCTGGCTCTGAAGCATGTGGACATAAGCTACGCGCGGCAGCTCCGGGAACTTTTCAATGCCTTCCTTGATGCCGTAGGTCTCGAAGGACTTGACCTCGTCCGGCGTTACGCTGCGGCCAAGCTCGCCCACGAACGTAGCAGCGCGAAGGCCCGCAATGCGCACGGCATGCTCGTACTCATGCTGATGCACGCCCTCCACGGGTTCGCACACCATCACAAGGTTTAAGAGCTTGGAGAACGGAGTATACTCCGCACCCGGGCCGGTCATGTCGATGATGCCCTCCTGGAAGCCCACGATCTTGCCCGCGGTGACGATTGCCATGCCGCGGAGCACATGCGTTCTGCCGGAGCCGACGGTATCGACCTTGGCAATGACGCCGGGGAACTCGCCGCCCGGACCCTCAACCTTCACGCGGGGCTCGATGACGTCCTTCACCGGGGTAATGCGGACGCTTTCGCCGGGCCGTGCGATGTCAAAGCTGGCGGACTTCACGCATGCCTTCACGTCGTCATCCTCATAAACGAAGGTCTTGACCGCTTCGGCGTCAACGAAAAGCGTGCCGTTTTCTACCTTGCATTCGTTTGAAAATTGTATGTCCTTGATCTCAATGAAACCCAATTCCAATTTCAAAGCGAACACCTCCTCCTTTTTATTCATGATTTTTTATCTTACTAAGGCCCGCTGCAGCGTCGAATTCCAATGCGCCTGCAAGCAAGGTATAGTCGATCAGTTGGAAATCCCGCTTCACCGCCTCGCTGAGCGCCCGTGTCCGGGGCGGGAACTTATCGGCCGCAAGGATGCACTCCGCGATGATCCCGGCCTGTTCCGCGGAAAACGCGTGCGGCGCTTTGGAGACCGCGATGGATTTATACGGCGTTTCGTTCGGCTTTACGCTGCCGGAAAGCGGATGCGTATAGAGAGTATGCCCCGCATAAACCAAATCCCGCACCTTTACAAGAATTTCGCGGTAAGAGCAGTCCGGAAAAAAGCTGAGTTCGTAGCAATCCCCCATGCATTGCGCAAGGAGCGGGTTGTTTGTTACGATCAAAAAATCACGTGCATTTTTCATGGCAACTCTCCCTGGTTTTTGCATCCGGCCCGTTTTCCATGCACAAAAAAACAGGGTCAGGCGATTGGGCAACAGAAGGAACCCCATGCCTGACTCTGTACATAAACCTGAGAGATTCCCCGCCTTTCGGGCAGGTTGCGCCTTCGGTGCTTTCGCTTTCCAGAGCTTTGTCGGAATGCAGTCCTTTTGCCTGAGATGTTCGCGCCGTGCCGGCGAGCTGCGGCGCTTATTCCTTCGGCCCCGCTTATTGCGGGTCTCCTGCATTCGTCATCCAAACGGTGTATTCTCTTTGCGCAGAGCGCTTGCTCTGCATGCTATTACTATAGCTGTTTTGTATATGATTTGTCAATCATTTTGCACTCTATTATCGGAAAATGCAATAATATATTTGTTCCTTCGCGCCTTGGCCAGCCCGCTGGGTCCCGAATGCCCCGCTTCTTTGCATATGCACATGCGGAGCGCCCGGTTCTTGGGCGCTCCGCATGCATTTGTTCATTTCAGATTCGGCAGTTCTCCCGCCCCGCCCATCAGCGCAGTCATCTCCTCAATGCGCTCCAACGGGAACGGCGGCTCGCACAGCGGCTTCATAGCGATGCTCATCAGTTTCATCGGATTGTCGTCCGCCGCAACGCGGTTGGATGACAGCGCGCCGCAGCGGCGGCAGCGATGAACAATTGCCCATTCGCCGCCCTTGCGTACCCATACCGCCACGGGTTCCATGATGCCGCCGCAATCCGAAGCGCGGTCGCCCGGTTCCACATCAACATGCAGGCTCGAAAGGCAGTTGGGGCAATGGTTTCTGTGCGCGCTCCCCGCGCCTGCGGAAACCACGGGGCGGCCGCAGACTTTACAGGTGAAGCTGTCCTCACAGGCATGGGTTTTGTAATAGTTTTTCTCGTATTGTTTCCGTTTGTTCTCACGGTTCACGGGGTCTTTCCTCCTAAAGGCAAATTTGGCTTTCCTTTTGGGAGGAATGCGGAAATTTTACGCCTTCCTCCCGGTCAGCGCACAATCTCCTGCTTAACGTACTTTTTCAAAAAGCGTTGCTCCTTTTTTTGTTTTGCCGTTTCCAGCTTATTTGCCGTTATGATACCACCCTGTGGGCAGCTTTTCAAGTACCCGGCGCATTGGTGCGGCCTGCCTTTTCCCTTTCATAATCAAAAATCCCCATCGCGTCTGCAATGGGGATCCATGGCGGGAACATGTGGGAATCGAACCCACCTGGGCAGCTCTTCACCACCTGCAACGGTTTTGAAGACCGCGGGGCACACCAGCACCCATCTGCTCCCAAATGCGTAAGCATTATAGCATGCCCCGTTCCCATAAGGCAAGCGAAAAACGTACATTATGCCTGTGCCGGTGGGAATCCGCGGTTAAGCCGCCGGAAATCCCCTTCTTTTTTCGTAATGCCTGTTTTGTCAAAATATTCAAGAATCGCCAAAGCATATTTGCGGGAAGTGCCGAGGCTGTCGCGCATCTGCGCAAGGGTAATCGTCTCGTTTTCCGCAAAATGCGCCTTTGCCGCCCCGCACGCACGGGCATAGGCTTCTTTATGATAGCAGATCTCCGGTGAAAGCATTACAAGCTCGCCGGCGGAAAGGACGCTGTCCATCACCTGCTTGAAGTCGGCCCGCTCGTTCTGCGGGAAGGAGGCCTCAACCTCCTCAACGGTAATGGGTTCGATCCCGGCGCCGCGATAATACTTGAGCAGCTTATCCCGGATGGCATTCTGGCGCTTTGTGTAGCGCACCTCAAACTCCGCAAGGGCGTAACGTTCTCCGGCCGGGCGGATCACGCCTTCCCGGCAAAGCTCGCTGAGCAGCGCATCCGCAATGGTCTGATCCATGGCTCTGAACAGCTTCTGCCGCAGCTCTGCGGCCTTCATGCCCGCATGCAGAGGGTTCTTCGCATGGTAGCCCGCAAGAAGCGTTTTGCAGGAGGCCGCTACCTCGTCAAGCGCAGAGGAGGCGATGTAGCGCCCCGGCAGCGGTTCCACGATGCGCCCCGCGCCGAGCAAACCGCCAAGTTCCGCTGCGAGCTGCTCCGCTTCCATGCCCAGCTTTGCCGCTAGCTGCGCTGCCACCGGCAGCGCAGTTTTCAGCTCCACAAGCGTTTGCTCCACGCGATCTCCCGCAGAGCCGCCCTCTTTGATCCGGAGCGCCTCGATCACGGCAGGCACATTGCGCTTGTGGCGTACGGGGGCGTCGTCAAGGATGACGCCGCCGCCTATGGTTTCAAGCGGTGAATAAAAACGAATCACAAAGCGGTCGCCGTTTTTGGCAGCAATCGGCTCCGCCATGCGCAGCTGCGCGTAAGCGCTCTCCCCCGGTTCAAGCGCGTCCCGGTCGAGAAGCACCACCTTTGCGAGCATGACAGCCGCGCCATGGTAAAGGTGCACCTGCATGTCATTGGTGATGACCCGCCCGGAGTCCCGGAGGTTTGTCAGTTTCACATCCAGCATGCGCGAGATGCGCACGCTGCCCGGGCGTGCCACCGCATCGCCGCGCTGCACATCCGTCTTTTTCAGTCCCGCGAGGTTCACCGCCACGCGCTGTCCGGCATACGCCGTATGCACCGTGCTCCCATGCACCTGTAGGTTGCGGATGCGGGTTTCGGAACCAGACGGCACAAGCTCCGCCGCATCCCCCTCGTTTATGCAGCCCTCGATGAGCGTTCCAGTCACAACCGTTCCGAAGCCGTCCACCGAAAATACGCGGTCAACCGGCAAACGGAACGGCACGCGCACGCTCTTTTCCGCCGCTGCGTGCACGAGCGTATAAAGCGCCTGCTTCAGTTCCGCAATGCCATCGCCCGTGTAAGCCGAAACGGCCAGAATGGGCTTTCCTTCAAGAAAGGAACCCTTCGCGCGCTCACGTACCTCCTCCTGCACCATCTCAAGCCACTCGGCATCGACCATGTCCTTTTTTGTAATAACGATGAGGCCATCCCTGATGCCGAGCAGCGTCAGGATATTAAGGTGCTCTACCGTCTGCGGCATGAAGCCCTCGTCCGCCGCAACGATCAGCATCGCAAGGTCTACCCCGCCCGCACCGGCGAGCATGTTCTTAATGAAGCGCTCGTGTCCCGGCACGTCCACAATGCCCGCCTGCGTGCCATCCGGCCAATCGAGATGGGCAAAGCCGAGTTCAATGGTGATGCCGCGCTTTTTTTCCTCCGCAAGGCGGTCCGTGTCGATGCCGGTGAGCGCCTTGATGAGCAGGGTCTTGCCGTGGTCAACATGCCCGGCCGTGCCGATGATGACGTGCTTCACCGCGCCGCCTCCTTCCATGCGTTTGCAATCGCCGCAAAATCGGCCTCCCGCAGCGTGCGCACATGCAGCAGATACCGTCCGTGGTCGATCCGGCCGATGATGGGCGGCTCACCAAGGCGCAGCGCCGCTTCAAGCGCCTCTACGCTTCTGCCCGCTGCCGGGGATACCGAGACAGCAAACGAAGGCAGCATTTGCATGGGAACCGAGCCGCCGCCCACCTGATCCTCCACGGACACGGGTTCCGCTTCCGCGCCCGCCGCGCAAAGCGCCCTGGCGAGCGCTTCAGCACGCGCAAAAAGCGTTTCCGGCTTCGCCGCAAGCATGGCGAGCGTTGGCACCTGTTCAAACGCCGTGCCGGAAGCATAAAGGCGCAGCGTGGCTTCAAGCGCCGCAAGCGTCAGCTTGTCCACGCGCATTGCGCGCGTAAGCGGGTGGCGTTTTAAACGGTCGATATATTGTTTCTTTCCAATGATAATGCCCGCCTGCGGCCCGCCGAGCAGTTTGTCCCCGGAGAAGGAGATTACATCAACGCCCGCGCGGACGGAATCCTGCACCGTGGGTTCCCCCTGAATGCCGAATTGCGCAAGGTCAAGCAGCGACCCGCTGCCAAGATCCTCAATCACCGCAAGGTTGTGCGCATGGCCGAGCGCCGCCATCTCTGCACGCGGGACGGATTCCGTGAACCCAATGATGCGGAAGTTGCTGGTGTGCACCTTCATCAGCGCGCGCGTATCCGGGCCGATCGCCCGTTCATAGTCGGAAAGGTGCGTCTTGTTCGTCGTGCCGACTTCCCTCAGGCGCGCACCGCAGCTTTCCATGATCTCCGGCACGCGGAAGGATCCGCCGATCTCCACAAGTTCCCCGCGCGAAGCGACAACCTCGCCGCCCTCTGCAAGCGCGGAAAGGATCAAAAGCACCGCGGCCGCATTGTTGTTCACGACAAACGCTGCTTCCGCGCCGGTAAGCGAGGTCAAGAGAGCCTCCACATGGGAATAGCGCTCGCCGCGGCCGCCCGTTAAAACGTCGTATTCCAGCGTGGAATACCCGCGGGCAACCTCCGCAACGGCTGCTGCCGCCGCTTCCGCAAGGCAGGCGCGGCCGAGGTTCGTGTGCAAAATCACGCCTGTGCCGTTTATGGTGCGGCGCAGCGAGGGCCGGCAGGCGCATTTCACGCACTCTGCTACCCGCGCTGCAAGCGCCGCTTCATCCGGCAGCGCTGCCGCTTCTCCCGCAAGCACGCTGCTTCTGAGCTCTGCAAGCACGCTGCGCACCGCGTCCGCCACGGCGCTTCTCGGCGCGTTCTGACAAAGAGAAACCAAGGCGGGCGACCGCAAAAGGTCGTCCACCTTGGGAATTTCACGCAGCAATTGATTGTTCATGTGTTGTACGCTCCATTTCGCTCGATCGCTGTATCTTTGTCCCAATTATAACAGCAATTGCGCGATTGGGGAAGCGTGCTCACTCGTTTTCAAAAAGAAGCTCGTAACGCTCATCCGCACCGATGCGGTACACCCGTTCCACATCCTCGTCCATCGACGCAAGCTGCGGCGCATCCGCCTCATAGCGTACACAGGTACCGCAGGAGGAGCTTAGCGCACGCGGCACGGGCGCCATCTGTGCGCGTACGCCCGATGACGTGAGCGCGCGGCTTGTCATGAGCGCCGCAAGATGCGTATGGAACGTTGCGATATACTTCGTCATTTCTTCAGCGTCAGGCGGAAGTCTACGCCTTCCTGCTCAACGGAAACCTGATAGCCCATGCTGGTGCCAAAGCGCGTCACGTTTTCCACGGCGCACCGGTCGTCCACCAGCACCACAAGCTCTTTGGGCGCGTTCTTCTTCACTTCCTTCTGCACCATCGCCACCGGCATGGGGCAGGTAAACCCTCTTGCGTCAATCATAGTTTCATTCCTTTCCGGCCAAACGCCCGATTCTTATTCCGCTGCTTTTTCCTTCTTCGGCATGTTCAAAAGCGAGATTGCTACCAGCACCACGATGCCGAGGAGCACCGCAACCTTGCCCGCAGTAGAGATGCCGCCAACCACGAGTTCACCCGCTTCGTTCAGGGAATCCGGGTTGCCCGCAAGGCCGAAGTTATGCGCAAACGCCGCGCCCGCAATCATGCCGAACACGGTGATTGCAGAGTCGCCGTTGCCTTCGCCTGCAAGGATCAGCTGGCGCAGCGGGCAGCCGCCGAGAAGCACCGAGCCCCAGCCCACAAGCACCATGCCGAGCGCATTCCAAAGGTGGCTGCTGTGCGCGATGGGCTGCAGTTCAAAGCCGAACTTGAATTTGCCAAGCGCAAGGTTCCCGATCAGCACCACAAGGAAGATCGCAACAAAGCCGTAAAGCAGTTTGAAGTCCTGGAACATAATGCCGTCTCGGATGCCGCCTACCATGCAGAGGCGGGAACGCTGCGCGAGCGCGCCTGCCACAAGCGCGATGGCGAGCGCGGCGATTACCGGCGCATGCATGGAACCAGGGCCCTGTTCGCTCGCTTTAAAGAGCGTCGGCACAGCCACAAAGAGGATCAGCAGCCCCACCATCAGCGCGGGCAGGATGCCGCCTTCCGCCTTCTCAAGCGTATAGTTGCGCCGAAGCGAAAAGCCGCGTTTGAGGAACTGAACGCCCACGAAAATGCCGATTACAAAGCCCACCATGCCGACGAGCGCGTTCAAATCGCCGCCGCCCAAACGGATGACCATGCGAAGCGGGCAACCCAGGAATGCAAGCGCCCCAATCATCACGAATGCGCCGAGCACAAAGCGCGTCGCCGGAGAAGATCCCGCCTTTGCGCGGAACTCGCCCTTTGCAAGCGCCATGATGAATGCGCCGAGCACAAGGCCGATGATTTCCGGCCGGATGTACTGCACCTTTGCGGCGCTGTGCATGCCGACGCCGCCCGCGATGTCCCGGAGGAAGCACGCAATGCAGAAGCCCATGTTCGCCGGGTTGCCAAGGAGCGTCAGTACCACTGCCGCAATGCCCACGACCGCCCCCGCGATCACTACGATCCAATTCACCTTTTTCATTTCGTCTCTCCCCATAATTCCGATTTTATGATATGGCCCGCGCCAAGCGCGGTTTCCAATCAAAATTATAGGACATCCGGCGAAAAATAGCGAATTACGCTTATCAATACGCGCCCGTTTTTCATCGAAAAAACCAATGATATGAGTTCTTAATCGGATGCGTCATCCGTTTGCGCGCCGTTATACCAACCTCGGCGTTTCCATACGGACATAGCGCACGAAGCGCTGTTCCAGCGGTGTAAGCGCCGTATCCCTGCGCCATGCGATGCAGATATCCCGGTACGCGCCATCCGGCGTGAGATCAAACGAAAGCAGCCTGCCCGCAGCGATCTCCTCCCGGATCGCCAGGCTGGAAATTACGGATACGCCCATGCCCTGTGAAACGCCCGCCTTGATGGATTCGGGATTATCCATGCGCGCAACGATCCGAAGCGCTTCCGGGGCAATGTTCCGCCGCCTTAAGTATTCTTCCACGGCGCGCTGCGTGCCGGAGCTTTCCTCCCGGGCGATCATCGGCTCGCCCAGCAGATCGCACCCGGCGGCTCCCTCCCGCTGCAGCTTTTGAAAGCGCGCACTGTTTTCCGTGATCAAAACAAGCCTGTCCTGCGCAACCGCATGGCAAACGAAACGGCGCGCATCAAGCGTTGCCCCAAGCAGGCCGATCCGGGCTTCCCCCTGCTCCAAAAGGGCGCGCACCTCCTCGCTGTCACCGCGCCGCAGCACATAACGCGCGCCGGGGTGCTGTTTCAGGAAGCCGGCCATCAACCGGGGCAGCAAGGATTGCGCCGGCACGGTGGAAGTGCCGATGCTCATCGTTTCCCGGCTTTTGTTCTCCCGCATCTCCTGCAGCGCCTCACAGCGCCCGAGGATCTCCTTTGCCGCCGCATAAACGCGCCTGCCGTCCTCCGTCAGCGCAAATTTTTTGCGCGCGCCGCGCAGGATCAGCTGTGCGCCCAACGTCTGCTCCAGCGCCTGGATATGCATGCTTACGGTGGATTGTGTGAGGTGCAGCCGTTCCGCCGCACGCGTAAAGCTGCCGTATTCCGCGGCGGCCGCAAAGGTTTCCAATTGCCGCAAACTGATTTCCAGCATATTTTGCTTCCTTTCAAGTTAACGATATCATAAATATCAATGTGACATTTGTGGCCTGCTGTGCTATGCTCATCTTGTGAGGAAAAGGAGAGCATTGAACCATGCAAACGATTTATCTCGACAACGCAGCAACCTCGTTCCCAAAACCCGAAGGCGTAAGCGCCTGCATGAAACGCTACATGGATTCCGTCGGCGCAACCATCAACCGCTCCGTTTATGGCGCCGCGCAGGATGCGGGGCTTGTGACGCTGCGCCTCCGGGAACGCCTCGCACGGCTGTTTTCCTTCCCGGAAAAGCCCACGCACGCGATTTTGACTCCCGGCGCAACCGCCGGGCTGAATTTCATTTTTAAGGGCTTTCTGCGCCCGGGGGATCACTGCATTGTAAGCGCGATGGAACACAACGCCGTAATGCGCCCGCTTTTGCAGCTTTCCGGCGTGGAATTTGACCGCATCCCCTGCGATGCCGAAGGGAAGTTTGACCCTGCGGATATGCTGCCGCTCATTCGCCCCAACACGCGGCTCTGCGTTCTGGCCCATGGCTCCAACGTATGCGGCACAGTGCAGGATGCGGCGGCCGTGGGCGCCATCTGCGCACAGCATGGCATTGCCTTTGCGCTTGACGCGGCGCAGACTGCCGGCCACATTCCGATCGATTTTCAGGCGCTGGGCCTGAGCGCGCTTTGCGCGCCGGGGCACAAGGGGCTGCTTGGGCCTTCCGGCATTGGCGTGCTCCTGCTCCGGGATGATTTTGCCCATGCGCTCACACCGCTTCTCGCCGGGGGCACCGGCAGCGCTTCGGACAGCGAATACCTGCCGGATTACCTGCCGGACCGTTTTGAATCCGGCACGCCGAACCTGCCCGGTATTTACGGCCTGGAAGAAGCGCTCCGCTTCATTGAAGAAACGGGAATTGACGCGCTTCGGGCGCATGAAATGCAGCTTTGCGCCCGTTTTCTCAATGGGCTTTCCGGCCTTTCCAACGTGCGCCTTTGCGGCACGCGGGAGCTTTCCCACCGCGTAGGTGTGATCTCGGTGGATTTTTTAAACGCTGACAATGCCGAAGCAGCCTTCCGCCTGGAAAGCGAATTCGGCATTCTTACGCGCTGCGGGCTTCACTGCGCGCCCTCCGCACATAAAACGCTCGGCACGTTTCCGGCGGGCACCGTGCGCTTTTCGCTGGGCTTTGCAAGCACCGAGGCCGATGTGGACGCCGCGCTTGCCGCCATCCGCGCCATCAGCGAAGGATAATCCGCTTCCCGCCTTCATAGCTTGCAACCGTTCCGATGCGCTGCGCGCTTGGGACGGTTTTTTGCAGCTCCGCATACAATGCGTCCGCGTCCTGCTCCGCCACGGCGATCATAAGGCCGCCCGCCGTCTGCGGATCGTATAGCAGATCTTGCTTGGCAAGCTCCACATCCCCCGCATCCACGCCCATCTCCGCGAACGTGCGGTTGCGGTACATGCCCGCCGGCAAAAAGCCCATGCGCGCAAGCTCGAGCGCTTCCGGGATGATGTCGATCGCATCCACATGAAGGGTGATCGTCGTATCGCTCCCCGTTGCCATTTCATATGCATGGCCGAGCAGTCCGAAGCCCGTCACGTCCGTGCAGGCATGTACATCGTATTTCACCATCGCATCCCGTGCGGCCTTGTTGAGCGTAGTCATCATGCGGTACATCAGCGCTTCGTTTTCCTCGGAAAGCATGTCCACTTTCTTGGCTGTGGAAAGCACGCCGATGCCGATGGGTTTTGTGAGCAGCAACACGTCGCCCGGCTTCGCGCCGGAGTTGGTTAAAATTTTGTCCGGATGCACGAAGCCCGTCACCGCAAGGCCGTATTTCGGCTCGTCATCGTGGATGCTGTGGCCGCCCGTGATGAGCGCGCCCGCTTCGTAAACCTTGTCGTACCCGCCGCGCAGCAGCGCATGCACCGCTTCCATGGGCATGGATTCCGGGATCGCCATAACGTTCAGGCAAAGCTTCGGTTCGCCGCCCATGGCGTATACGTCGGAAAGAGCGTTCGTAGCCGCAATCTGGCCGAACAGGTACGGATCGTCCGCAATCGGTGGGAAGAAATCCACCGTCTGCACCAACGCGAGCTCGTCGCTGATTTTATAAACCGAAGCATCGTCGCTCTTGTCGAACCCGACGAGCAGGTTTGGATCATGGTGTACCCGAATCCCTTCCAGCAGCTTTGCAAGCACGCCCGCGCCGACCTTTGCGCCGCATCCGGCGCATTTTGCAAGCTTTGTCAGCTTAATGTCCTTCGCTTCCATCGTTTTCTCCTTTTTATGTGCCGGCGGCAATCCGCCCGTCGCGCAAGGTTATTGTCTCAAATCCCCGGCGGGATTGCAACGCAGTTTCACATCATTTTTACGTTTTACACGGAACTTTTATCGAAAAAAACGATAAAAGGCGGGAGTTCTCCCGCCCGCTGCATTCTGTTTTTCTTACCGGCTGACGCAGTATGTTTCCATATATGCTTCCATGCGTGCGCGCATCGTGCCGTCGATGAGGATGCGGCCGTCGATCTCCTTGTTGTAAAGCGTTTCAAGGATATCCCGCACGGTCACAAGCGGGAAGGTGCGGATGCCGAAGTCCCGCTCGATCTCCTCGATTGCGGTCAGTTCGCCCTGTCCGCGTTCCATGCGGTCCACCGAGATGATGAGCCCCGGAACCTCCACCCTGGCCGCTGCGTGCAAAACCGGCAGCGTCTCTCGCACGGCCGTGCCGGCAGTGATGACGTCCTCAATGATGAGGAGCTTGTCGCCGTCCTTGGGCTGATAGCCCACCATGGAGCCGCCCTCGCCGTGATCCTTCGCTTCCTTGCGGTTAAAGCAGTAGTTTACGTCCCGCCCCATGCGGGCGAGCGCCGCCGCAGTGGAAACCGCGAGCGGAATGCCCTTATACGCCGGGCCGAACAGCGCCGCAACCTCCGAAGGCAGTTCGCCGGATTCCGTGTGCGCCGCGATGCAGGCAGCGTAAAATTCGCCGAGCCGCGCGATCTGCGCGCCGGTCCTATAGTTGCCCGTGTTGATGAAGTACGGCGTTTTGCGGCCGCTCTTTGTGGTAAAATCACCGAAGGTCAGCACGCCTGCGCGCGCCATAAATGCGATAAATTCCGCTTTGTAGCTCATATGAATCCCCCCTTTATTCCCCTTGAAACGCAGCCTTGAGCGCCGCAATGCTTTCATAGCCTTCCCGCCGCATAAAGGCGGCGAGCCCTTCGAGCACATCCACCGGCGCGGTCGGATTTATGAGCGCCGCCGTGCCGACGGCTACCGCGTCCGCCCCCGCGAGCAGAAATTCTGCCGCATCCTCGCCCGTCATGATCCCGCCGAGGCCCAGAATGGGAAGCTTCACCGCGCGGCGCACCTGATACACCATGCGGATGGCCACAGGCTTCACGGCGGGGCCGGAAAGCCCTCCCGTGCCGTTTGCAAGCAATGGACGCTTTGTTTTCAAATCGATGCGCATGCCAAGCAGCGTATTGATGAGCGAAAGCGCATCCGCGCCCGCGTCCTCCACCGCCCGCGCGATGGTCGTGATATCCGTTACGTTCGGGGTAAGCTTGACCATCACGGGGCGCTTCGCAACGCGCTTCACGGCTTCCGTCACCCGTGCGGCCATGCGCGGGTCCGTGCCGAAGCCGATGCCGCCCTCCTTTACATTCGGGCAGGAGACATTGAGTTCGTACATCGCAACGTTGGTTTCATTGAGTAGTTCCGTCACGGCGACATATTCTTCCACGCTGTGTCCGGCCAGGTTTGCGATCACCGGCACATCGAAGTTTGCAAGGTAAGGCAGCTCATGTTCGATATAGGCCGCAGCGCCCGGGTTTTGCAGGCCGACGGCGTTGAGCATGCCGCCATAGGTTTCCGCGATGCGCGGCGTCGGGTTGCCGGCCCAGGCTTCCGCCGCAACCCCTTTTGTGATGACCGCGCCAAGGCGCGAAATATCATAAAATGCACCGCTTTCGCGCGCCGCAAACGTGCCGCTTGCGGTCATGACCGGGTTTTTCAGCGAAAGCCCTGCAAACGAGACGCGAAGATCGGGTTCGTTCATTCGAAGATCACCTCGCTCCCATCAAATATAGGCCCGTCCTTGCAGACGCGCTTTTGCACCACCGCTCCGTTTTGCCTGAGCTTGCAGACACAGCCCACGCATGCGCCGTAGCCGCAGCCCATGCGCTCTTCCAAAGAAACCTGAAGCGGCAGTTTCCGCTCCGCACAAAACGCCGCAAGCGCGCGCAGCATCGGTTTGGGCCCGCAGGCGAGCACCGCGGATTCCTCCGAAAGCGCTTCCCGCGCAAGAAGCTGCACCACATTTCCGTGGAACCCCGCGCTGCCATCCTCTGTAGCGATGAAGAGCGCATCGGAGGCGGCTGCAAATTCATCTTTTAGGAACAGCGCGTCCCGGTATCCCAAGGCAACCGTTACGGAAAGCCCCTTCGCCTTTGCCGCATGCGCCGTCTGAAGCAGCGGGGGCACACCCACGCCGCCCCCCACAAGCAGCACATGCCCATGCTCCGGCAGGGCATAGCCATTGCCAAGCGGGCTCGATACGCGGAGCGTTTCGCCCGGGCGCAGCATAGCCATGCGCCGCGTGCCATCGCCCACAGCGCGGTATACGAGGGTCAGCAGGCTGCCCTGCTGCCGGCAAACGCTGATCGGGCGCGGCAGAAGGTGTGCGCCATCCGCAAGGTACACGTTCACGAACTGCCCGGGCCGTGCGGGTTCCTCCGCATCCGGCAGGGACAGCGTGAGCTTAAAGATGTCCGGTGCAAGTCGGACATTCTCCGCAATTTGCGCAGTTACGGTCCGCTTCATCCCATGATGTCCTTTTTCATGGCAAGCGCCGCATCCCGCGCAGCATCCGCGAAGTCGTGCTCGCCGTATTTTTCGTTTTTCTTATATGCCGCGATGATCCCGCGGGAGGAATTCACGATGCAGCCCCGGCCGTCCTTGTCGAAGAAGCCGCGGATGTCCTCCGCCGTACCGCCCTGCGCGCCATAGCCCGGCACGAGGAAGAACGTGTGCGGCAGAGCCGCGCGCACGCGCGCGCCCTCCGCCCGGTGCGGCGCGCCGACCACGGCGCATACACGGCTGTAACCGGAAGCGCCCATTGCCCCCCTGCCCCATTCGTCCACAAGCGCGGCCACATGCAGGTAAACGGGCTTGCTATCCACGAGAATATCCTGAAGCTGGCTGCTTGAGGGGTTGCTCGTTTTCACGAGCACGAAAATCCCTTTGTTTTCTTTGTTGCACGCATCGATGAAGGGCTGTATGCCGTCTATGCCGAGATACGGGTTCACGGTGACGAAATCCTCATGCCAAAGGTCGAACCTTTCCCCGGCGATCTCGGTGCCGCCGATGTGCGCGGCATAGGCCGCGGCGGTGGAGCCGATGTCCCCGCGCTTGATGTCGCCGATGACGACAAAGCCCATCTCCTTTGCAAGTGCGGCCGTTTTTTCATAGGCGGAAAGCCCCGCGAGGCCGTAACGCTCATAAAAAGCGATCTGCGGCTTCACAGCGGGCACAATCCCCTGCACAGCCGCAAGGATAGCCCGGTTGAACGTAAGGAACATCTCCGCTACAGCCTCGGGCGTTTTGCCATACTGCGCGAATTTCTCCTCCCGCAAATACGATGGGATCATCTCCAGCGTGGGATCAAGCCCCACCACGGTCGGGTTGTTGAGCGCGTCGATGCGCGAAAGCAATGCGTCAATCATGCGTGTTTCCTTTCCTCATTCCATGTTCCGGTAAACGATCCGCCCGCCCGCGACGGTCAGGAGCGTTTTCCCGCAGACCTCCATGCCCGCAAACGGCGTGCTGCGCCCCTTGGAGCGGAAGGATTCGGGATCGATGCGGTACGGGCGCTCCACATCGAACACCGCTACATCCGCATATGCGCCCACCGCAAGCGTGCCGCGTTTGGGGTCGCCAAGGATGCGCGCGGGGTTTGCGCTCATAAGCGCAACGAGGCGCGAAAGCGGGATGTGCCCCGCCCGTACAAGGCCAGTATAGCTTACGGGGAAGGAGGTTTCAAGGCCGATCACGCCGTTGAGCGCCCTTTCATAACCGCATTGTTTTTCTTCCGCGCTGTGCGGCGCATGGTCGGTGGCAATGGCATCGAGCGTGCCGTCCTGTATCGCCCGGATCACGGCGGCAACATCCTCCGCCGTGCGCAGCGGCGGGTTCATCTTGAAATTTCCGTCCGCAGCGCATGTTTCGTCAAAGGTAAAGTAGTGCGGGGCGGTCTCCGCGGTAACGGAATAGCCTGCCGCCTTTGCAGCGCGGATGCAATCGAGGCTCAGTTTTGCGCTGATGTGGCAAAGGTGCAGCGCCGCGCCGCTTTCCCGCGCAAGGACGAGATCCCGCGCGGCCATGCAGGCTTCGCCCGCCGCCGTACCGGGGAGCGAGTCATCCTCCGTGTGGTCGAAGATGGGAAGCCCCGCTTCCGCCGCAGCGCGCATGGCCTCAAGCATCACAGAAGCATCCGCTACGGAGCGGCCGTCTTCGCTCAGCGCACAGGCGCCGGCCCGTTTGAGCGCAGCCGCATCCGTGAGCGCGCGCCCCTGCTGCCCCGTGGTAATGGAGCCGATGGGCAGAGCGTTTATGCCCTCTGCGCGGGCGCAGAGCGCCGCGACCGCTTCCGCCGTGTCAAGCACGGGCTTCGTGTTCGGCATCATGCAGACGGTCGTAAACCCGCCTGCCGCGGCAGCGGCGCATCCGCTCTCCATGTCCTCTTTGTATGTAAGACCCGGGTCGCGGAAGTGCACATGCAGGTCAATCAGCCCGGGGAGCACGAGCGCGCCCGGCGCCTCGATGCGGTCGCTTTCGCCCGCCGGGAGTTCGCCCACGGCATAGCCTTCGGCACGGATGGCCGCAACGCGCCCTTGTGAAAGATACAGCTCGCCCACGGCGTCCAGGCCAAGCGCCGGATCCACGATGCGGCCGCGCGCGATGCAAACCGCTTTACTCATTTTTCATGCTGACGATCTCGTCGCAGTATTCGCAGCGGTATTCCCGCGTTTGTGCGTTCATCAGGTGGAAAATGTGCGGGGCGTTGCGCTCCACGCTCGTTACGCAGCGGGGATTTTTGCACCGGATGACGTTTGTGACCGTCTGCGGAAGCGCAAGGTTGATCTTTTTAACGATCTTCCCGTTTTCGATAATGTTCACCGTTGCGTTCGGGTCGAGAAGGCCAAGCACGGTCAGGTCAACGTCCGTCACGTTTTCGATCTTGATGAGATCCTTGCGGCCGTGCTTTTTGCTCGTAGCATTCATAATGAAAGCCACGGTGTTCTTCTTGGTGTCGATTTTAAGATAATCCAGGATGCGGTTTCCGGTGCCTGCGGTGATGTGGTCAATAACGATGCCGCGTTCGATGCTGTTTACGATCATTGCTGTTTCCTCCCTTTTTACTGTACTTCGATGCCGAGCAGCTTCATGATGAGCGCCATGCGCACGAACATGCCGTTTTTCGCCTGCTCAAAGTAAAGCGCGCGCGGGTCGCTGTCCACTTCCACCGCAATCTCGTTCACGCGGGGCAGCGGGTGGAGCACCATCATGTCCGCATTGGCAAGCTGCATCTTCTCCGCGTCAAGGATGTAGCGATCCTTCAGGCGGATGTAATCGTCCTCATTGAAAAAGCGCTCGCGCTGCACGCGGGTCATGTAAAGCACATCCAGCTCCGGCAGCACGTCCTGCATCTTTTTCACCTCGCGGTAGGGCACGTTGTTCGCCTCCAGCACGCCGCGGCGCACATAATCCGGAACGCGCAGCTCCTCCGGCGAAATGAGCACGAAGTTCACCCCCGCATAGCGGGAAAGCGCCTTGATGAGCGAATGCACGGTGCGCCCGAACTTGAGGTCGCCGCAAAGGCCGACGGTCAGGTTTTCAAACCCGCCCTTGCGCCGTCTTATGGTAAGAAGGTCTGTAAGCGTCTGCGTCGGGTGCTGATGGCCGCCGTCGCCCGCGTTGATGACGGGCATGTCCGTGCTGTTGGCGGCGATGCGGGGCGCGCCCTCCTTGGGGTGGCGCATGACGGCGATATCCGCATAGCAGGCGATGGTGCGGATGGTGTCCGCAATGCTCTCGCCCTTGGCCACGGAGCTGGAGTTGGGTTCCGAGAAGCCGATCACCTGGCCGCCCAGGCGCAGCATGGCCGCCTCAAAGCTGAAGCGCGTGCGGGTGCTGGGTTCGTAAAACAGCGTTGCGAGCAGCTTGCCATCGCAGGCATGGGCGAACCGCGGAGGATTGGCGATGATTTCATCCGCAAGATCAAAGATTTCCTCCAGTTCGGCAGTGGTCATGTCCATGGGTTCCAGAATGCTTTTCCCTTTCAGCATACGAATCTCCTTTCTTGAATGCAGAGCAAAATTTGTTCAATAAAAAATCTTCCCTCAATCAAAGGGAAGATTTCAAAACAAATATGGAAGGATGGGAAAGGCGGAACGTTCCGCCCGGAAAACAATTGCGCCGCGCCATGGTTCCAATTCGCCGCCGCATGTTGTTCCCCTCCTTTTTTCACCTTAAATCTTCGGTATGGTATCACATCCGGCGAGTGGTGTCAAGAGGGGAATTCGGTGGAATTTCATTCCCCAAATTCCGGCGCAAGAAACGCGTTCAGAATGCCCTTCAGGTCAATCTCGCGCAAAAGCGATTCCATGGTTTCCGGCGTGGTTCCGGCCGTTTAAATTGCTTTGGCTAAAGTTTTTTCATTACTACTATTACTTTCCAATCAAGAACAGGCCATAAAAATATCCGCGTTGTTCCATCAGCGCATCAAAGGAGCCGCTTTCCTCTATACGACCGTCCTTGAGCGCAAGAATGGCGTCAAACTTCCGCATCTGCGTCTGTGTCATGCGATGCGTAATGATGATCGCAGTAATTTCTGTTTGTCTAAGGAGCAAATCTTCAATTTGCAATGCAAGCTCATTGTCGAGGTTGGAAGTCGCCTCGTCCACCATCAGCACGCGCGCATTGCGCAGCAATGCGCGCGCAATAGCAATCCTTTGTTTTTCCCCACCGGAAAGGTTATTCCCGCTTTCCCGAATTCGCGTTTCCATCCCATACTCCTGCCGCGCGATAAGCTCTTTCAAGCCGGCATGTTCTGCCGCGTCGCTGATTGCGGCATCGGAATATTCCTGGAACATCGAAATGTTGTTTTTAATACTATCGTCAAACAGGATAACACTTTGGTGAATCGACCTATATTATTCGTACGGGCAGCTTGCCGTTAAAATCGTTTTACCTTTCACCGCTTCACAATCTTGAAATATGCACGCGCTGTCATGCGGTAAGCGATAAGGTAAATGAGCGCAAACGCGGCGCTCACGCCAAGCGCGCAGCAGAGCACAAGCACCCAGTCATAAAGCATGAAACTTTGCAGCATGCGCGTGAGGATGCGGCTTGCAAACACCATGTGAAGAAGCGCCGTCACAAGCGGCAGGAAGAACACCCAAAGGACCTGCGCGTTGATGGTTCCTCTGACCTGCTTTTCATCCATGCCGACCTGCTGCAGGATGTCGAAGCGCTCCTTATCCTCATAGCCTTCCGTGATCTGCTTGAAATAGATCATCAGCACCGTCACCGCAAGGAACAGGATGGCGAAGAACGCGCCAAGGAACAGCAGCCCGCCGTACATGCCGTAACTCTCCTGCCGGGCGCTCCAAATGTCACGCACACGGTAATAATATGTCACATCTTCGCCTGCCTCGTTCTTCAAAACCATGCTGAGCTGCCGCGCAGCATCCAAAAACGCTTCGCGGTCCTCCTCCGCGCCTTCCAGGTCGAAGTGCAGCGTGCCGTCCAAATAAAGGCTGTGCGGCTGCATATACAGCTCCGAGCCCGGATAAACCGTACCGTCCGGGTTCGCTTCCCCTTCCACGTAATTATGATAGTTCAGCCCGCTTTCATCCGCGTGCATCACCACGTTGTGCTCCTCCGCAAGCGCGGCAAGCTTCGCATCGGCGCCAAGGCGGTCGTGGTACGGCGCATAGCCGCTCACCTGCACATCGTACGGATACTGCGGCGCAAGCGTTTTTTCCTGCCCAAGATAAAGCGAAAGCGTGCCGCAAAGGGTCACGAGAAACATCGTGGAAAGGATGCAGATCGTCGCAAGGCTCGATGCGTTCTGCCGCATGCGGTGGAACATGCCTGAAACCGAAACGAAGTTTTGCGGCCTGTAATAAAATCTCTTGTTGGCCCGAAGCGCACGGAGCACCGCAATGCTGCCGGAGGTGAAAAGCAGATTCGTGGCCAGAATGACGAGCAGGACCAGAAGGAAGAAGATGCCCATCGCCGTGCCGGAGCTTTCCACCGTCCATGCAAAATAATATGCAGCGCCGAGCATCGCCGCGCCAATGAGCGCCATGGGTATGACAAGCTTTGAGTCCTTTTCGCCGCGCTTCTCGCTTTGCAGAAGCTGAATGGGGTTCGCAAGATGCACCTGCGCAAGGTTGTAAAGCGAGCTTACAAAATATACGCCGAGGAAAAGCGCCGCCGTTGCAAGGTATGCCACGGGCGCGGGGCGGAATTCGTTTTGCGGCAGCGCATGCATGAGTTTGAGCAGCAGCAGGAACAGGAGCTTCCCAAACACGAGTGCGAACACAAGCCCGCAGGCAAGGCCGCCGAGCAGGACGATCGCGTTTTCCAGCAGCAGGATGCGGCCCACATGCGCTTTGGAAAGGCCGAGCACACCATACAGCCCAAATTCCCGCTTGCGGCGTTTCACAAGGAACCGGTTGATGGAAAGCAGGAACCCCGCCGCAAACACCGTAAACACGATAACGCCCATCTGAAAGAGCGCCCGCGCACTTTCTCCGCCCGGCACGCCCGTAAGCTCGCCGGACATCGCAAACCCGCACACAAGAAAGTAAATGCCGCCAATGATCGCGCAGGCGATCAGATACGGCAGATAGACCTCCCGGCTACGGCGGATATTCGCCCATGCAAGCTTAACATAAAATCCCTTAGCCAATGTCCGCACCCCCATCCGAAAGCACGGAAAGGTTTGCAACGATCCGGTCGAAAAAGGCGCGGTTCTCATCCTCCCCCCGGTAAAGCTGCGCGAAGATCTCGCCATCCTTAATAAACAGCACGCGGCTTGCGTAGCTTGCGGCCATGGCGCTGTGCGTCACCATAAGGATGGTTTTGCCCGCGCGTTCGTTCAACGCGCGGAAATTTTGCAAAAGGTGCACAGAGGCCTTGGAATCGAGCGCGCCGGTGGGTTCGTCCGCCAGAATGATCTGCGGATCGGTGATAACGGCGCGCGCCACAGCCGCGCGCTGCTTTTCGCCGCCGGAAACCTCATAAGGGTATTTCCCGAGCAGCATATCAATGCCGAGCATCTGCGCAATGGGCAGAAGGCGGCTTTCCATTTCCTTCACCGGCGTTTGCGAGAGCACAAGCGGCAGCAGGATGTTATCCTTCAGGGTGAACGTATCAAGCAGGTTAAAATCCTGAAACACGAAGCCCATGTTATCGCGCCGGAATCTGGAAAGTTCCCGGTCCGGCACGGACGCAAAGCTGCGCCCGCCGAGCAGCACATCGCCCGAGGTAGGCTTATCGAGCGAAGCAAGGATGTTCAAAAGCGTCGTTTTTCCGCTGCCGGATGCGCCCATGATGGCCACAAACTCGCCTTCCAAAACGGTGAAGCTCACATTTTTGAGCGCTACGCACTGCACAAGCCCAAGCTTGGTGGTATAAACCTTTTTTACGTTCTGGATTTTCAACAATTCCATTGATTTTGTATGACCTCCTTGTGGGAACGTACCCGTTTCTCAGTATGCCCCTATCATACAAAAAAACGGGAAGCCCTGCCATCGAACTGCCTTACAAAAGCGGCTTCCAACCTTACAGTTTTGTCACATTGAAAGAGACGCGCGCCTTTCCCATTCGCAAATTTCCCGCATCCGTCCCTGCAGCTTTTGCACGCGCCTCATTGTCCAACCCGATTGTCAACTGTGAATTACTCCCGAAACCGGAACGTGTCCGCGTCCGGAAAAGAGAGTGCCACGCGCGTACCATGCCCAAGCTGCGAGCGCACATCAATGCGGATTGCAAGCGCATCCGCCACCTGGCGCGTCAGGTACAGCCCAACGCCGCTTGCGCGGGTGTCCACGCGGCCGTTATATCCCGTGTAGCCCTTTTCAAAGATACGCGGCAGATCCTCCGGCCGAATGCCGATCCCGCTGTCCTCAATCACAAGGCGGCCGCTTTCCATGCAGATCTTCACGCCGCCCTCGTTCGTGTATTTCACGGCGTTGGAAAGCAGCTGTTCCAAAATGAAGCCAAGCCATTTCGCATCGCTGACCACGCTGCCCGCAAGCGGCGCGATTTCCACGGAAAGCCCTTTGTAAACAAAAAGCAGGCCGTATTTTTTCACGCTTTCCCGCACGATGCGCCCAAGATCGCAGCGCTCGATCACAAGGTCGTTTGCAATCTCCCTGAGCTTCACATATTGCAGCGCAAGCTCCGCATACCGTTCCACCTTGAACAGTTCCTGCCGGAGCACGAGCGCCTCCGCAGAGTCGTTTTCCCGCAGCACAAGCCGCATGGCCGCAATGGGCGTTTTGATCTGGTGCACCCAAAGCGTGTAATAAGTAAGGTTCTCATTCTGCGCCGCCTCCAGCGCGCGGCTCGCTTCCTGATGCCCTTGCGCAAGCGCCCGAACGATTGCCTGGCACGCGCCTTCAAGCGCGTCCTGCGGCGCCGGAAGGGCTTCCGGCAGCGCGCCAAGATGCGTGCGGATGGTGCGCATCAGGCGCAGGCGGCCGATGTAGCGCCGGCCATCGAAATACAGCAGCAAAGCCAGAAGGAACCCCAGTATAGCGGCTGTGTACCATGCAAGGGCCATGCTCTGTCCGCCCAGATATGCGATGAGGAGCGTAAGCGCGATGGCCATAACGCCAAACGCCCACAGCATCCATTTTGCCTTCAAGTAATGAAAAACATCACGCATTGATGCTGTACCCTTGCCCCTTGTGCGTAACGACACAATCCTCTATCCCGGCCGCCGCAAGCGTTTTGCGCAAGCGGTTGACGTTTACGGTAAGCGTATTGTCGTCCACAAATTCGTCGCTTTCCCAAAGGCGCAGCATGATGGCCTCCCTGCACACCACCTGCCCGGGCCTTTCCAAAAGCACCTGCAAAATTCCAAGCTCGTTTTTCGTGAGCGGGATGCGCTCTCCGCCGCGCATAAGGCAGGAGCCGGCCGCATCGAGTACCGCACCGCGCAGGCGCGGCTCCGGCGGCGGGGTTTCATAATCGTAGCTGCGGCGGAGCATAGCCTGCACCTTGGCAACGAGAACCTCAAGGGAGATGGGCTTTGTGATATAATCGTCCCCGCCCATATTCACGGCCATCACAACATCCATATCATCCGCACGGGAGGAAACAAAAATCACCGGCGCCTTGCTTTCCCTGCGGATCTCGGCGCAGTGGAAATAGCCGTTATGGAACGGCAGTGAAACATCCATCAACACAAGGTGCGGCGCAAAGGCGCGGAACTCGCCCATCACATCCGCAAAATCCACGGCCGCGCGCGCCTCATAGCCCCAGGCGCAAAGCTCACGGCAGATCGCCCCTGCGATCACCGCATCATCCTCTACAACAAAAATGCGATACATGGCCGCCTCCTTTCCGTCATTGTATTGGATCGCGCGCGTCCCGTCAATTTAGATTCAATTAAATTTTGCACGTTTTTTCTTGCCACATACCGCCGCAAGGGGATATGATTGAGAGTGCAAATCATATATCATTTTATGCCGTTTCCGGCAAAAGGAGGGATTTCCGAATGAAAGAATTCAGCGTTAACAGCACGTTCCTTTATTGTGTGGCGGCAATCGTCATTGCGTTTGTGCTGCTGCAATCCGCCGTGTTTCTTGTGCGGGCCTGGAAGCGTGCGCGCGCGCTCGGTATTGAAGCGGCTGCGCTCAAGCGCATCGCCATGTCAAGCGCCGTGTTCACCATCGCGCCCGCGGTTGCCATTCTGCTCGGCGTCATCACGCTTTCCAAAGCGCTTGGCCTGCCGCTGCCGTGGCTCAGGCTCAGCGTCGTCGGCGCATTGACCTACGAACTGCCCGCCGCGACCGCGGCCGCCACCGCAGCGGGAGCTTCGCTTTCCGAGCAGGTTCAGGATCCCACGGTGTTTTCCGCCATCGCCTGGGTCATGACGCTCGGCATCATCCCCGGGGTGTTTTACATCCCGTTTTTGATGAAACGCATCCAGGGCGGCCTTTCCAGGCTCAAGAGCCGGGATGAAGCGTGGAGCGCCATCTTCATGGATGCGTTGTTTCTCGGCATGATCTCCGCATTCCTCGGCATGATTTTCAAGGACATCCGCAGCGGGCTTTCCGGCTGGATTCCGGTGTTTGTGATGCTTGTGTCCGCCCTTCTGCTTGCGCTCTGCGGCCTCATCATGAAGAAATTTAAAATTAAATGGCTGGAGGATTTTGCGCTGCCGATCTGCATGCTGTCCTCAATGGCGCTTTCCATCCCCATTACAAACTGGCTTAGCTGAAGGAGGAACTCCCGATGAAACAATCCCGCGCTTTAACCTATGAAGAAGCTACGCACCGCATCGGCCGCATCTGGATGTTGAGCGCCGCGGCGCTGTTCCTGCTCGTCCCTGTCTCGGTCAGCATCTTTTATGATGCATGGCCGCCCATCAAGCTCGTGGGCGAAGGCCTCCTCGGCGTCGCGCCGATCTTCTGGACGGTCGGCGTAATCGAGGCGTTCACCTTTATCCCCATGCTCGGCAGCGGCGGTTCCTACCTTGCCTTTGTAACCGGCAACCTCACCAACCTCAAGGTGCCCTGTGTGCTTAACGCGCTGCAGGCGGCGAAGATCGATCCCGGCACGGAGAAGGCGGAGGCCGTTTCCACCATTGCGGTGGCTGTCTCTTCCATCGTGACAACGCTCATCATCGCCCTCGGCGTGATCCTGCTTGGCTCCGTGCAGCCCATCCTGCAATCCCCTGCGCTTGCGCCCGCATTTGAAAACATCCTGCCCGCGCTTTTCGGCGCGCTCGCCGTGGTGTTCGTTTCCAAGGCATGGAAGATCGCCATTGCCCCGCTCGTATTCATGACGGCGCTTTTCATTGCCGTTCCGTCGCTCGCAGGCTCCGTTGGCGTGCTGGTGCCCGTGGGTGCGGCGCTTGCGATGGGCGCTGCGCGCATCCTTTACAAGAAAAACCTGCTTTGATGCGGAGGTAAATGGCAATGACAATCGTTTTGATCCTGCTCTCTGTGCTCGCGGCATTCTTTGCCGTTGTTTTGATCCGCACTGCGCGCTTCCGCCCAAAGGCAGAGCCGGATGCGGCCCTTCCCCCGCTTGCGGAAGCGCCGGATGCCGGCCTTGCGGCGGAGCACCTCGCCGAGATGATCCGCATTCGCACGGTTTCGTTTGCGGATAAAGCACAGGAGGACCCGGAGCCGTTCGAGGAATTTCCGCGCCTGCTTGCGCGGCTGTATCCCAACGTGCACAGCGCCTGCAAGTGCGAACGTCCGGGCCCGCGCAGCCTGCTGTTCCGCTGGCCCGGCAAAGCTCCGGGCGACCCGACGGTCCTGATGGCGCACTATGATGTTGTCCCCGCCGATGAAGACGCCTGGGAGAAGCCCCCCTTTGAGGGGATAATCGAGGGCGGCGTGCTCTGGGGCCGCGGCACGCTCGACACAAAGGGTACCCTGCTTGGCGTGATGGAGGCCGCAGAAGCCATGATTGCGCGCGGTTTTGTGCCGGAACATGACATTTACCTGGCTTTTGCGGGCGATGAGGAGATCGCTGGAACCGGCGCACCAACCACCGTCAAACTGTTAAAAGCGCGCGGCGTTCATGCGGCGCTCGTTGTGGACGAGGGTGGCGCCGTTGTGGAAAATGTGTTCCCGGGCGTCTCCAGGCCCTGCGCACTCGTTGGCATCGGAGAAAAAGGCTCCGTAAATTTCGAGTTCTCCCTTGCTTCCAAAGGCGGGCATGCCTCCGCGCCGCCTGCGCACACGCTCGTGGGCCAGCTTGCCCGCGCCGTAACCCGCGTGGAGGGAAAGCCTTTTCCCGCCCGCATGACCAAGGCCACCGCGGAGCTGTTTGACACGCTCGGCCGCCATTCCACTTTCGTTTACCGCATGATCTTTGCCAACCTCTGGTGCTTCCTGCCGCTGTTGGATCTTATCTGTAAGAAGCAGGGAGGCGAACTCAATGCGCTCATGCGCACCACTTGCGCCTTCACGATGATGGAAGGAAGCCGCGCGGCGAACGTGCTGCCGCCCAAAGCGCGCATGGTCGCAAACCTCCGCCTCATCAGCGGCGATACGGCAAGCAGCGCAGCTGAGGCGCTCAGGGCTGTGATTCAGGATGACGGCATCGCTGTGCGGCGGCTCAACGGGGACGATCCCTCCCCCTTCTCGCGGACGGATTCCGAAGGCTGGCGCCGCCTGCGCCGCGCGATCCGGGCTACGTGGCCGGAAGCGCTTGTTTCCCCTTACCTGATGATCGCGGGCAGCGATTCGCGCCATTTTTCCGCCATCAGCGAAAACGTGATGCGCTTCTGCCCGATGGCTCTTTCCACAGAGGAGCGCGGGTATATTCACGGCCACAACGAGCGCATCCCCGTGGAAAAACTCGGGACGCTGGTTGAATTTTACCTGCGCCTGATTGCGCAGTGTTAAAGCACGGTTGTGGGGGCGGGCAAAAGCCCGCCTCCCACGGAAGTTCACATTTCGTTCCACTTGCTTCACATCTTTTTCATTGCATTTGGTGCGCGTGCGTATTACCATGTAAAGCGTATAGTCAAGATCAGGGCAGGCATGCCCTGATCTTGGCACCCCGAATCAAAGTGAGGTTTTTTCTATGCGAAATTGGCTGATGCGGTTCATGGCGGGGCGCAACGGCGCGGATGCGTTTGCGCGTTTTCTTTCCATCGCCGCCCTCGTGATTCTCATCCTTTCCATGCTTATCCCCGGATATGTGGGAACCGCGCTCTGGGTGCTTGCCCTCGGATGCCTGATTTACAGTTATTTCCGCATATTTTCAAAAAATACCGCGAAGCGCTACACGGAAAACGCGAAATACCTTTCCGTAAAATACAAAATCACCGGCTGGTTCCGCCGCAAAAAAGAGCGCATTCAGCAGAGCAAGACCCACCGGTTTTACCGTTGCCCGCAATGCGGCATCACCACGCGCATCCCAAAGGGCAAGGGGAAGATCAAAATTACATGCCCCAAATGCGGCAACACCTTTATCCGCAAAAGCTGAAAGAGGCGCCCGATGTTCGGTTATGTTGTCGCCAACAAGGCTGGGCTTTCGGAGCAGCAGCTTGCGCGGTACCGCGCGTTTTACTGCGGGCTTTGCCGGGCGCTCCGCACGCGCTTCGGCCAGCTTGGCCGCATGACGCTCACTTACGACATGGCCTTTCTCGCAATGCTCCTAAGCTCGCTGTATGAGCCGGAAACACGCACAGGCGCAAACCGCTGTGCTCCCCACCCTAAAACACCGCAGCCCTGGCTGCAAAATGAATTTACGGAGTACGCTGCGGATCTCAACCTTGTACTCGCCTATCATAACCTGCTGGACGACTGGCAGGATGACAAAAACCTTGCCGCGCACGCAGCGGCGGCTCTGCTTCGCCCGCAGTATGACCGCGTCCGCGCCCGCCTGCCGCGCCAGTGCGCCGCAATCGAACAAAGCCTTTGTGCACTCCATCAAGCGGAAACCCTCAACCCGCTTCCTGCGGATATGGCGGCGGATGCATTCGGCGCGCTGATGGGCGCGCTGTTTGCTTGCCGGGAGGATCGCTGGGCGGACGGGCTGCGGCGCATGGGAGCGGCGCTCGGCCGCTTTATTTATATGATGGATGCTTACCTGGATCTTCCGGCGGATGAAAGGCGCGCGCGCCCCAACCCGCTCGCTCCGCTTCGGGCCGCGCCGGAATATGAAGCGCAATGCAAAGCGCTTTTCACGCTGCACCTTGGCGAATGCGCGCTGGAATTTGAAAAGCTGCCGCTGGTGGAAGATGCGGACATCCTGCGCAACATCATATACTCCGGCGTTTGGACAAGGTACGAAGCACAAAAACAAAAAAAGCTGCGCCTGCAGGGAAAGGAGCCGAACCGGACATGACGGACCCCTATCAGGTGCTTGGCGTCCCCCAAAATGCGAGCGATGACGAAGTGAAGCAGGCCTACCGCAAGCTTGCAAAAAAATATCACCCGGATGCCAACCCGGGAGACAAAATCGCTGAGCAGCGCATGAAGGAAATTAATGCTGCCTATGACCAAATCATGAACAAGCAGGCAAACCCGGGCGGGCAAAGCAGCGGGTATGGCGGTTTCGGCGGCTTCGGCGGAGGCTATTACGGGCAAGGCTCCGCCGCGCAAGAGGAATCTTCAACGATGACGGCCGTGCGCAACTTTCTGAACTACCGGCGTTACCGTGAAGCCCTGACCGCGCTTTCCGGCATCCCGGAGGCCGAGCGGGGTGCGCGCTGGCAGTATTACAGCGCCATTGCCAACCACGGCGCCGGGAACCGCATGGCAGCCCTGCAGCATGCCGAGCGCGCCGCAAGCATGGAGCCGGACAACGAAGAATATCAGGAATTGCTGGAACAGCTCCGCAACCCGGGCCGCGCTTATACCGCCTTTGGCCGCGGGTTTGGCATGCCTGCAATGAACATGAGCGGCCTCTGTCTTTCCATGTGCCTTGCGCAGCTCCTCTGCCGGTTCTGCTATTGCTGAGCCGCATTATAAAAGCAGAAAGGAACCCGCTTATGCTTGAATACAAATTCGATACCCAGCTTTTGATCGAAGGAAGCGCCCTCTCCGAAGATGCCATCCACGAATACATCACTGCAAACATTGCAGGCGATTGCCTGCTTGCCGTCGGAGATGAAACGCTCATCAAAATCCACTTCCACACCAACACGCCATGGAAGGTACTTGAATACTGCGCCTCCCTTGGAGATATTTATGATGTTGTGATTGAAAACATGGAACGGCAGGAGCATGGGCTGCAGGGATAACAAAAAGAAACGTTTTCCAAAGCCTGTTTACTTCTCCCATGTTTTGGCGTACCATAGATGCAGAAAGCCAAACATGTTACGTCGGGAGGTTACAATATATGCCGGACTATAAAAAGCTCCAAAACGGAAGCGATATCCGCGGCGTCGCAATCGCGGTGGAAGGCGGAAAGCCGGTGGATTTGACGGAAGCGGCCGTGCGCGCCATCGGCGGCGCGTTTGCCGGGTGGCTGCAAAGCCGTTTGGGCGAAGGGGCGAAGCGCATTTCCATTGGGCGCGATTCCCGCCTTTCGGGCGAGCAGCTCTGCGCGTGGCTTCGGGACGGCCTTTCTGCTGCCGGGATGGAGGTTACGGATTTTGGCCTTTGCACCACGCCGGCTATGTTTATGTCCACCGTAATGGAAGGTTGGGAATTTGACGGCGCAGTGATGATCACGGCGAGCCACCTGCCCTTTGAGCGCAACGGCTTTAAATTCTTCACCGCAAAGGGCGGCTTGGAAAAGCAGGACATCGCGGCGATCCTTGCTTCCGCAGGCGCGGGCGATTTTCCCGCGGGCGGCGCAGGCGCTTGCAGCCGTGCGGATTTTCTTCCCGCTTATGCTGAACTGCTGCAAAAAAAGATACGCTCCGCAACCGGCATGGAGCAGCCGCTTTTCGGCCTTCGCATCCTTGTGGACGCAGGCAACGGCGCGGGCGGCTTCTTCGCGGGCAAAGTGCTTGCCCCGCTTGGCGCGGACACAACGGGCAGCCTCTTCCTCACGCCGGACGGCCGCTTTCCAAACCATGCGCCCAACCCGGAAAGCGCAGCTGCGATGGATTCCATCCGCGCGGCGGTGCTTGAACATAAGGCCGACTTCGGCATTATCTTCGATACGGATGTGGACCGTGCGGGCGCAGTGCTCGCGGACGGCAGCGAGCTGAACCGCAACCGGCTGATCGCCATCCTTTCCGCCATCCTGCTGCGGGAGCACCCGGGCGCAACCATTGTTACCGATTCTATCACCTCCACCGGCCTTGCGGAATTCATCGCTGCGCATGGCGGGGTACACCGCCGTTTCAAGCGCGGTTACCGCAATGTCATCAATGAGGCGGAGCGCCTCTGCGCTGCCGGGCAGGAGGCTGAAATGGCCATTGAGACCTCTGGCCACGGCGCGCTCCGCGAAAATTACTTTCTTGACGATGGCGCATACCTGATGGTGAAGCTCCTCATTGAACTTGCGCGCGCGCGCAAGGAGGGCCGCACGCTGGAATCCCTGCTTGCCGGGCTTAAGGAGCCTGTGGAGAGCCTGGAATTCCGCATGGCGCTCAACGCGGAGGACTTCGCCGCCTACGGCAACGGGGTGATTTCCGCGCTTGCGGAATATGCTGAAGCCCAACCAGGCTGGGCGCTTGCCACCCCCAACTACGAAGGCGTGCGCGTGAGCCTTGACCCGGCCCATGGAGACGGTTGGTTTTTGCTGCGCCTTTCTCTGCACGATCCGCTGATGCCGCTCAATATTGAAAGTGACAGCGCGGGCGGCGCGAAAAAGATTGCTGCGGCGCTTGCGGGTTTCCTTGCCGGGTTTGAAAAGCTGGATTCCGCCAGCCTTGCAGCGTTTGCGGAATGAGGGAAGTGGAAGGCTGCGGCAAGCAGGAAGTCGTATTTTCCAGTTATAACATAAGCCCAAAATGGTGCTGATTCGGAAGGGGTTAAGATGGTATTGTTTGAGATGGTAAAGTATCACACCCGGACATATCCCTCCGATATTCCATTGAGGAGGGAAGAAGTTGCGGCCCATTTTGATATTGTAACCATCAAAAAGGGGACAAGCTATTCGCTTCATACGGAGTATAGCTATGGGAAGAGAGCGCTAAATAGCAATCTTATCTCAAAATTTCCCGTTTTAATGGAAGCGCAAAAAGGCGGAGTCCCCCAACTTTGGAAAAGCCCAGAGTGGGCGTCTGCATTTGCACAATTTATTTTTGAATTAGCAGGAAACCAAGCGCCGCCCGCCGTAATCGAGGTACATCCACCGTTTTCCGATTACACCGATATGGCAAACTTTATTAAGATATATTCTATATTTAAGCAGATGGTAACGGAAGCTCTTCCCGGAACTGAAATATTGGTTGAAAACAGATGTGGATCGATCTATCGGGGTGGCAAATTTATCATTTCCAAACAGAAAGATATGGAGGAACTGTGCGAATACGTCGAAAGAAACGGGTTAAAACTAAAAATCGCCTTCGACATTCCGCAACTATATACGGCACACAATGCGCAAACCCAGGATAAGTATATACACCTTATGGAACTGATGGAGCTGCTAAGGCCGCATATTGGTGGTGTACATCTTTGGGGAAAGCGGAAATCTCCAACAGGGCGCAGAGTTTCCCATTGTGGTGACTTAAACAGTTACTTTGAAAATGATAATATTGTAAAAACAGCTTTTCTCAGGGCGTTCATGAAATGTTTTGATGATGGGATAGCAAGAAAGCTGGTATTGGAAGTAAATAGTGGAGATGGTGATTTACTGTCGATTATCAAAGACTTGCAGGGAAGTGGGGTTGAATTTATATAGCGGAAACTGTGTAACCGGAGACAAAAGGCGGATGATTGGCTTTCAGAGAGCAAAGATAGCTGAGCAATGGTTTGGCTCGCTATCGTTCCTCGGGGCATAAAGGAAACGGGAGAGAGGTGAGTTACCTCGCTCCCGTCTTTCATTGCATCCTATTTGCTAGCCGTTAAGCAGTTTGTTTTCGATGCTTTTTATCGGCGTATGATAACCGACCGCCCTCTAAACCGTTCTTTCCCGTTCTCAAATCTCCCCCAACCAGCCCGCGTCCGGCGGGAGCTTCTTCACAAAAATGCGCCCTTCGTTGACCTCTTCCTTCGTCTGATGGAACTTGAAGGCAATGGAGCCGTCGTCCAGCTTGCCGGCAATCTCAATTTTGCCCGCAGGGTGCGACATGCAGAACTTCAGGCACTTCCCCTGCCCATTCTGCATGGCCTTCGCACGCTCCACAATGTCATACCCCTGCGCAAACGGCACCTGAAACGTGTTCTTCACCCCGCTCACCGGGCGGCACTGGAACACATAATACGGCACGATGCCGTTCGCGGTCAGCTTGCGCAGCAAAAGCCCGAGCGTGTCGGCAGAATCGTTCACGCCGCGCAGCAACACAGTCTGGTTTTTTACCACGACGCCGCATTCAAGCAGCGCACGGATGGCCGCGCGCGCCTGCGGCGTTATCTCGTTGGGGTGGTTGAACTGTGTAACCACGTAGATCTGCTTGCGCTTGGTGTAACGTGCAAGCGCTTTGAGCAATGCCTGGTCCTCAATTATGCGCATGGGATAGACCACGGGCATGCGCGTGGCGATGCGGATCAGATCCAGGTGTTCAATCCCGGACAGCGCATCGAGATACCGCTCTACCGTTTTTGTGGGCAGCATAAGCGCGTCGCCGCCGGAAAGGATGGCGTTTGTGATCTCATCGTGTGCACGAATATAGGAGATCACCTCATCGAAATGGCTTGCAATTTCTTCATCCGAAAGCCCCACCAGTCGCTTGCGGAAGCAGTGCCTGCAATACATGGCGCAGCGGTTGGTTGTAAGGATCAGCGCGCTTTCCCGGTATTTGTGCTGTACGCCTTCGCAGACCGTATTGCTGGCTTCGCCGCTGGTGTCAAACGCGCCGCTCATGTCCGTTTCAAAAAACGTCGGGATGCACATTTTCCGGATGGGATCATTGGGATTGTCCCAGTCGATCAGCGAAAGATAGTACCGGGGAACGGACATTGGAAACGCCTCGCACAGCGCTTGCATGCGCTTCGTCTCCTTTTCATCCATGCCGAGTTGCGGCGCAAGCGCCCCGATGTCCGTCACATTGTTTTTCATCTCTTCATACCAAAGCATGCATCGTTTCCTTCCTTTCTCTTTTATATATAAACTTTGTACAAAATTAACATATATTCCGGCACAAAGCGGCGCTAAATCTATTTATTTTTATGAAATAAAAAACGAGCTGTAAATAAAAGACAGGCACTCAAATGCGCAATGTAACCAGCTCTTTTAATTATTTTAGCACAGGATCAAGCATTTTTCCATGGTTTTTCCCGTCGAATCGTGGCGGGAGTGTGAAAGTTCTCCGAACTATTCCAAAACAACACGCAAAAAAGGCGGGGAACACCTCCTCGCCTTCTTGTGCATTATGTTTAGTTCAGGCCGTAACGCTTCTTGAAACGGTCTACGCGTCCACCCGTATCAACCAGCTTCTGGCGGCCGGTGTAGAACGGATGGCACTTGGAACAAATTTCGACCTTGAGTTCGCCCTTTACGGAACCGCTCAGGAAGGTCTCGCCACAGGCACAGCGCACAACGCACTCGCCGTAGGACGGATGGATATCCTTCTTCATTTGTTTCACCCCTCATATTATTTGCTTGGCGCAGGGCGATTAGCCGCCCTCCTGCTGCATTGGCGCAACCGATACGCCCGACGGGTGAAGCCACCCGAACAGCTGATATTATATCGCACCCTCAGCATGGAATGCAAGCACTATTTTGCGGAAAAGCAAGGTTTTTCCGCACGCACGGCATCTTTAGTTGATGCGCTTGCCTGCAGAGTAACCGTCCTTTTCATAGATCTTGTTCCAGGAGGTCAGGCGCTGAATGAATTCCTCGTTGGTGGCGGTCTTATCCAGCATGTTGATCATTTGCTCCGTCACCTCGGCCGGATTGCCGGCTGCAAGCGTGCGGCGCATGGTGAACACGGCATCAAGCTCCTCCTTGGTGAGCAGCAGTTCCTCGCGGCGTGTGCCGGATTTATAAATGTCAATGGCAGGGAAAATGCGCTTTTCGCTCATCTTGCGGTCCAGGTGAATTTCCATGTTGCCCGTGCCCTTGAACTCTTCATAAACGATGTCGTCCATCCGGCTGCCGGTCTCTATCAGCGCCGTGGCGATAATTGTAAGGCTGCCGCCATTTTCAATGTTGCGCGCAGCGCCAAAGAACCGCTTGGGCTTATGCAGCGCGCCCGGGTCCATGCCGCCGGAAAGCGTTTTTCCCGTTGCCGGGATGGTGAGGTTGTACGCCCGTGCAAGGCGCGTGATAGAGTCCATCAGCACCACAACATCCTTGCCCTGCTCAACAAGGCGCATGGCGCGTTCCTGTGTCATCTCGGCTACGCGGGTGTGATGCTCGGGCAGCTCGTCAAACGTGGAATAAAGCACCTCGCCCTTGATAGAACGCTGCATATCCGTCACTTCCTCCGGCCGCTCGTCGATAAGCAGCACGATCAGGTGCACGTCCGGGTAGTTGTTGGAAATGCCGTGCGCAATATTCTTTAAAAGCGTTGTTTTACCGGACTTCGGCTGGCTGACGATCATGCCGCGCTGGCCTTTGCCGATGGGCGCTATCAGGTCGATCAGGCGGATGGCAAGGTTCTGGTCATGCCCAAGGCCCGGGGATTCCAGCGTGATGCGCTCGTTGGGATAAATCGGCACAAGCTCTTCAAAGGGCTTGCGCGTCTGCGCCTTTTCCGGTTCTTCCCCATTGACGGCCGTGATATAAAGCAAAGCAAGAAAGCGCTCTCCCTCCTTGGAAGGGCGCGTTTTCCCTGTAACAAGGTCGCCGGTTTTCAGGCTAAAGCGGCGAATCTGCGCAATGGAAACGTAAACGTCCCGGTTCCCGGGCAGATAGTTTTCCGAACGGAGGAAGCCGTACCCGTCCGGCAGAACTTCGAGCACGCCTTCGCAATCGCCGCAGGCTCCGCCTTCCAGCAGTTCGGGCACAGCGGGATTGCTTGTGCCGTATTCCTTATTGTAGTATCCCTCCGGCTTTTGTTGACGGTATCCGTCTTCGCCCTCGTATTGCGGCACATAGCTTTCGCGGGGCTGATATGTCTCCTGCGGCGCGCGGTAATTTTCACGGTAATCATTTGTGCGGTTGTAATCCTGGCGATACCCGCCCTGATACCCCGTGTTCTGGTATCCCTGATACCCTTCCTGACGGCGGTTATATCCGCTCTGGTAACCGGTATCGCGGTTTTGGCTGTTGTATCCGCCATAAGGGCGGCCCTGCTGGGGCGCATAGCTTTGGTTATATTGCCTGCGATTGTATCCGCCTTGCTGATACTCCTGCCGCGGCGCGCGATATTGCGGCTGCTGCGGGTAACGTGTGCGCTGCTCATATGCCGCCGGCCCGTCTTCGGTGATTGGCGCAGGCTGGGGTACATGCTGCGCCTGTGGTGCGGGTGCGGCAGGCTGCTCCTGCATTTCCCGCGGTACGGGTGCGGCGGGTTTTTCTTCCGCTGCCGGCGCGGCAGCCTCCGGCTGTGCACTTTCGCTTTGTGCGGGGGCATCCACGCGGCCACCGTTCATGATGATATCAATCAGCTCACCCTTACGGTATTTTGTCAGCGATTTTACGCCTTGCAGTTTTGCAATCTCACGAAGATCGTTCAGGCTTTTCTCCTGAAGTTGTTCTCTTGTCACAATGCGGCTCCTTTCAAAAAAGCACTAAAAAATTCAGACGACGTATATGTCATCCTGTTGACCTGGTAATGTATCCTATCAAGTGCAGCATTTTTAGATAATATGAGTATTATGCCCCTTAAATTGGAAATAAAACATCCTTCAAAAAATGTTGCGTCCATTACAATCCTGTTTATTTCTAATATAACTTTATGTGCCGCGCTTGTCAAGACAATATGGTGGCATTTTACGGTGATTTCACACATATATATTGAAAAACCGGGCCGATGGCAAGCCCGATTTCATTACATGGGAGGAAAGGCTTATGGACCCGAGAATGAGCGATACGGGCACGATGCGGATTCGCGCCCACTCTATCCATATCGATAACCGGGAGTTAATCAGCGTCACGGGCGTGAAGGATGTGGACAGCTTCAACGAACAGGAAGTTGAGCTTTTGACCGAAGCTGGCGAGCTGCGCATTGAAGGAAACGAACTGCGCATCACAAAGCTCAGCCTGGACGAAGGGCAGGTCATTGTGGAGGGCGAGATCGTGGCGCTTGAATATGCTGAGGCGCCGGTGGAGCGCGGTTCCCTGTTCTCGCGCATGTTCCGCTAGGCATGACCGGCACAGTCGGGGAAGTCCCCATCTTCCTCGGCGCGGTCTACGGCGGGCTTGTAATCGGCCTGACCTTTACCGCGTTCCGGGTGCTGCACGCGTTGTTTGGCGGCGGGCGTATTTCGGATGCGCTGCTCGACGCGCTGTTTTATCTGCTTTCAGGTGGAATCGCAGCGCTTACGCTTTTCCGGATCAATGGCGGCGCGCTGCGCCTGTATGCCCTCCTCGGCATTGGGGCGGGCATATTTGCCGTGTTGCGTTCCGTGGACCCTTTGTTATGCGGCATCGTGGAAAAGCTGCAAAACTTGCGTGGCAAAATTACCAAAAAACGCTTGTAATCCGTCTTTGAATGGATTATATATATTAATAGGGAAATTATTATGCAAAGGAGCCGCCATGGCGCAAAAGCGGAAGTTCCGAATCACGCCGAAATTCATCGTACTGCTTACAGTGCTGTGCGTTGTTTTTGCATGTGCGCTCTATCTTTCTCAGGAGCAGAAGCTTAAGGAGATCGCCGAGAAAGAGGCTGCCCTGCGGCAGGAGTATCAAGCGCTTCAAAACGAAGAACAGCGGCTTGAGTACATGATCGAATATGCCAAGAGCGAGGAATACCTGATCCAATATGCGCGTGAAAAACTCGGCTTTGTCCTGCCGGATGACGTTAAGTTCGACATTGAAGACTAGCGGCTTTAGCGAATAAAGCATGCAACATTTGGCGCGCTTCCGGCGCGCCAAAGCCATATTAAGGGGGGAGTTAACGATGGAAAAAAAGGGGATTGCCGTGATTGACATCGGCAGCAATTCCATCCGCTTTCTGGGAAAGGATCCGGACAAGCAGCTTGTCACAACGCGGTTGGCTGAAGGGCTCGTTTCTACCGGCATGCTTTCTGAGGCCGCGATGGCGCGCAGTGTCGCCGCTATTGTATCCTTTGCGGAAGCCGCGCGCAAGGATGGGCTCATCCCCTATGCATACGCCACAAGCGCCGTGCGGGATGCGCGCAACAGGGCGGACTTTCTTGCCCGCGTAGAGCATGCCGCGGGCTTGCGCATCGATGTGCTCTCCGGCGAGCGCGAGGGGCAGTACGCATTGCTCGGCGCTTCCCGTGAGGGGATGGCCGGCGGCCTTGTGGACATCGGCGGCGCTTCCAGCCAGCTTGTGACGGAGGGATTTGCAGCGAGCTATCCCGTTGGCTGTGTGCGCGCCAAGGAATGGGGCGAGCAAAGCGGCGCGCAAACGATTGAATCGCTTCAGGAATCCCTCTTTTCCCGCTTTTCGGGGATTTACCGGTTTCCCCGCCTGTTCGTGCCGCGTTGGACGGGCGTAGGCGGCACCATCACAACCATCGCTGCGCTTTCCCACGGAATGGCGGCCTATGACCGCTCCGCGGTGGAAACAATCGTGCTTTCCGAGGCAGCAGTGGAGGCCGAGGTCTGTGCGCTCTACGCCATGGGCGATACGGCGCGCGCGCAGCATCCGCTGCTTGCCGAGCGGCATGATGTCATCGTAGAAGGTGCGCTCATCCTGCTCTATATCATGCGCGGCATGTGCATCCATGAACTGCATGTCTCCGATGCGGACGGCATGGAGGGATATCGGGCATATCTCGCCGGAGAAGGGAATTAACCGGTTTACTGCAGATTGCAGATTAAAGATGGCCTCATCTGTTTTATTATTAAAGGGCAGCCATAAGGCTGCCCTTTTGTTCATTATCAATGTTTTAGCCCTTTTTCAACCCCTCGGCAACCGCAACCAGCGTGCTGAGAAACGATTCTTCACCCCATGTATTAATTTTGAAAAGCATCGCCTGGCTGCCGCCGGAAGCAATGGCGGAAAGGAACAGGCTCTGTCCATTCCCCACAAGCGTCACTGCCATGCTGACGCGGTTTCCGTCCATGGCGCTGTAACGCTCGTAAACGCGCACGGCACAGCGCACAGAACCCATGCGGTAATCGCTGCCATCCTCGTAGGAAGCTGTAGAACTTGCGTTCATGATCCCATCGTGCAATGCATTCAAAACCACGTCAAAGCTGCCCGTAAGCATCGTTTCGTATTTTGCCATGACCGGCCCCCCCTTCTGCGCCTCTGCGCACTTCTATTTTACCATATCCTGCGCCGTTTCTTCCAGTGCATGCATCAAAACCGCGAGGCCCAGCATGTCTGCGCTGCCGCCGGGGCTCAGGTTGCGGCGGATGAATTCCGCATCAAGCTGAGAAAGCGCCTGCATGCGCTTCTCCTCGGGCAGTGCAAGCACCTCCTTCGCCTTTTGCTGCGCAAAGCGCAGGCCTTCCGGCCCGCCGCGGTGCAGCAGGTTTGTATCCGTAAGCACGGCAATGATGTGCGGGAGCGTCAACGCCAAAGCGTCGTTTTCGGATTTTCCCTCCCGCAAAAACGCCTGATAAATCCGCATGGCCTCCCGCGCCGCCGGGAACCCTTCCGCCGCCTCGCCGCGTGCGCCGCACGCCGCATGCCGGGCGTAGACGCGCTCGCCGTTGGTTGCGGGCTGTGCCTTGGCGCGCGCAAGCTCCGCTGCCACATCGCTTTGTGCAAGCGCCGCCGCATGAAGAACTGCATCGCCGCCTCGGCGCAGCGCAAGCGCCGCGCCCGCAAGCAGAAGCCCCATGGAAAAGATCGCTCCCTTATGCGTATTCACACCACCGGTCGCCGCATACATCGCATGCTCCGCAGCAAGCCCTTCCGCACGCAGGGATGCCATCAGCGCACAGGGCTCCGCTTCATGTTGCATAAGCGCAAGCGATGCCATGCGTGCAAAGTGCGGTTTAAGCGCCGCTGCGCTTTTGCGGAACAGCGCAAGATCCATATCCCGGTGCGCACCATTGTTGTTCCTGTCCACCAAGCCCGGCTTTGGCGTAGCCTCCACCTCCAAAAGGAGCGCATTCTGCGCAAAAGAAGCAAAGCGTTCGGCCGCGAACGCCGAAAGGAGCGCATCCGTGCTTTTCACGATTTCCGCAAGGCCGTGCGCCCGGCTGCGCGCGCAGGCCGTGACGGGGCCGCCGCATACGATGCAGCGCCGCTCCGCGCCCCGGGAGAGCTTCTCTCCGTCCGTTCCGATCACATCGATGTCAAATAACCGGGCGAGCGCATCCGCTTCCTCAATGGCAACCGCTCTGCGCTTCATTTCCCCTGCATCCGCACCGAATACGAAAAATGCCTCGCAGCCCGTGTTCTCCCGCCAAACCTCCCGGAATAACGCGGGCGGCATAGCGGCCGCAATGCGGTGCATGCCCTCAAGGAACGCAAGCTCGATGAGCGGTGTTCGCTTCACTTCCCCTGCAATGTTCATGGTAAAGCAAACAACGGGCCGCGCGAATTGCTCCGTCAACGCCCGCTGCTTTTCTGCCCGGCGTTCGCGCGCCGAAAGCATCTCATCCAATGTAATCTTTGATATATTCATACGTTGCGTCCGGGACGAGCTTCCGGATGCCCGCAAGGTCGCCCTGCTCCATCAGCGCGCGCACCTTGCTTGCGGAAATGCCGTCCTTGCGTTCAATTTCGATCAGCTCAATGCCGCAAGCCGGCAAAAGCTGCTTCATGCGTTCGTTGTAGGCGCGCGTCACAGGGCAGAACGGCTCGGTGCCGACAAAGCGCCGCGTAATGCAGAGCGCGGGCGCAATGCGCTCTGTAAAAATGGCAATGTCAAGGTCTGTCTGCACATGTGCAGTCGACGCGCGATCCTTGATGAAATACGTTGGGAACGTGGCACGCGAAACGAGATAATCCCGGCTTTCGGTGACGATCACGTTTTGAATATCCGCTGTACCGCGGCGGACAAGATCAAAACGCACCTTGGCGGGAAATGCGGAAGCATCCTCGCTCACAACGAAGAGATACAGCAGATCACAGGCTGCAGCCGCCGTTTCTACCAGATAGCGGTGCCCGTTGGTGAACGGGTTGCAGTTCATCACGCAGGCGCCAACCGTCTTTGCATCCTTCTTCCGCGGGATAGCGGCAAGGAACTTCCCAATGCCGTCCTTCCGGTCCTCCATCATTAGGACGCTCTCCGTGTGCGCGACAGGATAAAACCCAAGCGAGCGGAACATGCGCTCGTTTTCCGGCTTCGTGTAAAGGAACAGGTGCCCAATCCCCTCCCGCCAAGCATAGCTTACAAGCTCGCTGACAACCGTGGCGGCAGCGCCCGTGCCTTCAGCCGCAGGGGAAACTGCAATATACTTCAGCACGCACCCTTCAAGCGAGCCTGTGGCAACGATCGTGCCGTCATCTTCCCGCAAGGCAACATAAAAATCGGCGGCTCCTTCCATCGTGAGGCCGCGTTGCGCCAAAAATGCCTGAATTTCCAAGAGGCGCGCCCCGGAAAGAGGCGCGCCTGTTTCGATGTTATACATTATTCTTCATCAATTTGGTGGATCACGTCAATGACGGTGTTATCGCGGTACATCACAACGCCGACGATGCGATCCTTATACTTGATGGGTTCGGGCTTACCGACGATGCGATCGCAGCGGTCGCGCAGCGCTTCGATGGTGGTCACAGGCAGGCCGGCTTCTTCGAGCAGCGCCTTGATCTCCGGGCGGTTCGGGTTCACTGCAAGGCCCTGGTCGGTTACGACCACGTCCACAACGCTGCCGGGGGTTACAACCGTATTCACCTTATCCACAATGGTGGGGATGCGGCCGCGCGTAAGCGGAGCAACCACAACGGAAAGGCTTGCGCCCGCTGCGGTATCCGGATGGCCGCCGATCGCGCCGCGGATCACGCCGTCGGAACCGGTCATGACATTCACGTTGAAGTCCGTGTCAATCTCAAGCGCGGAGAGGATTACAAAGTCAAGCTCGTTGACCGCAGCGCCGCGGTTGAGGTAGCTCGCATAAACGGAAGCGTCGATCTGCTGATGGAAGCGGTTGTTCTTAAGAGAATTCGCCGCGATCAGGTCGAAGGACTGCACGTCGAGGATCTTGTCCACAAGGCCTTCCTCATGCATTTCAACAATCTGCCCTGTGATGCCGCCGAGTGCAAAACGCGCATGGATGTTCTTTTCGATCATCTTCTCGCGGAGATAGCGCGCCGTTGCAAGGCTTGCGCCGCCGGAGCCCATCTGCATGGAGAAGCCGTCGTAGAAATAGCCGCTCGCTTCAATGACCTCCGCTGCGGTCTTTGCGATAAGCAGCTCCTTCGGGTTCTTGGTAAAGCGCGTTGCGCCGCTCATGATGCCCTTGGGGTCGCCGATGGAATCCACCTTCACCACATAATCCACGTTGGATTCTGGAATGCCGTAGGGCGTGTTCGGGAAGCGCACGATGTGGTCGGTGATGATAACGCATTTATCCGCATGGAGCGCATCCAGCTTTGCATAGCCGAGGGAACCGCAGCAGGTAGCGTTCTCTTCATCGCGGTTGTAGCCGTTGGCGTTGCCGTACGGATCGCAGGAAGGCGCGCCGAGGAACGCGACGTCGATGTGCAGTTCGCCGGATTCAATCGCCGCTGCGCGTCCGCCGTGGGAACGGAACACGATCGGGAAATCCATAAGGCCGCGGGAAACTTCCTCTGCAAGCTTGCCGCGAAGGCCGCTCGTTTCGATGTGGGTGATAACGCCGTTCTTGATGTGCTCAATGAGCGGAGCATGGATGTCCGTCAAAGAGCTTGCGGCAAGGGTCAGGTTTTTGATGCCCATTTTGGCGATTTCATCCACAACCATGTTCACAACGTAATCTCCGTTGCGGAAGTGGTGGTGGAAAGAAATCGTCATGCCGTCCCGAAGGCCGGTCAGGCGGATTGCTTCTGCAAGGGAAGGAACAACCTTGTTCTTCGCGCTCATGCGCTCGTTGAAGGTTTCCTTCGGCTTCGCGGGCGTGCCGGCAAAGCTGCCGTGCTGCGCGGTAATTTCATTGATGTGCGGGATTTTCTTGATATCGATGCTCTTCATGGCGTTAAACCTCCTCTACAGGCGTGACGCTTGCCGCTTCGGCAAGGTCAAGGAGATACCGTGCGCGCGTCACGATGGGCTTATCGATCATCTTGCCGTTGAGGCTGATGACGCCGCTGCCGCGACGCTCGGCCTCTTCCGCCGCCTCAATGACGGCGCGGGCCTTGGTGAGATCCTTTTCGCTCGGCATGAATACCTGATGAAGCGGCGGAATCTGGCGCGGGTTGATGACGCTCTTGCCGTCAAACCCAAGCTGGCGGATAAGGCGGGCTTCCTTGACGAAGCCTTCCTCGTTGTTGACGTCGCTGTACACGGTGTCGATCGCGTCAATGCCGGCTGCGCGCGCTGCATTGAGGATCATGCAGCGTGCAAAGAACAGCTCGGTGCCGTCGCTGCGAACGGTTTTGAGGTCCGTCACATAGTCCTCCGCGCCAAGGGCAATGCCGATGAGGCGCTTGGAGGAAAGAGCGATTTCCATCGCATTGAGCACGCCGCGGCCGCTTTCAATCGCAGCCATCATGCCCGTGGTGCCCACAGGGATGCCCGCTTCGCGCTCGATGCGTTCAATTTCGCGTTCACAGTCAATCACATCCTGCGCGCACTCGGTTTTGGGCAGGCGGATGACATCGGGCTTCGCGCGAACAATCGCCTCAAGGTCCTGAATTCCCAGGCGGGAAGAAAGGTCGTTGATGCGCACAACAAGTTCCTTGTTGCCGTATTTCAAGTTGGAAAGAGCATTATAAACGAGGAAGCGCGCCGCATCCTTTTCATTGATGGAAACGGAGTCCTCCAGATCGAACATGATGGAATCCGAGCCGTAGATGTGCGCGTCGCGGATCATGCCGGGGTTGTTGCCCGGGACAAACAGCATGCTGCGTCTTAAGCGTTTCATTGCTTTGTCCTCCAGGTATAATCCTCGCACTGTGCCGCACGGTAAGCAGCTGCCTTCACGCGCGCGGCAACGGTGCAGTCAAGCGCACCCTTGTCCACAGCGTTCACAACGGCATTTTCTACGCCAAGCTCCGCAAGTGTTTCGCGGATGACCTTCTCAATCTGCTTTCCGAATTGCTGCATCACAGCGCTCGTAAGCGTTAACTCGATTCCCTTTTGCTCTGCGGGCTCGATGCGGACAATGATGTCGCTGGACTCCATCGTGCCTGCAACGCCTTTGGTCACGATTTGCATGTTCTGGTTCCTCCGATTCTTTATAGTATGGGGAATTCTTACTCCCATCTTCTGCTCCTTAATTTACTCCTTTCCCCTGCCGTTTTCAAGCCCTTTTCCTTCGCATCCGAAGATATACCCTCATGCAAGGAAGCAGGTATGCATGTATACCGTATTGCTCTTCTCATGTTTTTCCCACAGCACCGCCGCGTTTTACATATCTCCGGCTGCTGCATGCGCATCTTCTCTTGATTTTTGCCGCAGGCCTGCGTATACTGGATTTAATATTGGCCGCCGGCCGGAACGCCAATGGGGAGGATGAGCGCATGCGGGGAAAACATGATGGCTATGAAAGCGTACAGGCTGCCATTTTGGGCACAGCCGCGCAGCTATTTACGCGCGCCGGCATCCATGGCACGAGCCTGAACGACATCGCGCAGGCGGCAGGGCTTTCCAAGGGTACGCTTTACTATTATTATCCCACAAAGGAAGCGCTTGTGAACGACATTGCCCAAACGCACGGCGCGCGTGTGACGGATCTGCTTTTAAGCTGGGTTGAAACGCTCTCACGCGATTGTCCGATGGATGAAGCGCTGCTCCTGCTTATGGAGGCGCTGTTGGAAGATGAGGCTCTGCGCAGGCTGCACGTTGTGCTTTTCACCGAAAGCTGCCTGGACAACCCCGGGCTTGCGGCGCTCATGGAGGACAAGCTCAAAAAGTGGACGGTCATGCTTGAGGTCGGCACGCTCAAGGTGCAATCGGACAGCGCGCGGCGCTTGCGGGATCGCTCCTCGCTCTTTTTCACGATGCTCATGGGCGCAATGCTGCGCGCGGAAACTTCCCCGGCTGAGCGAAGTGCCTGTGTTGCGCTTCTGCTCTCCGAATAACATCCCGGTTTTTGCCTTGCTTGAAAGGATTGGTGCATGATGGGCTTTGGCTTTGGATTCGACGGGTTTTCCATCCTGTTCACGATCATGTTCGTGCTTGTTTTCGGCATGATCCTTTTTACAGTGATTAAAAGCATTGCACAGTGGGGGAAGAACAATGCTTCACCCCGGCTGACGGTGGATGCGGTCGTGATAACAAAGCGCATCAGCACCACATCAAGCATGCACAATACCGGCAGCGCAGGCATGCACCATCACCATACCTCCACCACCTATTATGTCACTTTTCAGGTGGAAAGCGGGGACCGCATGGAGCTTTGCGTTTCCGGCCAGGAATACGGCATGCTCGCCGAAGGCGATTGCGGCCGGCTCACCTTTCAGGGAACGCGGTATCTGGGGTTTGCGCGAAATGCTTGACCTCTGCGTTTGAGCTTCCGCCTTGCGCCGCTGCGCTTTGCAGCGCCTGCACAAGGTGTTGTTCCAATTCTGTTTTATCGTTTTCACTATACCAGAAATGGCTGGATTCACGCTGTTTAAAAACCGATGCCTTGGGCAGCCTCTCCCGCACAAACGCAAGGGAGCGCCGGGAAACGAGCTCATCCTCTGCCGAGTTTATAACGTTCAAGGGCACTGCAAGGTTCGGCAGTGCCTTTCGCGTTTGCGCCATCAGGCGAAGCAGCCCAAGCGAATTCGGAACCAGCGCCGGCGCGTTCCAAAGCGTAACCCCCTGTACGCCGCGCAGTTCCCGTGCAGCACAAACGCGCGAATCTTCCTCCGGGCGGGCGGGAAGAACCGAATGGATGCGGATCCGCAGCCCATTGGCCGTTGCTCGCAGATACAGTGGGAGCGCCAGCGCTAGGATGCCTGCGATCCCTTCCGGCTGCTTTGCCGCCGCGTTGATGGCCAGCAGACCGCCCATAGAATGCCCAACCAAGAGCAGCTTCTCATGCTGCGCGCGCAGGGCGGCAAGCTCTGTTTCCACATGCGCCAGCCACGCGCTGCGGCCCGCGCGCATGAATTCCCGCACGCCGCCTCCATGCCCGGGCAGTGTAATCAGCCGGCTTTGCGAACCGGCTGCACGGGCAACCTCAGCGAGCCGGGAAAACTGCGCGGGGCTTCCCATGAAGCCGTGGATGAACACAGCGCACACATCCCCGCAGCACCCCCTCTTTTGCTTCTGTTCTGTCATCGGATAAAATTCGTCACAGCTCCATGCTCCCGCTCCGGCGCAAGCACGCCCTGCGCACGCCCCGCCTCAATGCATTTCATGAGCCACGCCATGTTTCTGCCGAGGTTGCGCAGGATCTGCAGGCCTTCCAAATCCTGCATGACTTCATCGGGCGTTTGCCCGAACACCACGTTCCAGTAGGAAGAAGAAACCACCGGCATCTGCGCCAGCGTGAAATACTTGTTCAGCACATCCACTGAAGCGACATTTCCTGCCCGCCGCGCAACGGCAACCGCCGCGCCCGGTTTGTGTGCAAAGAAATCCCTGCACCCGTACATCGCCCGGTCAAGAAACGATTGAATGCTCCCCGCCGGATGCGAAAAATACACAGGCGTTCCAAACACGAAGCCATCCGCTGCTTTCGCCTTCACAAGGAATTGGTTCACGCCATCCTGCTCAAAGGCGCAGGCATGCAGCGTCCTGCATGCGCCGCAATCCACGCAGTCCTGAACCGGCCTGTCCCCGGCCCAAAAGATTTCAGCAGATACGCCCTCACGCTCCAGCGTGTTTGCAACCTCGCAAAGCGCGGTATGGGTGCAGCCCTTCTCATGCGGGCTGCCGTTGAGCAACAATACCTTCATTTCCGCTTTCCTCCTTGTTTTTAAACCTCCATCCCTTGCACGAAGCGGTAGAGCGGCTTCATGGCGTCAAAGCCATCCAGAACCTCATCGAGCAAAGCAGGTTCAAGTGTTTTCTTCAGATCCTTGCTGTAAAAGCACCAACTGATCCCCTTCCGGTTAATGTAGGGTTTCACAGCCTCCGGCGCATCCGGGAAGTGGTCCCGCTTGTACGGTTCTCCACGCACCTCGAACCCGGCAAGGCGCGGGTCCGCAAGAATCGCAAGGAACCGCTCCGGGTCAGCCAGCACGCGCGCACGGAAGGGCTTCATCAGCGCCGGGTTGGCGTCATACATCCCCATGCCATAGCCATATCCGTCCGGATCAATCTCAAAATACACGCAAAGGCTCTCGCTCGTGCGCGTATCCGGATGCCGGAAGCCGATCCAGCCATGGTCACGGTACGGGCGCTTGTCCTTGGAAAAGCGCGTATCCCGGTTCATGCGCGAAACAACGGTCGTAAGGCGCGTGTTGAATCCGGGGTCCATCGCGAGCGCGGCGGGGATGAGATCCGTTGCAAGCGCGCGCATCGGCTCCTGCACCACACGGCGGCAGCGCGCGCGGTTCGCATCAAAAAACGGCTTCTCGTTATAGAAGCCCAGTTCCATTAAAAACCGGTAGGTATCCGGCTCAAAGCCTTTAAAGTTCTGTTCCATACTTTCCATCATCTAAAACGTTAATTTCATAAGGAAGGATTCGCGCCCTGCCGGCTGAATTATGCCGCGGAGGATCACGGCTTCTCCTGTTTCAGCGCGTTCCATGGCAAAGCTTTCCCCTTCCGTCAGCTCTGTCTTAAACCAAATGTCCAGCCGTTTGAGCGCGCTGAGGCGGCTGCGTTCCTCTGCGGTCAGCGCATCATAAACGAACTCTCCATACCGCTCATTGTTTACATGCCCGAGCCCGTCAATCCAGCTTGGGCGCACAGCGCGGCGCTCCACTTCGGTAAACGCGGCATGCTCCGAAAAGCGTTTTTCCGCGCGCAGCAGTTCCTCGCCGCCCGGCAGATCAAACCGTGCAAGCACAGCGCGGTTCATGCAGAGGCGATGCGTTTTCACCTCCAACAGGGAAGAAAACGTTGCGCCCACAGCAACGAGCGTATCCGCTGCATCATAAAAAGCGATCTCCCTGCGGAAAGTGGGCAGCGCACAGCTTGTGTGCCATGTACGGATGGTAAGTCTATCCTGTATATGCAAAGGGCGCATGAGTTCGATACTCATGGAAAGAAGCACCCATGCCACGCCGTATTGCTCCGCAATGCGGGGCGTATCGATTTTCATGTTCTCCAAATGCCTGCCGATGGTCTCCACGGCAATGCGCTGATAAGCGGCGGGATACAGTGCGCCTGCCGCATTGCACATGCTCACATCCACATACACCGGATATGCATGCTCCTTTTCGTTCCATTCGGGGTTCATTGCTTGATCCTTGATTCCTCCATCAGTTCGTTCTGCGCTTATCATACCATAAAGTCCGGATAAAAGAAAAGCGCCATCCGAAGGGAGGTACGGATGAGCGCTTTCTTCAGAAGGCTTATGCCTTATTTTGCAGCCTTTGCGGCGCGGATCGCTTCGATGAGCATCGGGGTAACCTTGAACAGATCGCCGCAGATGCCGTAATCCGCAACCTCAAAGATGGGAGCGGTTTCATTCTTGTTCACCGCGATGATGCACTCGGAATCCTGCATGCCGGCTTTGTGCTGGATCGCGCCGGAAATGCCAAGGGCAACATACACCTTCGGGTGCACGGTCTTGCCGGTCTGACCGACCTGATGGTCGGCGCTCAGCCAGCCCGCGTCAATCGCCGCACGGGAACCGCCGACAACGCCGCCAAGCTCCTCTGCAAGCTCTTCCGCAAGCTTGATGCCCTGCTGCACATCGCGGCTGATGCCGCGGCCAACGGAAACGACGAAGTCCGCGCCCACGAGGTCAACGAGCTTCTTCGCAGCCTTGACGACCTCGACCACTTCGGTCTTAAGGTCGGCTTCCGTCAGGGAGAACTCCGGCTTCACGATCTTGCAGGCATCCGCTTTGGCCTGATCAAAGGGAGCTTTCTTCATCACGCCCGGGCGAACCGTCGCCATGCTGGGGCGGAAACGCGGGCAGATGATGGAGGCCATCAGGTGGCCGCCAAACGCCGGGCGGGTCATCTTCATGTCGCGGGAAACGTCATGATCCTGGCCCAGCACCTTCGCCTTGGACGTACCTTCAATGCGCTCCTCGGGCAGCGTGGAGCTTTCGCGCAGGAAGCTCTTGTAGCTTCCCATATCCACATCCAAGTGCGTGCAGTCCGCGCAAAGGCCGGTGTGCAGGCGCGCTGCGCAGCGGGGGCCAAGGTCGCGGCCGATGTTGGTTGCGCCGATCAGGAACGCTTCGGGCTTGAGTTCACGGATCACATCGCAGATGACCTTGGTGTAAGCATCGGTGGTGTAGTCCTTCAGCAACGGGCTTTCGCAAACGATCACCTCGTCCGCGCCATAGCCGCCAAGTTCCTTGGCAAGGCCTTCCACGTTGTCGCCGAGCAGCAGGCCGCACAGCTTCACGCCGAGCTCGTCCGCAAGCTTCCGGCCTTCGGAGATCAATTCAAAATCGGTGGGCATCAGTTTGCCCTGACGCTGCTCGCAGAACACCCATACATCCTTGAAAGCAGCCAGATCGGTATTGTTAAACGTAGCCATTCTCAGTTAACCCCTTTCTCAGATGATGTGCTTTGCCGCGAGCATGCCCGCGAGCTTCTCGCAATCCGCCTTTTCAGCGCCCGGGAGCATCATGCCTGCACCCTTTTGCGGGGGGGTGAAGGACGTGAGGATGTTCGTGGGAGAGCCCTTGAGGCCGATGGTCGTGGGATCGATCAGGGGATCGTCCTTCAGCGCTTCGTAATCGAACACTGCCATGGGCTTGTCGTAGCATTCAAACACGCCGCCGATGCTCATATAACGGGGCTCGTTGAGCTCCTTAATGCAGGTCACGAGGCAGGGCGTCTTGACCCGAATGGTCATGTAGCCGTCCTCCAGCATGCGCTTAACGGTAATGCAGTCGCCATCCTTGTGGATGTCCGCAGCATAGGTGACCTGGGGCAGGCCGAGCTTCTCCGCGATCTGCGGGCCGACCTGCGCGGTGTCGCCGTCGATGGCCTGGCGGCCGCACATGATGATGTCTTCCGGCTCCACACCGATGCGGTTGATTGCAGCGGCAAGGATCTGGGAGGTGGCGTAGGTATCGGAACCGCCGAACTCACGGCCGGAAACAAGAACGGCTTCATCCGCGCCGCGGGCGAGGATCTCGCGCAGCATGCCTTCTGCCGGCGGGGGACCCATGGTGACAACCACGACTTTGCAGCCGGTCTCATCCTTGAGCGCGAGCGCCGCTTCCACTGCGTTCAGGTCGTCGGGGTTGGTGATGGTCTGCATGGACGCACGGTCCAGCGTGCCATCGGGGTTCACGGCAACCTTACCGGAGGTATCGGGAACCTGCTTAACACAAACGATGATTTTCATTTTACCTTTACCTCCTTGCTTATTTCACGCCGAGGTTGCTCGCGATGACCATGCGCTGGACTTCGCTCGTGCCCTCGTAGATCTCGGTGATCTTCGCATCGCGCATCATGCGCTCCACGGGATATTCGCGGGTGTAGCCATAGCCGCCGAACAGCTGCACGGCGCGGCGCGTCACGTCGCTCGCCGCTTCCGCCGCAAAGAGCTTGGCCATTGCCGCATCCATGGAGTAGGCGGGCGCCTTCTTGCCGGCAAGCGCAGCCTCGGTAAAGGCCTGCTTCTTCATGGCGGCGGAATACACAAGGAATTGAGCCGCCTGCATGCGGGTGTGCATGTCCGCAAGCTGGAACTGCGTGTTCTGCATCTGGGACAGGCGCTTGCCAAACTGCTTGCGCTCCTGAACGTACTTGATGGTTTCCTCCACCGCGCCCTCGCCGATGCCGAGCGCCTGGGAAGCGATGCCGATGCGGCCGCCGTCCAGCGTCTTCATGGCGATGCCAAAGCCCTTGCCCTCTTTGCCGAGCAGGTTCTCTTTGGGGACGATGCAGTTTTCCATGATCAGCTCGCAGGTCGCGCTGCCGCGGATGCCCATCTTCTTCTCCTTCTTGCCAACGGAGAAGCCCGGGAAGTCCTTTTCAACGATGAACGCCGAAATGCCCTTGTTGCCCGCCTTCTTGTCGGTCATGGCGAAGATGATGTACACATGCGCATAGCCCGCATTGGTAATGAAGATCTTGGTGCCGTTGAGCACGTAATGATCGTCAACCAGTTCCGCGGTCGTCTGCTGGCTGGAAGCATCCGTGCCCGCGTTGGGCTCAGTGAGGCCGAACGCGCCGATCCATTCGCCGGAAAGGAGCTTCGGCAGGTACTGCATCTTCTGCTCTTCGGTGCCGTTCTCATAGATCGGCGCGCAGCAGAGAGAAGTGTGCGCGGAGACGATAACGCCCGTGGTCGCGCAGGCCTTGGAAAGCTCTTCGACCGCCATAGCGTATGCGAGCACATCGCCGCCCGCTCCGCCATACTTCTTCGGGAACGGAATGCCCATGAAACCGTAGCGCGCAAGCTTCTTAACGGTTTCCATCGGGAAGCGTTCTTCCTCGTCAACCTCCTCAGCGAGGGGTTTGACCTCGTTCTCCGCGAATGCACGATACATGTCGCGGAGCAGCAGATGCTGTTTGGAAAGCGTGAAATCCATAGTTCCTCCTAAATTAATGTAAGGGTTTCCCTTTTTTGTTTACTGTTTGTTATAGTCGTAAAAGCCACGCCCGGTCTTTCGGCCGAGCATGCCGCCGCGCACATATTTGCGCAGCAGCGGATGCGCGCGGTACTTACCGTCGTGCGTTTCCGCAAAAAGCGTATCCATGATGGCGAGCACCACATCAAGGCCAATGAGGTCGCCGAGTTGAAGCGGTCCCATCGGGTGGTTGCAGCCAAGGCGCATGGCCGTGTCAATCCCCTCCGCCGAAGCGATCCCTTCCGCATAGAGGCCCACGGCCTCGTTGATCATGGGAATGAGGATGCGGTTCACAACAAAGCCGGGGCATTCCTTGACCTCCACCGGTTCTTTCCCGATGGCCACGGCAAACGCCTGCACGGCGGCAAACGTTTCGTCCGATGTGCCCACGCCGCGGATGACCTCCACAAGCTTCATTACCGTTGCCGGATTGAAGAAGTGCATACCGATGCAGCGATCCGGCCGCTTCGTTGCGGATGCGATGTCCGTGATGGAGATGGACGAAGTGTTGCTTGCAAAAATCGTTTCTGCGGAGCAGATGCCATCCAGCTCCTGAAAAACGCTTTTCTTCACATCCGCACGCTCCACAATCGCCTCAATGACGAGCGCCGCTTCCTTTGCGGAGGCCAGCTCCGTCGTGAATGCGATGCGGGAAAGGAGCGCATCCGCGTCCTCCCGCGCAAGCTTGCCGCGTGCAACACGCTTTTCAAGCCCGCTTACCAGACGCGCTTTTGCGCGCGTGAGGATTTCTTCGCTCACATCGCGTACCGTAACGGGGTACCCCGCCTGTGCAAATGTCTGCGCAATATCGAGGCCCATCGTCCCCGCGCCAATGACAAAGATCAGCTCCATGGTTACTCCCCTTTAAAGCTTCCGCGCGGCTTCTTTTCCAGGAAAGCGCGCATGGCCATTTTCTGGTCCTCCGTATTGAAACAGAAGGAGAACAGTTCCTCTTCCGTCGCAAGATCCACATCAATGAAACGATCCACGCGCGTGCTGATCGCACGTTTGCAGGCCTGCACCGCAATGGGCGCGTTTCCCGCAATCTGCCCGGCCATTTCCATGGCTTTGTCCATCAGCTCCGCATCTGGATACACAGCGTTCACCAAGCGGATGCGCAATGCCTCCGAAGCGGGGATGGGCTTGCCGGTAAGGACCAACTGCATCGCATACGACGCGCCAACCACACGAGGCAGGCGCTGCGTGCCGCCGAAGCCCGGCGTGATGCCGAGCGTCACTTCCGGCTGGCCCACCTTCGCCCCTTCCGCCGCAAGGCGGATATCGCAGCAAAGCGCAAGCTCCAGCCCACCGCCAAGCGCATATCCGTTGATTGCTGCAATGGTGGGCACGCGCAGGTCGTCAAGCGCATTGAACGCCCTGTGCGCCACGGCTGCAAACCGCTTTGCCCCCTTTGCATCCAGATCGGCCATTTCACCGATGTCCGCACCCGCGATAAACGCCTTTTGCCCCGTGCCTGTCACGATGAGCACACGGGCAGAATCATCCGCTTCAATTTCGCGCAATGCGTGTTCCAACTCTGTCAGGGTTTCGGTGTTAAGCGCATTGAGCGCGCGCGGACGGTTGACAGTAAGCACCGCTATGCTGCCATGCCGTTCCACGAGAATATTCTGCATTTCTTAACCTCCTTACGGTATTGTTCCTATCCGCCAAACTTCAGGCTGCCTATTTATCATATCGTATTCCGTCCTGAAAGTCTTGCGTTATTATTATAACGTATGGACGTTAATTTTTGCACGATCTTAAGCTCCCGGCGCCCATGCGCTCAGGCTTATTTGCCCATCCCGCGTTTGACCATTTCCTCCACTGCGAAGGAAGCAACGTCATCGGCATACTTCTGCGGGCCAAAGCCTGCATCGTAGCCAAGCTCCTTGGCAAGCTCGTGCGTGATGCGCGCGCCGCCGCAGATGACGATAAACCGGTCGCGCACACCCTCGGCCTCAAGCAGCTCAATGAGTTCCGTAAGGTTTTGGATATGCACGTCCTTCTGCGTGACAGTCTGGGAAACAAGCAGCACGTCTGCATTGAGCTCTACAGCCTTCTTAACAAATTCCTCATTGGGAACCTGCGCGCCCAGGTTGTAGGCTTCGATCATCTCGTAGCGCTCAAGGCCATAATGGCCCGCGAAGCCTTTGCGGTTCATGATCGCATCAATGCCCACAGTGTGCGCGTCGGTGCCGGTGGAAGCGCCGACTATCACAATCTTGCGGCCAATGTGCTCACGGATATATTCGTTGCACTCTTCCATTTCCATTGTGGTCGTTTCAACGGCCTGCACATGGATTTCGGTGTAGTCCACCGTATGGGAGCAGGAACCGTACACCACATAAAAAGTGTACTCCGCATCGAGGCTTTGGTTGAACGCCACGGAGGGTTCCATAAGGCCCATCTTCTTTGCGAGGATGCGCGCAGCTTCGGTGCCCTTGTCGTCATTTTTTACGGGCAGGGTGAAGCTCATCTGAACCTTACCGTCGTTCATCGTATCGCCGTAAGGCTTGAGCTTCGTCAGGTCCAGCGTCTTATCAAAATCTGCTTTATGGGTATTATACAATCCGCTGCTCATTTACTTGTCCCCCTTCATCAGCTCAATAAACGGGTTGAAGTAGCAGTCGTCCTTCTGCACGACGCCCGCAAGGCCCTTGCCGCCATCGCGGGAACGCTTGATGTCCGCGAACGTGCCGCGCTCCAGCGTGCCGAAAAGGCCGATGTCTTCCATCTCGCCAAGGAGATCCGTCGCCTTGGTAAGCACCTCGTTTGCGCGCGTCTGCATGATGCCGCCGTCCTTGAACACAAGCTCGCTGCCAAGGTCCTGCATGGTGCGGAACACATATTGCGCATTCTCGATGGAAAGAGCGCGGTCGCTCATGAACGGCGTGTGGATGGCTTCTGTGAGCATGCCCAACAGATGCAGCTTCTGGCCGGTCATGATTGTGACCATGTTGAACAGCGCATCCTGCACGTGGCCGCGGAAGATGTTGCCTGTCATGAACTTCGTGGGCGGCATGTACTTAAGCGGCGCCTTCGGGAAAATCTCCCGGGCCATCTGCGCCTGCGCGAGCTCATACAGGAAGCCGTTTTCCACATCCGGAGAAATCTCAAACGCATGGCCAAGGCCCATCTGCTCCTCGGGCATGCCCGCGCAGACCGCGAACTGCTCGTTGAGGAACTGGGATGCAAGCACCGTGTGCGCTTCTTCCACTGCGTCTGCCGTGGTGAGGTAGTTATCCTCGCCGGTGTTGATGATGACGCCCGCGAAGGAGTTGATCACGCGGGAGAAATATTGGTCGATGATTGTGCGCTGGGGGTTGATGTCGCGGAACAGGATGCCGTAAAGCGCGTCGTTGAGCATCACGTCCAGGCGCTCAAGCGCGCCCATCGCGGCGATTTCCGGCATGCACAGGCCGGAGCAGTAGTTGCACAGGCGGATATAGCGTTTTTCTTCTTTGCCCACCTCGTCAAGCGCCGCGCGCATCAGGCGGAAGTTCTCCTGGGTGGCGTATGTGCCGCCGAAGCCTTCGGTCGTTGCGCCATAGGGCACATAGTCAAGGAGGGACTGGCCGGTCGTACGGATGACGGCGATGATGTCCGCGCCCTGCTTGGCGCCGGCTTTCGCCTGCACGATGTCCTCATAGATGTTGCCGGTTGCAACGATGATGTAAAGGTACGGGCCCTTCTTATCACCAAACTCGCTCAGATACGCGTTGCGCGTTGCCACATTGCTGCGGATGCGCGCAACGGTCGCTTCTGCAACGGGCATAATTGCATCGCGGATCTCCGAAATGCTGTGCGCGGGAAGCTTGGTCAGGTCGATTTCGCCCTTGTCCACCGCCTCGGCGATGGCCTGCGGATCCTTGCCGGTTTCAGCGATGGCGTTGCCGATATAATAGGCTGCGCCGCCGGCGAGCACGCCGCGCTCAAACATATGATCCACCACCACGTTGGGCAGCGGGACGTCCATCTCGTTCACGCCGTCGATTCCGAGCAGGCGGCAGACCGCACGCTCGACAGTAACGGTCGTATGCACGTCGATGAAGCTCTGCGTATCGGCGGCGATGTGCGCCGCGCTTGCCCTTGCCTTATCGACGAGTTCACGGTTCAGGTTCAGTTTGCTCTGCATTGTATCCTCCCAATGGAACTCTGTGCGGCGCGGCGGGGATGCTGCCCGCATCCCCGCAATGCCGCCATGAAGTTATTTCTGCTTCTGCCTGTCGGCGTAGCGATCCTTCCTGAGGAGCTTCGTGGGCTCGAGGTACTTCTGCTCGATGCCCTGGGCGATTCCGGCCACGCCGGTGATCTCCGCAGCCTTGCGCTTGCCTTCGCAAACATCGCAGTGGCACTCGTTGCTGTAATGCTCGGGCTCAGTATAGGTCGTAATCACGCCCTCAAAGTTGCGCAGAATGACCTTGCGCGGGGTCTGGCTGATGACATACTGCGGCATAACCGGGGTCTTGCCGCCGCCGCCCGGTGCATCGACCACGAACGTGGGGATGCAGTAGCCGCTGGTGTGGCCGCGCAGGGCTTCCATGATCTCAATGCCCTTGGAAACCGGCGTGCGGAAGTGGGAGAGGCCGAGGGACGGGTCGCAGGCGTAGATGTAATACGGACGCACGCGGATGCGCACAAGCTCGTTCACAAGCTTCTTCATCACATGCACGCAGTCGTTCACGCCCGCGAGCAGCACGCTCTGGTTACCGAGCGGCACGCCCGCATCCGCCAGCATCGCGGTTGCGCGCGCGGCTTCTTCGGTAATCTCGTTGGGATGGTTGAAGTGGGTGTTAAGCCACACGGGATGATGCTTCTTCAGGATCGCGCAAAGCTCCGGCGTGATGCGCTGCGGCATGACAACCGGCGTGCGGGAACCGAGGCGGACGATTTCCACATGGGGAATCTTACGCAGCTCGGTCATGATGTAATCGAGCATCTCGTCGCTCTGCATCAGGCAATCGCCGCCGGAGAGCAGGACGTCGCGCACTTCGGGATGGTTGCGCACATAGTCGATGCAGGTATCGATCTGGGCCTTGGGGACGGCGCAGTCATGCTGGCCGGCAAAACGCCTGCGGGTGCAGTGACGGCAATACATGGAGCACTGGTCGGTGATGAGCAGCAGCACGCGGTCCGGATAGCGGTGCGTGAGGCCCGGGCAGGGGGAGTCGATGTCCTCGTGCAGCGGGTCAGCGTCCTCATAGGGCGCGAAATGCAGCTCGGCAGCCGTCGGGATGGCCTGCTTGCGGATCGGGTCATGGGGATCGTCGAGGTCGATCAGGGAGAGGTAATACGGCGTGATCGCCATGCGAAGCTTGCCCAGCGTCGCCTTGATGCCCTCTTCCTCCTCGGGAGTCAGGGTCATGTGTTTTTTGAGGTCTTCCAGCGTTTCAATGCGGTTCTCAACTTGCCAATGCCAGTCGTTCCACTGCGCATCGGGTACATCCTTAAACATACCGTTGGCTCTGCTCTGTCTCATATTCGGAATCTCCTTTAAAATCAAGCAAATTTTGGAATTGCGCTTCTGATGTGCCGAAACCTGCGGGTAACTCCCGCAGGCTTCGGCGCCCTTTCGGGCTTTACAAGGGGAAACTTAGCAATATTTTTCGTCGAACAGCTTGCGCAGTTTCGGGTTCTCGCGCAGCACGTTCAGGGTGATCTCGGCATGATCCTTGGTGTAGCCGTTGCCGACGATCATGGTGACATCCTTGCCAACGCCTTCTGCGCCAAGCGCCGCTTTGGTGAAACTAGTCGCCATGGAGAAGAAGTAAACGATACCGTCATCGCGCACGGGCAGGATGGCGCTCATCTCGCAGTTCTCGATGTTTACGCAGCAGATGGAAAGGTCATATTCCTTGCCGTCGTTCGCCGCAAGAGCAGCTTCGAGAACGGCCACAGGCTCGGTCGCGGAGGCGACGATGACCTTGTTGTAAACGCCGAGCTCCATCAGAGCATCGACCTGCTTCGGGTTGCGCACAACGCCGACCACGTTGCCCTTCGGGCCAACGGCCTTCATGGCTTCATAGCCGCAGAGCACGCCGGACTTGCCGTTTGCGCCGAGGATGAGAACGCTGTCGCCTTCCTTGGGGAGCTTGCGGGCCTGGGCGGGAGCGCCGGCCACGTCGAGTGCCGCAAGGGCGAGAGGCTCGCTCATGTCGTCGGGAAGCTTGGCATAGATGCCGCTCTCGAACAGGATCGCTTTGCCTTCGATATCAACGCGGTCGATATCCTTGTGGATGGCCTTGATCTTGTCGATGCGAAGCGGAGTCATGGACAGGGAAACCAGGGAGGCGATCTTGTCGCCAACCTTCAGGTCGCGATCCTTGAGGTCTTCGCCAATGTGGGCGATCTTGCCGATGAACATGCCGCCGGAACCGGTCACGGGGTTCTGCTGCTTGCCGCGCTCCGCCACGATGCCAAGGATCATTTCGCCGATCTTCTTCTCGTCGCCGCCGCAGGCCTCTTCGATCTGGGTGAAGGATGCGGAGTCAATGTTGAGGGAGATAACGTCGCAGACGATCTCGTTGGAATAAACCTTGGACATGTCGTTGTCGATTTTGTAAGCCGCCTGGGTCAGCACGCCCTTGGGCTCGATAACGCGATGGATGCCGTACTTGTTGCCTTTGAGTTCCATAGTTCTGTTTCCTCCTGTTTTTTGTTTTAATTTTTAAGTTTGGTCAAGGGGATTGCGCATGCGAATCTCTTCGCAGGGTGTTCTTCAGCGAGCCTTCAGGCTCAGGATCTCGCGGGCTTCCGCCGGGGAAGCGATCTCGCGGCCCAGCTCGCGGGAGAGACGAACGACCTTTTCCACCAACTCGCCGTTGCTGCGCGCAAGCACGCCGCGGGAGAGGTAGATGTTGTCTTCAAAGCCGACGCGCACGTTGCCGCCCATCACGATGGTGGGAGCGGCAAGCTGGAAGGCGCTGCGGCCCACGCCGGTGGCCGTCCAAGTGGAGCCGGCAGGGATGGCGTCCACGAGCCAGCAGAGGTTCTTCACCGTGGCCGGGGTGCAGCCGGGCACGCCCAGCACGAAGTTGAACTGCATCGGGTCGCCGGGAACCTGGCCCTTCTTCGCCATCTTGAGGATGGTGTCGAGGTGGCCCATTTCAAAGCACTCGTATTCGGGTTTGATGTTGTTCTCAAGCATGCGCTTGCCGAATGCGCGCATGGTGGGCATGGTGTTTTCAAACACGTCGTCGCCAAAGTTGCAGGTGCCGCAGTCAAGCGTCGCCATCTCCGGGAACAGCTCCGTGGGCTGCAGGCGCTCTTCGGCAGTCATGCCGACCGCGCCGCCCGTGGAGGGGATCAGGATCACGTCCGGGATCGCAGCTTTGATGGCGTCCATGCAAACGCGGAAGCGTTCGCGGCTTTGCGTCGGGGTGCCGTCGTCCTCGCGGACATGCACGTGAACGACCGCAGCGCCCGCATCATAGGCAGACTTGGCTTCGCGGACGATCTCCTCAACAGTGTAAGGGACGTTGGGGTTCTGGTCCTTGGTGACTTCCGCGCCGCAGATGGCGGCTGTGATAATAAGCTTATCCATTTCGCGGTTCCTCCCTAATAATTATTAATGTTTTTGTTATTTGTGGGAAATGCGCTGGCTGTCCTTCGGGGTAACGCAGGTGCCGTGCGCACGGCAAACAACGATGGGTTCCTCAAGGAAGTCAGCAGCGGATGCGCTGATGTCAGGGCGGGCAACAACAACCTTGCGGGCCTCAAACTTCATCGCGCGCGAGGTATTGCCGATGCGCTCGATTTCGCCATGAACCTCGATGTAGTCGCCGGCATATACGGGGGCGAGGAACTCGATGTTGTCATACGCGCAGAACAGGCCTTCGTCGCCGTCGCACTTGATCAAAAGCTCAGTTGCCACATCGCCGAACAGATGCACCATATGCGCACCGTCAACCAGATTTCCGCCGTAATGTGCATCCTTTGCGCTCATTCTAAGCCGGATCGTAGAAGTAATAGCCATGATAATTGCCTCCTGTGTTGTAATGTTTATTTTTAAGGGTCAAACCGTTTTTATCTTTGTAAGGATCTGTGCAGTGCCGGCAAAGTGAAACAAGATGCGCACGGTGCGCAGCCAACAGCGTACAGCCTTGACAATAGCGCACCATCGAGTTGGGATAAAACAAACGCGCTATCGACATGACAAAGATCATATCGATAGCGCTTCATCCTATCTCAGATGACAGTCATACCGCGCTCAGCGGCATGCCCAAGCAAAGCGCGCGGGGCCGCATCCTTGCTTTCGGCAGGGGACACATTCACGCGCGGCTTTGGGTTCCCGACCCTTTGCATCCGCACGCTACCTTACTCCCTGCGCCTCTATCAGTTCGGTATTCAATTCACATATATATTATAAAAAACGCCCTTCCGAAAGTCAATGAATTTTTGGCGTTTTTCCGCAAAGTTTTGCGGTTTATTCACACTTTCTCCCAGCTCAGTAAAGCGTCTCGATATCGCTGAGAATCTCGTCTGTAAGCGAAAGCAGGCGGCAGATGTTGAGCGCGTCCCGCGGGCATCCCTGCTCGCGTTCCACCCTGTAAAGGCCGTAATTCATGTGCGCGGCAATCACATCCGCACCCTGCTCGGGCGAAGCCATGGCGATCTCTCCCTTTACGCGGGCAGTGTCCATATCCCGGAGCCCTACGACCTCGTAGTGTGCGGACGCTTCCTGCGCCACTCCGTCATAATGGGTGGTCAGCACGGTAACCGCGTCCTGCCGGTTAAGATAGCGGGTGACTGCGCGCACGATCATGGCGCCTTCCTCCGGATTGGTGCCGCGCGCGAACTCATCGAGCAGGATCATGTGCAGGCCTTCCGCTTTTTTCCCGGCGTTCCCAAGGCCGCACTCCGCCATCACCTCGTTGAAGCGCACGATCTCTGCGCCGAAGCTCGAAAGGCCGCGATCCACGTTTTCAAGATCCTCGGACACGACATGCACGCCATCAAACAGCGGCAGGCGTGCCTTTTTCGCAAACGGCAGAATGCCGGCCGAAAGGGCGAATGCGTTCAGCGCAAGCGTTTTAAGCGCAACGCTTTTCCCGCCCATATTGGCGCCGGTAATCACGGTTGCGCCCTTCCCCGCCGCAATGGAAACGGGCGTGAACGCGCGCTTGCGTTCCGCAAGGGCATCCGCGATGCGCGGGTTCTGCATTTCTTCCATTTCAATCACGCCGTCCGTAAGCTCCGGCATCACCCCACCGTACCGCCTTGCAAGCCGCGCACGGGCCAGCGTAAAATCGAATGCGGCGATGGCATCCATGCAGGCGAGAATCCCCGGGAGAAACGGCCGCAGCGCTTCGGAAAGCGCGGTGCGGACGGCGCGTTCTTCCTCGTCCTCCGCCGCGGCAACGCGCACGCGCGTCGCCATAAGCGGGGCGCGCTCCGCTTCGGTCTTTGCCCGGCGCAGTTCTTCTTCCACCAGCCGCTTTTCCCTGCGTGCGGCACGCAGCGCCTGCGAATATGTGTCCGGGATAAAGAAGGTCGCCGCATGCTGGCCATCAAGGTCCAGCAGCGCAAGCGCCTCGGATTGCGCGCGGATTTCTATGCCGCGCAGCTTTGCTGCCGCGTTGATCGCCGCAAACACGGGCGCGATCAGCTCGCTTTGAAGCAAAAAGCGCTTGAGTTCAAACAGTTCCACCTCGTTGAGGGGCCCTTCCGCGCAGCGTTCCACCGAGCGGCGGATGTCCTTAAGCTGCATCATCAGCCGCTCGATGCGGCCATATTCCGCCGTATATGCTTCAAATGTGTCCATCACGGCGCACACGTTTCCAAGCTCCTCCAGCAGAGCCTCCGCTTCATGGGACGCATAGAAGCGCAGCCTGCGCACGCGCGCGTCGCCGTAAGGCGAATCGCACCGAAGCGCATCCACGACATAGCGGAAGCCGATGTTTTCCTGTTGCGCAAAATTCAAGCTCATATCAGTTCCTCATTTCCACAGCAATGGCTGCAATCCGTGTTCCGTTCCGCTTCCTCCCGGGCCGCAATGCGCCGCATATCCTCCGCATGCCAGGCCATATCCTCCACACGCACATCCTCGAGCACGTTGAGCACCGGCACATTCACACGCGCCTGCATACGAGAGAGCAGCTCATCCTTATCAAAGTTGAACCCATATGCGGAAAACGGGTTCACGGTGATTGCCGCCACGCGCGTAGCGCGCGCCACCGCGAGCGAAATTCCGCACAGGGCGAGTTTGTCATATGTCCCCCGCCTGATGAGCAGCTTGCTGCCATCCTCAACCGAAAGGATAAGCCCCTCAAACCGCTTGCCTGCGGTCAGCACAGGCTTCAAAAGCGCATCCGTCACCGCGCCCGAAACATATACCGCGCGCACGCATGCATAGGCAGGGCTTCGGAGCGCATCGGAAAGCGTCAGGTCCTGCGGCAGCGGGCAAAGCGAACCATCCTCCATGTGAAACAGCGCCTTCCCGGTGCACGCCGCGCGTTCTTCCTCTGAAAAATTGCTCTGCTCCGGAAGCGTAAGAAGGGTGGTTGCAAACGCGGTGTCTTCAATCACGGTATCGATGTCGCGGCTGTAGGAAGCGCCCGTGCAGAGCACCGTGGCTTCGCTCACCGCCGGGGCGCAGAGCGTCTTGCGGCTAAGCGCGCCGTCCACAATGGCAACATCGGCCCCAAGCGAAAAGAAGGTCCCTGCAAGCTTTGCAAGCTGTGCCGTGATGGATGGCCCCGCAAGCTGCACATTGCCGTCGCTGCGGGCGCGCACGAGCACCACCTCGCCAAGCGGCGTCGGGAAGCCCGTAGTTCCGACAATTTCCCGGGAAATGTCACAATATTTGAGCATTTCGACCGCGGTGGCGATCAGCGTCCCTTCCCGCACATAGATGCCGGGCTTGTGCGTCTGTGTCACCACATCCACGCTTTCGCCGTCCCGGCCTATGCTTGTGAGGCCAAGCGTTTTGCCGGTTTCCTGCATCTCGGAAAGGATGCGGTTAAGCACGGTCGTTTTGCCCGCATTCTTACACATGCCGATGATCGAAAGCGATCTGTATGGTTCGATGAGCGGTAATAAAAGCATATTTTCCTCCTGCTGCGCGCAGAAAAAAGCCGCACAGCTATCATTTATCATATCACACGGCGCACACCTTGTGTACCCCCTTGCGCCCCGCAAGGCTGCGCTTGCAAACGCTCCGCGCCGCCGTTACAATAGGTTCAGGTTTTGGTTTGGAGGCGTTTGGCATGGACAGGCAAGCGTTTGCCCGGGCCGCTGCGAAGGCGGCAGACGGGGCGGCAGACGGCGGCATCGGCACGCGCAATGAAAGCCCGCTGCACGCTGCACTCAAGCTCTATTTTGAGCCGCGGCGCGCGTTCCACGAGGTTCCCGTGGACGGATATATCGTGGATATTAAAAACGAAGCCGGCATCATCGAGATCCAGACCCGGAATTTTCTCAAGCTCAAGCGTAAGCTGGCCGCGCTGCTCGAACACCATACCGTGACGCTTGTCTACCCCGTGGCCGCTGTGAAATGGGTGCTGTGGATCGACCCGGATACCGGCGAAATCACGGGCCGCCGGAAAAGCCCAAAGCGCTGCCTACCCGCCGCCGCATTCGCGGAACTTGGCTGCATTCAGGGGCTGTTGTTCCATCCGAACCTGCGCATCCGCATCGCCATGCTGGAGCTCGAGGAATACAAATACCTGAACGGCTATGGGGAAAACCGCAAGCGCCGCGCCACGCGGGCCGTGCGTGTGCCGCTCGGCCTTTTGGATGAAATTTCCGTGGATGCGCCCGCGCAGTTCACGCGGCTCATCCCGCCCGGGCTACCGCCCTGCTTCACCGCTGAGGCGTTCCGAAAGGCGGCAGGGATCAGCCTTTCCGCCGCGCAGGCCGCGCTGCGCATTCTTTGCGCGGCCGGGGTTGCCGTCCATACAGGAAAACAGGGCCGGCGATACGTCTATGCGCTCGCCGGCCCTGCGGCCGGTTAACCGGCCATCAGCGTTTTCAATAAATCATTCGTTCATCGGGACGGGCTTGCCGTTGATAAACACGGCTGCTACCTCACCCGAAACCTCCATTACATCCCCGCGACAAAGCACAAGGTCCGCGTCCTTTCCGGCTTCGATGGAACCCACGCGTTCCGCAATACCGATGTGCTCGGCCGCATGGATCGTGATCGCCCGGAGCGCATCGTAGCGATCCATGCCGCTTGCAACGGCGAGCCCCGCGCAGAGCGGAAGATACATCTGCGGGATGACGGGTGAATCCGTGATGATGCTGACATGGCCGCCCGCTTTTGCAAGGATCCCGGGGGTTGCAAAGGTTTTGTTGCGCAGTTCAAATTTGGAAGCATGGCCAAACGAAGGGCCGACGGCCAAAGGATACCCCTCTCTGGCAAGCTGCTCCGCCACAAGGTGGCCTTCCGTGCAGTGTTCCAACGTAAGCTTTACCCCAAACTCCTTTGCGATGCGGATTGCGGTGAACAGGTCGTTGGCCTGATGCGCATGCGCCTTGAGCGGCATTTTGCCTTCAAGCACGGGCAAAAGCGCCTCAAGTTTTATGTCGAACGCAACATCCTTTCCCGCATCCTTCTTTTGTTTGTAATCCCGCGCACGCAGGAGCATTTCGCGTATTTTTGCGGCGGTGGTCATGCGGGTAGAGACGCCCTTTTCCCGGTAACACCGCTTTGGATTTTCCCCGAAAGCGCATTTCATCGCCGCGCCGTCGCGCACGACCATATCGTCCACCCGCGTGCCGATGGTCTTGAGCGCAACAAAGGTGCCGCCGATCACGTTCGCCGAGCCCGGGCCCGTGCACACGGTGGTCACACCGGCGCGCGCAGCCTGCAGGAAGGTCGGGTCCGTTGGTTCGATGCCGTCGATTGCGCGCAGCTGCGGCACGAGCGTGTCGTTCATTTCATTGTAATCCGCGCCCTCGTAACCGATGCCGTACCCATGCAGGCCGATGTGGCAATGCGCTTCCACAAAGCCAGGATACAGGTTCAGGCCGGATGCGTCGAACACTTCCCCGCCTTCTGCGGTAAGATTCTTTCCCACCGCAGCGATTTTGCCGTCTTTCACAAGCACATCGCCCGCGATGGGTTCGCGCTGCACAGCGGTATGGATGGTTGCATTCCGAATAAGCATAACATTCTCCCTCCTGTGTTTACTCCCGTCATTGTATCACGATGCGAGAGAGCGCTGCAAGAAGGTGCGTTCAGCTTTCATCCGCCCGCAGCAGCGCAAGCGCGGCCTCATATTCCGGCGTGCCGCGCAGCGGGGCAAGCGTTTCCTCCTCAGCCAGGCTTTCGGCAAAGGTCCGCCGCATGGCCTGAAACGAACGGCTCATATCCGAAGCGCCCTTTGAAAGCGCGGAGAACAGCGGCGAGGAAAGCTCCTTTGGCGGCGCGGAAAAGAACTCCGCAAGCCGGAGCAAATGCTTGCCCGCGCGCGGCAGGTCTCCCAGACGGATGTATGCCTCCGTGTAGAGCGAATCGCTCATGGAAAAAGGATACCCCACAGCCGCGGCGCACGCTTCATGCACCCGAACGACGGCAAGCGCTTCCTGCGGCTCTGCAAACGGCGCGGAAGCGAGCCGCACAAGGCAGGTCTGCATTTGGTTGAAGGCATGCAGGAGCGATGTTTGCAGCATGCGCTTGGCCGTTTCAACATCTCCGCGTTTTTCCGCGATGAGCGCCCGGAGCATCGATGCATCCGGCGCAGGCTGCGGAAGCCCATCCAACAGCCCTTCCGCGCGTGCAAGCTCATCATCCCCAACGCAAAGCCCTGCAAGCATGTGCGCGGCCGCAGCAGCATAGCCCGGATCGTTCCCCTGCGCGGCTTCTTCAAGCAGTTTTTTGGCTTCTTCCCGTTCCCTTCCGGACGCATCCCCGCCCCCCCACATGGGCAGGCTCATCAGCAGCGCCGCAAGCTGGTATTGCAGCGCCGGGCAGCCCGGGTATTCCCGCAGCAATGCCGCGATGCGCGCCCGCGCTGCTTCCAAATCCCCTCCAAGCGCAAGTGCGGCCACCTCGTTCACATAAGCGGCGCATTCCGTATCCGTGGGCTTTGCCGTAAATCCAAGCAGCGCGTTTACATCCGTCCGCAGCGCCCGTGCGAGCGGAGAAAGCAACGCAACATCGGGGCAGCTCACGCCGGTTTCCCATTTGCTGACCGCCGCAGCGGACACGCCCACGGCGCCCGCAAGCGCCTCCTGCGTTATGCCCCTTTCCCTGCGCAAGGCCGCAATGGTTTCACCGATCTTCCATTCCATTCGTTTCGTCCTCCCTTTTTGCTTTGGCGGCCGCCTGCTTTTATGATACCCGTACGGTACAAAACGCGCAACGGAGGCGCATTCAACCTTTGGTGTGAATTTGTTGAATGGCGTTCAAGCCTTCATGCTTTTCCCCAAAAGCAAATTGCACTTTTCCCCGCGCCTGCGGTTGCATTTTAAAAGTGAGAGGTATAGAATAACAGACAGTGGCTGCTTTGTTGAAAAAATGGAAGGATACCTATCTCGCGCCCGCCTCCTTTTACGGAAAGATCGGGCGCATTGCTTTGCCCATCGCCGGGCAACAGATCCTCAACCAGGGCGCCGGCTTTGTGGACACCATCATGATAAGCCACGTGGGCGGCGTGGGTGCGGTCGCCGTTGCCACGCAGCTGGACATGCTGCTTGGCCCGGTTTCCTTCGGCATCAACTCCGGCGTAAACATCTATTCCTCCCAATTCTTCGGCGCAAAGGATTGGAACTCCCTTAAAAAGTGTTTTGGCTTCCAGGTCATGCTCAACCTGCTCGGCGCGCTCCTGTTTTTCCTTGTAGCGCAGTTTGCCGGGCACGGCGTGCTGCGTTTTTATGCGAGCGGCGACGCTTCGCTGATCGACCTTGGGTGGCAGTATCTGCGCATCGCCTGCTTCGGCTATTTCTTCAATGCGCTCATCAGCGCGTTTTCCTTCATGTACCGCAGCATCCAGCAGACCCAAATTCCCATGATGATCGGGATCGGGGTAAACATTCTCAATGCCTGTTTGAATTACCTCTTGATTTTCGGCAAGCTCGGCCTGCCGCAGATGGGGATAGCGGGCGCAGCGCTCGCGACCGTCATCGCCAACGCCTGCGGCGCCCTTGCGCATATCGTCTATGCCGTTGTTACGCAACAGCCCTTCCTCGGCTCCTTCCGGGAGATGACGGCCTGGAGCGGCACCTTTATTAAGCCCATTGTGAAACGGATGCTGCCCCTCATCGCCAACGAAGCCATTTTCGGCCTTGGCAACACCATGTATGTGAAGGCGTATGGCCTTCTCAGCCCCGATGCGCTGTCGATTTATAAAATCGGCAATACGGTGGGCAGCTTCTTCTATGTTGCGGTACAGGGGATCAACAGCGCGGTTGGGCTCATCATCGGCGAACAGTTGGGGCGCGGCGACCTTGCGGAAGCAAAGCGCTGTGTAAAGTATCTGTTCCCCGTATCCGCCGTGCTTGCAGCCTGCGTAGCGCTCCTGATTTCCCTCTTGGCACAGCCGCTCGTGAGCCTCTTCGGCCTGACCGATGCTTCCATCGCATCCGGCGCGGTGCTCATGGTGCGGCTGTTCTCCGTGCGCATCGCCGCAAGGCTCTTCAACGTCATCTTCATGTCCACCATCCGGGCCGGGGGAGATTCCGTTTTCCTGATGTTCCTCGATTGCGGGATCGTCTGGCTCGTGGGTGTTCCGCTGGCGTTCCTTTCGGTTTATGCGTTCCAAGTTACCTCGATTGCCGCCATGTTTGCCATCATCCAGTGCGAGCAGCTGGTGCGCATGCTCATCGGCTATCGCCGCTACAAGCAGGGCAAATGGTGCCGCAACCTGACGGCGGAAACGCAGGGGTAACCCGGAAATGGCCTGGGGCCGCAGTGCATTCACTGCGGCCCCATTGTTTTTCTTCTGCTGAATTGTTTTACGCCTTCGGCCCCGCGTTCACAATGCTTGCGGGCATGTTGGAATACTTTTCAAAGTTCTCCTCAAAGCGCGCTGCAAGATCCTTCGCCGTGGCTTCGTATTCCGCCTGATCCTTCCAGAGCCTGCGCTGGCTCAGGAACTCATCCGGCACGTTCGGGCAGGTCTTTGGCACCATCACGTTGAAGATGGGGTCAAGCTCAAACTCCGCCTTCTCAAGCTCGCCGTTGAGCGCCGCCGTGACCATCGCGCGGGTGTAGCGGAGCTTCATGCGGGAGCCCACGCCGTATTTGCCGCCTGCCCAACCGGTGTTCACAAGGTAAACCTTCGCATCGTGCTCCTCGATCTTCTTGCCAAGCATCTCCGCATAGAAGGACGGATGCAGCGGCAGGAACGGCGCGCCGAAGCAGGTGGAGAACGTCGTCTGCGGTTCCACGATGCCGCGCTCCGTGCCGGCGAGCTTGGAGGTATAGCCGGAAACGAAGTGATACATGGCCTGATTCTTATCGAGCCGGGAAACCGGAGGCAGAACGCCGAAGGCATCCGCCGTCAGGAAGATGACCGTCTTCGGGTGACCCGCCACGCCGGGGATTACGCAGTTGGGGATGTACTCCACCGGATAGCCCACGCGGGTGTTTTCGGTGAGCGTCGCATCCGCAAAATCAAACTCGCGGGTTTCATCGTCCATGATGACGTTTTCAACAAGGGAGCCGAATTTGATCGCATCCCAGATCTGCGGCTCATTTTCCCTGGAAAGGTTGATGCACTTGGCATAGCAGCCGCCTTCGATGTTGAAGCAGCCGGTGTCGCTCCAGCCGTGCTCGTCATCGCCGATGAGCATGCGGTTTGGGTCGGCGGAAAGGGTGGTTTTACCCGTGCCGGAAAGGCCGTAGAAAAGCGCCACGTCGCCGTCCGCACCCACGTTCGCGGAGCAGTGCATGGAAAGCACGCCCTGTTTGGGCAGGAGATAGTTCATCACGGAGAATACGGACTTTTTGATTTCGCCTGCATACTGGCTGCCTGCGATAACGACCATGCGTTTGTCAAAATTGACGAGAATCGCCGCCTCGGAGTTGACGCCGTCCACCTCGGGGATGCACTTGAAGCCGGGGGCCGCGATCACGGTGAAGCCGGGCACGAAATCCGCAAGCTGTTCCGCCGTCGGGCGCACGAGGAGCTGATGGATGAAGAGGTTCTGGCTTGCAAGCTCATTTATCACGCGCACGGGCAAATGATGCTTCTCATCCGCACCGGCAAAGCCGTCGAACACGAAGATGTCGCGGCCCTGCAAATATGCCATCATGCGGTTATAGATGCCCTCGAACTTTTCAGGGCTGATGGGCACGTTCACCTTGCCCCAGTCGATGTCGTCGTGGATTGCGGGCGTATCCACCACAAAGCGGTCGTTCGGGGAACGGCCGGTATATTTTCCGGTCGTTACAACGAGCGCGCCGGTGTTTGCAAGCTTGCCCTCCCCGCGCGCAAGCGCGTGCTCCACAAGCTGCGCCGGGGTTAAGTTGCGGTAAACCGCCTTCGGCGCGATGATTCCAAGGGATTCGATGTAGGCCTTCATCTCGATACTCCTTTGCATTTCGCTTTTTGTTCTTAATTATTGGGATGGCGCAGAAATGCGCCAAAAAACAATCTCTTTGCGGCGCGTTCAGGCATTGTCCCTGCGCCATGCGCCTTCAAAAACAATCTTTCCAAGCGGCACGCGCGGCCGGGCAGACGGCGCCTCATCCGGCACGCCAAGCGGCGTGATGGCCACGACCTTCACCTCGCGCGGGATGCCGAGCAGGTTGCGCACCGGGTTCTCCGGGAAATAGCCCACCCAGCAGGTGCCAAGCCCTTCCGCCGCAGCGGCAAGGACGAGGTGTTCCATGCTGATCCCGCAATCCACCAGATAATATTCCTTGCCCGCGTTGAACCCGCTGTCGGACGGCTCAGCGCAAAGCACAAGCGCGTAAGGCGCCTTTTCATAGCACTCCACAGATGGGTTATCGATCAGCTCGCCGAGCGTTTTGCGCGTTTCGGGATCGGATACGACGATGTAGCGGTGACACTGGCGGTTGCACCAGGAAGGGGCAAGCCTTGCCGCCTCCAAAACGCGGTCGAGCGTTTCACGCGGGACGGGATCCTCTTTGTATTTCCGAATGCTGCGCCTTGCGGCGATCGTTTCATATAGCTCCATGTCCTCCCCCTTTCGTTCGGCTATAAATGCAGGATTTCCTGCGTTTTGTTTTTTCGTGCAGCAAATCATTTATTTTTAGTATAGCATCACGGCCACATTTTTACAACCATGCCACGCCTGTTTCAACGCAAATCCTGATTTTCGTTGTGTATCGCGTGTAGTGCATGGTAAAATAAGCCGGTAAAGCAATTGAATGGAGGAGCCTTATTTAAAATATGAAACGTTCCCTCGCCTGCCTTCTCGCGCCCGCCTGCCTTGCGGCGGCCCTTTGTGCAGGGTGCGCATTCGGCCCGCAAGCCACGCCTGCGCACCCGCCGGTAGACGTGACGCTCGTACCCGAAACAGCAGCGCCTGTACCCGCGCCCAGCCCAACTCCCGCGCCCAGCCCAACTCCCGCGCCCAGCCCAACTCCCGCGCCCAGCCCAACTCCCGCGCCCACGCCGGAACCGACCCCTTCCCCAACACCCACGCCGGAACCGACCCCTTATAAAAGCGCAGACTATCCCCTCCCCCCCCAAAGCCTGCGCACGCGGGAGGGCGGGCGTTACCCGGAGGAAGCGCGGCTCAATGAAGATCCCGACCGGTTTTACACCGTAGTGGATCTCACAAACCAGGCGGTATTCGTATACGAAAAGGACAGCGCCGGCGAATACACCGTGCTCGTGCGGGAGATGATCTGCTCCTCCGGCATCGAGGACGGCCACCGCAGCCCACGCGGCACATTTAAGATGGGCGAGGATTACAAGCGCTTCGCTTTCTTCGTGCACTTTGATTGTTATGCGCAATATTGGTCCCAGATCCGCGGGCGGATCTACTTCCATTCCGTGCCTTATTCCGAACGGGATGACCGCTACTTGATGGAAGACGAATTCTGGCTTCTCGGCCAACCGGCCTCGCACGGCTGCATCCGCCTTCTGCCGGACGACGCGCAATGGGTCTATCTTTACCTTTGCCCCGGCTCCACCGTGACCATCACGGACGAGCTTCCAGCGGATGCGGCACTCGTGGCGCGCCTGCTGCCCAAGGAAACGCCCACGCCGGATTGTTACGAAATCGCATCCGATTAAAATAAACTGTAAAGGATCTTTGTTATGCGCCGCTATTCGTTCCCCAAAATAGATTTGCATCTGCATCTGGACGGCTCCATGCTGCCGGAAACCGCGTGGGAGCTGGCCCTTGCGCGCGGTATTCCCTTGCCGGCCGATACGCTGGAGGAATTCCGCTCGTTCATCATCCTCACTGCCGACTGCCGCAGCGTCAACGAATACTTGAAACGGTTTGAAATGCCGCTTTCCATTCTGCAGGATCAACCCGCGCTTACGCGGGTGGCGCGGGAACTGGTGGAGCTTCTTGCCGCACAGGGGCTTGCCTATGCCGAAATCCGCTTTGCGCCCCAGCTGCACACGCGTAAGGGGCTGACGCAGCGGCAAGCGATTGAGGCTGTGCTTCAGGGCGTGCGGGAAGGCGCCGCCAGCTGCCCCACGATCGGCATCGGCGTTCTGCTTTGCGCCATGAGCGTCGGCCCGGAAACGGTCAACGAAGCGGAAAACCTGCTGACGGTGGAGCTGGCCAAGGACTTCCTTGGCCAAGGCGTTGCGGGCATAGATCTTGCGGGCGCAGAGGGCATCGTCCCTCTCGAAAACTTCGCACCCGTTTTTGCGCGTGCGCGCGAACTCGGCGTGCCCTTTACCTGCCATGCCGGGGACAGCCAAGGCCCGGACACCGTGAAAGCGGCGCTTGATTTCGGCACAAAGCGGATTGGGCACGGGCACCACATTGCATTGGACCGGGCGCTGTGTGCAAGAGCCATCCGGGATTATGTTACGCTTGAGATCTGCCCCACAAGCAACATTCAGTGCGAAACGCAGCCTTCTTACGAGGCGCATCCGCTCAGAATGCTGATCGATCTGGGGGTCGCCTGCACGATCAATACGGACAACATGATTCTTTCAGACATCGACCTGGATCAGGAATATGACCATTGTCTCCACGAAATGGGCCTCAGTTATGCCGACCTGATCCGCTGCAATATCAACAGCGTCCGCGCGTCTTTTATGGATGAAGCAAGCAAGGCGGCTCTGATCGACGAGCTGCTTGGATGCCTGCAGGCGCTGCCCGGCAAAATTTAAAAGGTTTCCCCAAAAAACACTTGACGGATTTCCCCGCGCATGATATTATAATCCTTGCCGCAATGCGGCATACGTCGCGGGGTAGAGCAGTTGGTAGCTCGTCGGGCTCATAACCCGGAGGTCGTTGGTTCAAGTCCTTCCCCCGCAACCACACGGTGCGCACGTCGTAAGATGTGCGCATCCCATATGGCGGCGTAGCTCAGTTGGCTAGAGCATTCGGTTCATACCCGGAGTGTCATGTGTTCGAGTCACATCGCCGCTACCAACATGGTGCGCCAAAAAAGATATTCACCCGAAAAGCCCAGACGTTGTCTGGGTTTTTTCGTTTCCAGAGCGCGTTCGCGGCGCGAACGGCTTACCGTAGATATTTTGGATATAGCGGCTTTAATATAGATATAAAGCCGCTTTGAAGGCACGTGGTCGTGCCTTTGAAGCAGCTTTTTGCTTTTGTTTGATCCAATCTCACCTGTTTTCAGTTTGTTTACAATTATCCTTTTTCCCAATTCGTCGCATTACAGGGAGTAGTCTGCTCTTTTGCAGACAAACCCGGTTTTTCCTGCCGATGAGGGAATCGGGGCAGGCTGTTCCCCACTCGCTTCGCTCGCTCGGGGCAAACTGGGGCAGTTTGCCCGTTCGCTGCCTTCAAAACCATCCACTGGATGGTTTTGATGCGCCCTTGGCGCACCGGCGCTCACCTCATACTCCTCCGTAAATATTATTACTTTGCTGGAAAAGAGATATAACGCTCAAGCCCGGCTTAGTATCACAACACCGAAAGGAGCATTCCATGTCCCAAGTAATCGCAATTGTCAATCAAAAGGGCGGCGTCGCTAAGACAACCACCACCGTAAACCTCGCCGCCGCCCTTGTCCGGCAAGGCGAGAAAGTGTTGAGCATTGATCTCGATCCGCAAGCAAACCTCACAATGAGCCTCGGCTGGCAGAACCCGGACGACCTACAGTACACCATTGCCGACGTTATCGACAAGGCAATCGCGGAACAGCCCATCGATCCTTCCGAGGGCGTAATATGGCATGCCGAAGGGATCGACCTCATGCCCTCATCCATCCAGCTTTCCGGGTATGAAACCCTGCTCATTTGACACGACTCGGGGCAAACTGGGGCAGTTTGCCCGTTCACTGCCTTCAAAACCATTCACTGGATGGTTTTGCTGCGCCTGCGGCGCACCGGCGCTCACCTCATCGATTGCCAGCCAAGTCTAAACATTTTGACCATCAACGCCCTCGTTGCGGCGGACAGCGTGCTGATACCTACCCAACCACAGTTCTTCTCGGCAAAGGGCCTTGAACTGCTGTTCCAGACCTACAGCAAGGTGCGCCGCAAAATGAACCCCGACCTCAAGATAGAGGGCGTTCTCGTCACCATGATGGATAAGCGCCCAAATTTCACCAAGGATGTTGTCGATCTCATTCGCTCTACCTACGGCGGCAGCGTGAAGGTGTTCGAGAGCGAGATACCCATGAGCGTCCGCGCCATCGAGTGCGGTGCCGAGGGGAAAAGCATATTCCAGCACGATCCCAAGGGCAAGGTGGCCGAAGCATACGCAAATCTGGCGCTGGAGGTGATGCAAAATGCCGAATGGGCGGAGTTGAGCGCCGCCAGTGGCGGATGAAGCGAAACGGAAGCCCAGTGAGCAAAGGAGTTGAAGGAAGGCGCTCACGCCAACGCGCGACGACTATTGCGAACTGTGAGAGAAGCGCAGGGCGCATAAGCATCAGGCCGTTAGATGACCTTTTCGAACCGACCGTAGAACGGGAACAGCCTGTACGTCAGGAAACCCTGCCCACAAGCCTTCCCCCAGACAGGTTAAAGCCTATGCTCAGGCAGGGGTATCTATCCTTGGCACATCGGTGACGCAGGCGCAGTATTGCTACAACAACAGCTATACCATATCCTCATCCGTTCTCCAGCTCGGCGATTTGGTGTTCTGGAGCAAAACTTCTTGCCGCTGTGGGCGTTGGAATGAGATCCATCATGTGGGTATTTACATCGGCAACGGGCGTATTGTTGACGCAAGCTCATCAAAGGGCCACGTGGTGCTGCGCGATATTTGGAGCAATGAGAATTGGCCTATCGTGTTATATGCCCGTCCGCACGTTGGATAGATAAGTTGTGCAACTAAAGATGTCACGTAGGCATATAGCACATATGGACAATGCATATGACATTGAGCCACATAGTTTGGATAGATACCCTGGACACGATGATATGATTGCGCCAGGGTGGACATGAAAAGGCTTGGAGGGAAATAGAGCTCGAAGGTCACGAAATAAAGACGGAGGTATTCTACGATGAATAAACAAAGCATTTTTTAAACATTGCTGTTTACTGTCCTTGCCATATCAGCCATTGCTTTAGGTTGGCTGTGCTTTAAGGCAAAGATCACAGCCACCGAGGAAGATTATGTGCCTCTGTGGGCAACGGAAACAACTATTGTTAGAACTCCTGCCCCTTATGCCGCGTCAGTGCCGGCCGAAACCGAGGCCACTGGGGTCAACAAGCATGAGCAAGTAGACGAACATAGCAATACTTCCCCAATGACGCATTGTCTCGGAACGCTCACCATAGGCCGAAAAGAAATCCCCATTGCTGCTGATGTAGACGAACATACCCTCGCTACCTCTCCCGGCTGGCTGCCAGATAGCTCGCTGCCGGGAGAGGATGGGATGTGCGTGATACTCGGTCATCGCAATCACAAGCATTTGCGTCCACTGGGGAAAGTGGAGATTGGCGACGAAATCATCTTTACTTACCCGAACGGAAAAGTAGTGGTCTATAGTGTTTCTGAAATAACCATATTTGAAAACACTGCCGATTGGCGCTTGCCATCGGCAGAAGGAGATATATTAGTACTGGTCACCTGCTATCCGTTTCGGTATAGTGGAAACGCGCCGGGAAAGTATATGGTTATAGCTATTGCTGATTAATATGACTGTTTTGTATTGATAAGGTGAACTGTAGCGCCCTGTCGAGGAATAAGCTAAGAATCCTCATGCAGTATGTATTCATCCACCACAAGCCACTCTCCCTCCACATACTCTAATGTGGAATATAAATAATACCTGCTGAGGAAGTCCGTATCGCCATCATCTGCTTTTTCAGCGTCTGCCTCGATTACTGTTTTGACCTGTATTCCATATTTGCCACCGCTCAACTCCACAACGTCGCCTGCCAACGTCACGAATGAAAAGAATACATTTGAATAGTAACCTTCATTATGCTCCGGAAGCAACTTCGCCGCATCGCTCAGGTCTATCTCGTATTCCTTGCCGGAAGGATAGCTCTTTATGCTGTACACAAGCTTTAGAGCCGTAAAGCCGGCTGCCACCTCACTTGAAGTAAAGTTCCTGCCGTCTTTGTGAAAAAAACCGTCCTTAAATACTTCTATTCGTTTGACACCGTTGCCGCTCATCTGAAGTGCGACCGCCGAGATCTCACCTCTGGTGCTTGTTCCTCCAAGGTCAGGAAAAACTATCTCCGGTACACCATCGCCTGTAATATCGGCAATGCACAATTTATTGCCCGTATCAAGGCAGTCTGTATTGACCGACGTATGGTATGTAGTGTTGTCTGCGCTTAATGAAATATCAACATAAAACGGCAGCTTAAAAAGATCCGTAGAGTACGCATGTACGCTATCAGCAACCCCATCGCCATCAATATCGACATCGTTCTTGGTAATGCTGACCACCGTGGGAAGTTGTTCGGCAGGCTTTTGCTCGGTTTGATCTACAGTGGGTTTATTATCCGCAGCATCCGGCATCGGACTGGACTCGGGTAATATAGGTTCCTCTTGCATTGTATTGGATCCGCCGCACGAACATAGGAACGCCATGCTCAATGCCGCCAATAAAAAACAAATATATCGCCTCATGCCTTACCCCTTCCCGTCTATTATATAATGCGTTACAATAATGTGCCGATTCGTTATTTTACCATGATGGCTCAATATTGTCACTATATCGAGGACAGCGTCTGACCTACAATGAGTATAGATAAAAATACAGAGGCCTCTGAATGTTTTATCGATTTTATAAAAGATTAAGGAGATTTTTGATATGGCGAATAGTGATTATTCATATGCGCAGGTAAAAAGCGGCAATGGAACATACAAATACGAAGGGCCGTCTGCATCGTATTCTGATGGCGTAAAGACCTTGCAGACGCGCCTTAGTAACTGTGGGTATATACTATCTATCGACGGTTACTTTGCAGCTTCTACAAGGTTGGCCGTACGCAGATTTCAGCGTACCATCTTTGGAATGTCCAGCAGCTCTGTGGATGGGGTGGTTGGAAAAAACACGTTGACTGCGCTCGATGCAGTATACCAAAGCGACGCTTTCAAATATGGAGCTTCGATATGCAGTGATCCATCTCTTTGGACTCGTAATACACTTGCAACTTCCGGATGGTGGAACACAACAGATAAGCGTATTGACGCTCTTGCACGCGTCATATTTGCAGAAGATAACGACAACAATAATGCTCGGCAAGGCGTAGCAAGGGTTATTTATAACCGTTCAAGCCGAAGCGCCTTCAAAAACCCAAATGCGTCTAATAAATGGATGGGAGTAATAACATGTGAAAGCCAGTATAGTACTGTACCATCCTCCGCATGGACTTGCGACATGAGTGATGGATATGATGCATGGCCATCCGATGGTACTAAGCAACGAGCTCTTGTCCCCAGACGCGGTAGTTCAAGTGGTTCCTATATAAATGCTGCATGGAACAATGCTGTATCTCTTGCTAAGACCCTTGTTAATGGCTCCGCCATTTCTACTGCGCTCGGATATCCCATTACCTATAATTCCAACGGGTCAGTAACCGTCGGAAGCACCGCGAATCGCAGTATGTCTAGCAACCATCTTTATCAGGTTGATTATAGCAAATTCCTTGATTGGATCAATAAAGGATATACTATGACAGAGGTATTAAACTATACCGGAGATAAAGATGGCAACGTTTTCCTTGTAAGGTAGCCTCCCGTTAATATGTTAATGAAAATAGCACATCTGATAAGAAATCCATAACTGTCAATGGGAAGGAAGTCTTTTCGATTAAGAGGCGTTACTTGACCTGAGCAGCAACAGAAACAGTATAATAATTCGAGGGCCTGTGCAGACATAACATCCGCACAGGTCTTCGCTCATATTCTTCGTTTCATTGGAGCGAGCGATCACATTCTGCAAAGGCTTTCTTTTTCTGAAGGTTCGGATACACTATTCCCGTTCATGGAAAACTTGATCAAGATACCGCAAACGTTATAACGTTCTTTAGAAGTAAGTACGAATTGGATGAAGTATCTCCTTCACTGCCTACAAGCTCAATATCGTCCGACAATGCATGCGTTGACTAGCTAACAACGATATTCCCTGATATTGGGAAAACTACTCTTTGAAGAAAAATGAGTTTCCGACCATAGAAGATGTACGCGAAGGCTCATATGTTCAATAATAAAAATGAAAATGGGATCCATGCTTAAGTGCTCTGAAGCTGGAGCATTTATACTTACTCTTGTAATAATGACGAGGCATCTTCCTTTTTTTCAGGCATTACGAGCAGTGAGGCATTATCTGAATATGATATTACTGCATGCGGCGAAAAAACGCTGCGCCAAGCCTGACGCAACATTATATAAGCCTTCTGCCTCCCGCTTCTGTCGCTCAAGTGAAGATGATTACCCTTTCAGTTTTGTGAAGTTTATACCCGGCACCATATGACGTATCCTTTATGTTGCCAAGTTGATTCCATAGGACATTATCTTTTTATTTTGCTTAAGAATGAGGCCATAATTTGTGTATTATGGCCTCACTATTATGCGCGCTTAATTAAATTTACACCTCGCAGAGCTTTGCCCAGGTAGCTGCGCCGCATATGCCATCAGAGGTAAGAGCGTTTGCAGTTTGAAACTGTTTCAACTTATTCTCACTGCCTGTGCCAAATAGACCGTCGGGCGTGCCAACACTGTAGCCATTGAGGTTGAGCAATGCCTGTACAGCTTTAGCGCCTTCCTGCTGGCCAGTCTGCTTCCTCACAATCGGGAATAGCAGACTCCACGTTGCAGGGCCAACTAAGCCATCCACGCGGATATCTTCACTTGCCTGGAATACCTTCACAGCATAAGTAAGTTCGGCATCAAAGGTTGCGTCCACGGTTCCAGCAAACATATTTTCAACAGCCATGCGGCGTTTGATCTGATGAATCGCTGTGCCCGTATCACCCTGGCGATAGATAGTGCTTGAACTGCTCGAACTGCCGCCTGTACCAAAGTAAAGCGTATTTCCTTCAGGTGGCGTAGCCAAACACAGAGAAGCCCATGTATTAGCACCAACAATGCCATCTGAAGTCAGGTTCCGCAATGTCTGATATGCTTTCACCGCAGCTTGTGTTCCGGAGCCAAATACTCCGTCAATGAGAAGCCCATGCTTCTGCCGATAAAGCAGCATTTGCAGCGCCCGAACCTGATCTTTGCTCCCGCGCCCCATTTTAAGAATGGGAAACAGTTTATTCCAGGTGATCGGACCTACAATGCCATTTGCCGTGATGCTGTTTGCCGTTTGGTACGCACGCACATATTGGTCCGTTGTGTTGTCATATATACCCGTTACATCCAGCGCATATTGCGTTGCAAGCCTCTGCTGGAGCTGTCGTACAACATCATTGCTATCGCCCAGCTCACAGAGGGCAGTAGAATCTCCGTTCTGGTCGATAAGCACTTCCGCTTCAAACGGTTCTTCAAGTGTGAGAGACTGCCAAGTCTTTTCACCGCAAATACCATCTGCATCCAGCTGCCGGGCCTGCTGGTAGGCTTTTAGAACGGTTTCCGTCCCTGTTCCGAAAAGCCCATCCGGGGTTCCAACGGGATAGTTCTGGTAGTTGAGGAGCGCCTGCATTTCGCGCGCGCCCGCTTGGGAGCCGGTGCGTTTTTTCAGCACTGGGAAAAGCACTTTCCATGTGCCGGAGCCCACGATGCCATCCGACGTAAGGCCGTTTGCTGTCTGGAACGCCTTGATTTTGCTCTCCAGAGTATCGTCAAAGAAATTGTTGACGGCAAAGCTGCTGTCCGTTGCCCAGATTCTTCGCCGGATCATCTCGATCTTATCCCCGCTGTCGCCCTTTTTATAGACCGGACTGTTGTAGCTGCCGGTATGCTGTACTACTTCCGCAGTGGAAGTACGAATATCCGGATAGCCCGGCAGCGGCCCATAGGTGAGCGCATCCGTAATGACCGGGAGCTGCTCGACATCGGTATCGACAATATCGTAAATGAGCCAGTCGAAATATCCCCAGGCATTCCATGCGGGATCTGCCGAAAACTGGCTGACTACCACGCCATGCATCGCTCCCTTTGCTTCGATTACACGGTCTCTGCCGACATAGATGCCCATGTGGTAAACACCGTTACTGTTGCGCTTGAAAACAACTACGCCGGGCTGGTGAACCATTATGCTCATATCCGTTGAACGTTCCGTACACCATTGCTTATACATTCCACCAGAATAGCTGTCGCAGTTTGTCACACCCTGTTTGAGCAAAAACCACTCGATCAACCCAGAGCAATCGGTCACAAGCTTTCCGATCCAGCGCGCACAGTTGCCGAGATAATAGGATGCCCCATTTTCCGGATCGTCAGCTGCTCGTTTTTCCAACAGTTCCTGCGTACAGATCTGGCCATATGTTCCAAGAACATAACCACAGCCAACCCTTGATTTCAAAAATTCAACGAGGTCAGATGCATTCTGCAGAGGGATACCCGTATTATTTGGTACATCGCCAACGTTGGGAGGGGCAATGGGGGTCGCTATTTCGTTGATCCTATTGCCAACGCTATCATTGTCGTTAAAAAACACATCTTTCCCTACAATTACCGGATCCCATCTTCGCTTTAACACTCCTTGGCTATTATAGTATTCAAAGCAAGAATGCAGCCTGTTATCCGGCGCTAAAACCTGACCAAGCTCACGGATAGATGCTTCGATCTCTGTGATTTCGCTGCCGAAATATCTGTGCCGCATTTGGTCATGCATATTTACAGCCGCTGTAACATCATCAAAGGGTTCCCCAATAAACAACGTTTCGTTGTTTACCAGCACCGTTGCCAAATCCACCGCATTGATCCAGCCTGCTTTCTGGCTCGGTGTTTTCGTGTCCCAGTTCTTAGCAGGGAAAAGCGGCCCAGTTTCATCTGGATGAGGGGCATACATTGGAGAATACTGATCTGGTTCGAACAATATCCCATACCAATTTTGATATTCCTCTTCCAGATAACTAATTCCAGCTTTGTTGCCAAACACCCAATTCCGCATACGATTGTGCAGTTCCTGCGCTACGCATGCTTGCCCGACAGGGTCACTGTTCATTTCTGCATATATCAGCCTCGCAAGCGTGCCTACAAGTGGAATTCTCGCCTTATGCTTTCCAAGGTTTTTCCAAATATCCGGATCAATGTTCCCGCCGAGCTGTTTGTATTCCTCATCTGTATAACTCATTTTGTTCCTCCAAATATTATTATTTTAAGCTAGCTTATAAATCAATATTACAGCTGCTCGCATATAATTTGGAGTGACAATGCGGAGCCATCCACTCGGAAATTCCTTCTTACCAAGACACCCAAATTTCGCTTTGGTATGGTTCTGGTTCACCATAGCATGAGCGGGCATCCATCGAAATCCCATAAGGGGACAGGAAAAAGTAGTTTTCAGGGCAGCTCATCCACGTCCAAGCCTCGCTGTTAAACGCATCTACGGCAAGCGAATGAGGGTCTTCATAATAAGAAAAGCTCGGAGTGGCTCCGCATCCCAAAAGCGCATCGTAAATTTGCAGGTAAAGTTCCCGCACTGCATCCGCATCAAGCCCGGTAATATCGATCGTATACTTTGCCTTATCAATTTGGTTTGAGTTAATGTCAGCGAAAAAGGTAAACTTCGCATCCCTTCCCAAGTATTCAATACCTTCAATCACGTATGCATAAGGCCATTCAGGATCACCCGGATATCTGCGGGACCTTTCTCCATCATATGCGTTCGTTGCCCGGTATTTTTTATAGATCGTTTCAGCATCGCCCCGGAACAGTTCCGGATCCATAAAAATGCATTCCTCCGTAAAATGGAAGTTCGTTTCATGCGGGCAGCAGGGACCTTCCTGCTCGTAGAAGAAGCCGGCCATTTCCTCGTCATACTCTCCCTGAAACGCAGCCAGGTAGAACCCCTGTTCCATGTTGCCGGGAAAATTTGCGCCAAGCTCCAACGTATATCCTTCAAGATTCCATACGGAATATAAAGGTTTTTCCTCCGGTAAGATAAACTCTTCAGTGCGAACGCGTTTGTTGGCCTGAAAATCAAATAGATAAAGCCCGTCGGGCTCTCCGAGCACGGCGACAATCTCATGATAAAGCGTTTCATACATATAGTGGCTGTACACCTGCACCAACGTGATCTGCCGTATCCTTGTCTCATCTTCGTTTGTTTGGAGCCACAGGCGAACGTCTTTCCCATTCATGTAAACGTTCTTGATCTCATATAGCCCTGGGATCCGTTCATATTTTGCGTTGTACTTCTCGGCTGCCAGATCCGCGGTGAGACCTTCCTCCTGTTGTGCTCTGTAAAAACCCAGTGGGTCGATTGATTCCGGCAGCGCCACAGGTTCGGCAGCTGGCTCTTTGGCAGCCGCTGGCGTTTCCTCCGATAAAGGCAGCACGTCTTCCGCTGCGTTGTTCATGAGGTCGCTCACGTCTGCTGGCTCCACTTGCTCTGCGTGCCGACAGCTGGTAAACAGCATTAAAGCGCACAGCGCTGCTATTATCAAGCCCGATATTCTATGCTGCATAGGGTACCTCCGAGATTTTTCTCTTTTTTCGGTGTTTTTGATTCCAGTATAGCTCGCTTCTTCATCAGAGTCCATTCACCCTAATGATTTTTACACTTTGGTAACAAAAGCGGATGTGCCATAAAGCTATGCCTGGCACACCCGCATCTATGTTCTCTCCCGGCCCCTTCCCCTGCCGTTTATCCGGAGTTGTTTACCCTCCGGGCTTTACCGTTTTTGCCCGGCGCCAAATCGTGTTTATTTCTTCTTTTTGCTGCTCGTATGACTTTCCTGTATTCCTAACTGCGCCTGCTTGTAGAGTTGATTCCCCAACACCGCGATACCACAAGCAAGCACCCCTTGAATAGCCGAGGCAACGCTCCAACCGAGAAGGACATTGGCGGCTAGCAAGGAAACAAACAACAATATCCAAGGTATACACCAATCGGCAATCTTGGGCGTCGCCTTTAGGAACACGCCGATCACATAAAGCGCTACGGCAAGCGGAATCAGTGTCATATCTATCTGAGCGATGATTTCAAAATCCATCACTTCACCTCTTTCGTTTCGGTTTGGGACAACAATTCTATTTGATTCATGCACGCAACAATGCGGTCAACAGCCTTAGATTGGATTCGCTTTAGCGTTCGTTCAGAACGCCCATTCATGATGCCCCACATCCTTTCATGTTCCACAATAGTCTTGGCCCAATCCAAGCCTTGTATCAAATGAGTCCGCACCAGAAAGAGTTCCTCGGTCGTCAGCAATTGCAGCCAGCTTTCAACTGTTTCCTTCTTCAAAAGCAACTCGTCAGAATGACGTTCCAGCACGGCGCGGTTATATTTCATATGAGCCGAATCGTTTTGCATTTTGTGTAGGACGTTTTCAATCATGGTGATCTCCGCGCATACCTGGCGATGATTTCTCAGTTCGTTCATCACATCTGCGGTTGACCACATATTATTTCCTCCTTTTTTCAATCATAGCAACGAGCAATGGGTAAGAACAGTGACAGTTCGGTTCCATTGACATTGCTGATTGAAAAAGGCATATTTTGTTTTGAAGCAATATCGGTACTGTTTCACGATAGAGCGCGGTATATTCTAACCTGCCATTATAAATCCTTCGCATTGCTTCCTTCGCTTTGCAAAAAATCATATGTGTAAATATTGCGTATTAATTACGTATTGTACATCGTTTGATAAATTGCTTTGTTCTGCCAAACTATAACTTAAGAGGTGAATGATAATGCGCGATGAATGTGTAGAATCGAGCAAACGGCTGCGAGACTTACGCGAAGCACATAAATTAACTCAATCCGATATGGCAAGCGCGGCTGAATGCAGCCTGCGCAACTACCAGAATTACGAGTACGGAAAATCACAGCCAAGCTATAGTATCTTGAGCCATATCGTCCGTAACCTTCCTGCCGACCCCCGTGAATTGTTTGAATGCGGCGTTTATGATGCGGATGAAGCAACGAGGGATCATATAAACCGTCTGTTGAACAGATGCAGCGGCGACCAACTCCGGCTAACGCTTAAACTCATACAGGACATTCTTGACGAATGGCCAAAACAGCACCAATGATAGAGGATGTATGGCAAAAATCTCCACTAAAGAAGAAATCGTCGATATATATCTAAAGTATCAAAAGTCGCTATTTCATTTGGCAATGACATATGTTGACACACTATATTTGGCTGAGGATTTGGTGGAAGATACTATTGTGGCTATTCTTGAGAAATCGCCTGTCTTTGAAAGTGAAGCATCCTGTGTCTGCTATCTGCGTCAGATCGTCCGCAATAAAGCAAAAAGCATGCTGCGCAAGAAATACAAAATTGAGCCGCAGGAGGATACAGATATCGAGGAGCAGCTTATCAAATCCAATGATTTCAACCTACCATATGGTGAAGTAGAGGTTCAGTTACTATTGCAAGAAATATTGTCGGAATACCCGCAAAACATACGTGAAGCATTTATTGCGCATATAATCGATCAGGAAACCATACCTGTACTAGCCGCCTACTATGGGATCAAATCCGATACACTAAAAAAGCAGATAGGACGCATGAAATCGCGTATCGCGGAATCCATACCTCAAAAAGATATGCGGGCATTCCTGTTTATTCTTATGCTACTGTCCTAAGCAGACTGAAGGAGGTATTCTATGAATTGGGGAACGGCGGAAAGGATATTCCAACGCAAGCCATATTTACTGGACCCATACCGATGCAGAAGTATGAAGGATGCTAAAGAGCTGCTTGCCAGGGAAGGTATGCCATCCGCCGAACAGGTTTTAACGGCGGCTAGACTTCGCGCTGGCATGAGCATGTCAGAATGGGAAGCATATACCGGCATGTCCACTAAGACTATGGAGCGCAAATGCAAGCGCGTCACGCCGGTGCGCTTTGGCGGGCTGCTTGCCTTGCCCCGCAGGGTGGTAGTCGCCTTGGCTATTATTATCATCCTCGCGACTTTCATGGCCTGCACTCCTTTTGGACGCTCGTTGGCAGTCAGAGCCTACAACGCTATCGTTGAGGTGATTGACGGGATATTGTATGTGCGTTCGGAAGAAAATGATAGTATGCTACGAACTGAGTCGATCATATCATCCATTGAAGATACGGTTACCGATTATGCATCTATCGATGATGCCTTAGAGCAGATAAATGGCCCGGTGCTTTATTTTCCGGACAATGTGGCTAAGCTAAACAACATTCAGCTGATATCGAATCCAATAGAAGGAGTATATATTGAAAGTGATTATTTGCTCAAAAGCGATGTGAAAGTTACAATTGAACAAAGCTGGGAAAGTAGATATGAAGATAACGTAATTATGGATGGCACCCAAAAACACGTCCAAATATCGCTTGATAATGGTATGATAATAGATGGAGCGTATTCAAGTGATGATCGGATATTCATTGGGGTTGCAGTCGCATCGAATACTGCGATTCGGATATGCGTTTCCAATGCAAAAGATGTGGCCAACGTAAGGGATGTTCTATCCAGTCTGGTCATGGGTTAACTACAGCGGGACTGTTCTATCAAAGAACAGTCCCGCTCTATCATTATATCGTTACATCATAGTAATATGGAACGGTTCCCTCCGAATTATGTGTTGTACCATGTACCTCAACTTTATATGTTCCGCTTTCAGTAATAGAAACATATTTCCCTACAGAAACCGATGCAGTTGTTCCTGTTTTACTAACGGAATCTATATAGATCCACTTACTGCCACTTTGCTTATACAGCGTTACAGTAACCGTTTTACTCTCGGCAGCACCAAATGCCCTACCCTGTATATAATGCGATCCAACTGAGGTAACATATGCCATGCCACCACTAAGCGATAGTGAAGCATATGGCTGGACTGTGCTGTCAGCAGGCTGTGCCAAGGCAGGAACAGCGGACATCACCATAATGCACATGATGAGCATAAGAGATACAACTTTTTTCATACAATTCTCCTCCGTAAATAGTACGCACAAGTGCGGTTAATATATATACGCACAACCCATACCCTAAAGGGACACTAAAATGCATTTTTCACAGAAAAATTTTGTACGTACCTCTATAAAGCCTCTGATTACTATCCGCCTACAAATTGACATGGATCTGGCACGGAACTGACACTGTGTTACATTGATTGAGATCGGCTAAACTTATATTGTCGAATAAAATCATTTTTTGTTTTGATTGAGGTGATACGGCCTAAAGTTTTCCGTATCCAGACAACCGACGTTTAGGACAAAACATATCATGCTGACGAAAACAACAGAACATTTTTACAGGAAGGAGTGAGATGCAAAGGCATCTCAAATCAAGCATATGAGGAAAGCGACAAAGTGTATCATCAGCATTATGCTTACGGTTGTATGCCTGTTCAGCTATACGCTGTGGGACACGGCATATGCGCTGTCCAGCGAGCTTCAATACAGAGACTATATCCGGCATGTTGCGGATAATATCGCGGAAATGCCGGTGGAAACTTTGCCGGACAGCCCCCTTCTGTATGAAGATGTGAGCGGGCGCGAGGAAAATATCAAGCGGTTCGTTCGGGAGGATCGCGCTGTTGAGGCGGTGATCTATCCCTACCCCGTGCATTACGAGGAAAACGGAGAATGGAAGGACATCGACAACCGGCTGACCTTACAGACGCGGGCGGATGGAACGCAGGTGTATACCAACCAGGAAGGCACGTATCAGGTCAGCTTTGCAATAAACGCCAACAGCGAAGAACTCGTTCGGGTGGAAAAGGATGGCTACACCATTTCCTGGCGGCTATCCAACCGAAGCGCATCGTCAACAGCACAAGTCGTGGCGCCGGAAGCGGAACTTGCTTCCCTGGAAGAAACAGCGTCAGCACAGACTGCAAACGATATGCGTCAGCTCCCCAATCTTTCTTCGGTTATCACCTACGCAGATGCGCTGAGCGGGACGGATATTTCATATGTTGTCGGGCCAACGGGCGTGCGCGAGCTGATCACGATCGAAAGCGCAATGCGGCTTGCAGACGACTACACCATGGAAGTGACCTGTGAGGGGCTTACGCCGGCAGTGACCGGCAATGAGATCCGCTTCCTGAGTGCATCCGAAGATGAGGTGTTTAAAATAGCAGCGCCGTTTGTAATGGATGCCGCAGGGGAAACAACCTCCGAAGTAGCGCTTCAGCTGATACCTGTCGCCGAGCTTCAGATGCTGGAAGAAATGCAAAGCAGCTTTACCGTTCAGCTTCAGCCTTCCGGCGGCATTTCCGTTGAAGGCGGGATGCCTGAACCCGATACGGCTGAAACACCTGTTCCGGGAATTGAAGGAACCCCGGAGCTGCCGGGGAATGAGCAACCTTTGACTCCCCCGGAGGCGTCACAATCTCCCGCTCCTGAGGAGAACCCCGAAGCCCCTGCCGGGCCGGAAACCACAGGCGAACCTGAACCAAGCCCGGAAACCGAACCCACACCGGAGATTACATCTGAGCCTGTACCGGAGCTTACACCTGAGTCCGGATCGGAAAGCGAACCTCCGGCAACCGGTGAAGGATTGGCGAACCGGCGCACGGCCAGCACGGTGCTTCTTTCCGGAACAGGAAGCGAAACAGCGAAAGAAGAGCACGATACTGAAGTTCCCGCCGGGCAGCCAAACGGAGAGGAAACAGGTTCCGCGGTCTTAGCAGGCGCCGAAGGAACCGGAGCAGCTGCTTCGGAGAGCGAAACGAGCGGGATTTGGGCTGAGGAAGGGGCGGAGGCAACAGAACCAACCCTTCCGGAAGCCCAATTGCAGGCACTGCAGGAGTTGCAGACGCAGCTTGAAGCCGGAGACGCAATCGACCGGATCAGCGGCATGGAAGCGGCGGGTGGCACGGTTGCGTTCACCTATACGATGATCCCCTCCCGCGCCTGGCTGGAAGCGCCGGAACGTGAGTTCCCTGTCACGATCGACCCTGACGTGCAGACATCGCTGGACTCTTCACAGGTTCATGATACCTTTATCAGCTCGCTTGATCCAAATGAAAACACATATCTGTTTTCAAAACTGAAGGTTGGATACGGAGAATCGAGCGGCATTAACCGCATTTACATCAAATTCCCAAATCTTCCGGCGCTTGGCGCGGGCGACATGGTGATCAAAGCGTCGCTCAATATTGCGCGCAGGAACTCAAACTCCTCCAATGACCTCCGGCTTGATGTGCACCGTGTCACGGAAGATTGGACGAGCTCTACGCTTGTGTGGAACAACCGCGCGGCATATGATACCACAAAAGTTGAAAGCATCTCCTATTCCGTGCTGGCCGGTTCGTTTAACACATGGGATATTACCGGCCTCGTGAAGCAGTGGTATGACGGCACGCCCAACTATGGCTGCGTGATCAAGGCATATGACGAAACGTGGGGCTACATGGAGTATCACTCCGTGGATGCGCAGTATTATTACAGTTCGCATCCGTATGCTTCCATCGTATATGTGAATGCGACCGGCCTTGAGGATACATGGACCTATCATAGCCAGAGCGTAGGCCGGGCAGGTACGGTATCCGTGAACGACTACAACGGGAACCTGGTGCTGACACATGGCGACGTAAGCATTGCAAGCGGCGTTATGCCCATAGCGCTCAACCATGTGTTTAATACGCATGACAAGGACGCCGACCTCGGCTACGGCTACGGCTGGCGCCTGAATTACGCGCAGACAGCGACTCCCGTTACGATCAGCGGGACGAACTATTACAAGCATATCGACGGGGACGGAACGGCGCACTATTACAGGCAGTCTGCGAGCAGCGCTGCGCTGTACGAAAATGAGCTGGATAAGGAAACGACGCTCACCGTCAGCGGAAGCACGAAAACGATTCGGGATAAGCTCGGCAATCAGCTCATCTTCAACAGCGCCGGGCAGCTATACCAGTTGAAGGACAGCAATGGCAACACACTGAGCGTCAATTACAACAGCAGCGGCCAGGTTACAAGCATTGTGGACGGTGCGAACCGCACGACGACGCTCAGCTATTCGGGCGGGAGGCTGGCCGCAATTGACTCGCCGGACGGGCTGGACGTCAGTTATTCCTACAGCTCGGCAGGCAGGCTTACCGGCATTACATATGCCGACAACAAGACGAGCTCCTACGGCTACGACGCGAATGGCAACCTTACGACGGTGCAGAACCACGACGGCTATAAGGTGCAGTATGGCTACACCAACGCAGCGCCGTTCCGTGTAGTCAGCATTTCTGAATACGCGGGATCCACAGCAGGAGGCAGCCTTGCCATCTCGCATGGCTGGAACAGCACCACGTTCACCGACAACGTGGGACGTAAGAGCATCTATCAGTTCAATAACGCGGGGCAGACGGTCGCGATCCGCGATGTGGATGGCAGCGCGCAGTTCTGCTCGTTCAACAGCGGGGACCGCACCGTGACCCAGCTCAAGACCGTGTCCAAGCTGCAAAAAACGTCCATCAACCTGCTTGCGAACCACAACATGGAAAGCAGCGCTTCCTGGACAATGGGAACCGGCGCATCCTACAGCACGGCGGAAAAATTCATGGGCAGCAGGAGCGTGAAGCTTGCCGGCGCAAGTGCGGCGGCCTCGCAGACGGTGACGCTCTCGCCGGGCAAAACGTATACGCTTTCCGCATATTTTAAGGGTGTGGATGGAGCGTGCCTTTCCGTCGCTTACGGCGGTACGGTTGTGGAAAGCACGGGCGTGAGCGGCGCGGCGCTTACCTGGCAGCGCGAAAGCCTGACGTTTACGTTGCCCGCCTCCGCAAGCGCCTCCGTTACGGTGCAGGTCAAGCTTCCGGGCACTGTGAGCGGAACGGCATATGCGGATTGCGTCATGCTTGAGCAGGCGGACGCCATGAACCGCTATAACCTGTTGGAAAACGGAGACCTTGACAGCGCTACCGGCTGGACGCGCGGGAGCGGCCTCACGGCGAGCGACGCGCTTGTGACGGTTTCCGGTTCGCTGCACCCGGAAGCCCTTACGGACAGCGCCTATAAGCTTATTGGCAGCAGCACGGCGGATAAGACCGTTTCCCAGACGATCCCGGTTTCCGGCTCTACGGGGGATTGCTACACCTTCGGCGGCTGGGCACAGATGAACACCATCCCCGCCTTTACGAAGAATGCGGGCACGAGCACCGAGGTGAATTACGGCCAGCGCAAGCTGCGGCTGGGATTCGTCGGCGCAAGTGAGACGAAATATTATGAGGTCAGTTTCAATCCGGACAGCACCGAATGGCAGTATATCTGCGGCGCTGCGGTGGCTCCGTTTGACTACAGCTCCATCGTGTTCAGCTTTGAGTACAATTACAATTGCAACGAAGCCTACTTTGACGGCCTGCAGTTGTTCAAGGAGGAATTCTGCCAGAGCTATACATATGACGACGACGGCAATGTGGTGAGCGTGCAGGGGCTCGCAGAGCAGAACAGCGCGTTTGAGTACAACGGCACGAACGACCTCGTGAAGGCTACGGACGCGAAGGGCAACAAGTTCAACTACACTTACGACAACAATCACAATCTGCTCACGGCCACGAGCGACTCCGGGATGAAGTACACCTTCACCTATGATAGCAAAGGAAACGCCCTTACCTCTAAAGTTGGAAGTGATACCGAATACATCCAAACTTCCGCGAGCTACACGGATGTGGGGAGCTTCACTTCCACCATGACGGATGCGCGGGGGAAATCGGTAAGCTATGGCTACGACACGAACAAGGGCCTGCGCACAAGCGTGACCGACGCAAAGGGCAACGCCGCCACCTATTCCTACGATTCCATGAACCGGCTTTCCGGGCTGACGCAGGGCGAAGCGGCGGTGGGCTATACCTACACCAACGACGACCTGACGGGGATCTCCCACAACGGCTTCACCTACGGCATGACCTACGACCTGTTCGGCCACACGCTTGCCACGAAGGTGAACTCCACCGCGCTTTCGGAGAACACCTACGACAACAGCCGTAGCCTGCTGACGCGGACGGAATACGGCAACGGGCTCACGATCCACTACACCTACGATGTGCTGGACCGGGTGACGGAAGTGAAGTTCGGCTCCACCCTGATGTACAGCTATTCGTATGACGGGGAAGGCAATTTGCAGCGGATGGTGGACCACCAAAGGGACGTCACGACTGTCTATTATTACGACCTGACGGGCAGGCTGATCCGTTCGGCATCCGACAACGGCAGCGAATACCTGTATGAATACGACCTGAACAACAACCTGACGAAGCTGCACCAGAGTGCGGGCGGCAGCAGCTGGACGACGGAGTATACCTACGACAAGGACAACCGCCCTGTCACGGTGACGGTGAACGGCAAGACAATCACCGACAGCTACAACGCCACGGGGACGCGGGCGAGCCGGGTCTATGGGTTCAGCACACCGTACACGGTTGCGCTCACGTACCTTGCGGGGGCGAACGGCTCAAAGACCGGCATGCTGCAAAGCTACAAGAACGGCAGCGAAGCGGCCTACACTTATGCCTATGACGACAACGGCAACGTGACGTCGATCACGAAAGGCAGCGCAAGCGCAAGCTACACCTACGATTCGCTGAACCAGCTTACGCGGGTGAACGACGGCTTCACGAACAAGACGACGACCTACACCTACGACAACGCGGGCAACATTCTGGAGCGCAGGGAATACGCCTACACCACGGGTGAACTGGGCACGCCTACGGACACCGTAAGCTACACTTACGATTCCGCCTGGAAGGACAAGCTCACGAGCTACGATGGGCAGACCATCACCTACGACGAGATCGGCAACCCGCTCAGCTACCGGGGCTACACGCTGATATGGCAGGGCAAGCGCTTGCAGAATCTTTCCGGGAACAACACCACAGCGAGCTACACCTATGACGAGCAGGGCGTGCGCAGCAGCAAGACGGTAAACGGCGTTACCACCACCTTCAGCTACAACGGCAGCCTGCTGATGGCGCAGGTGCAGGGCAGCGGCACAAGCCAGGTGAAGCAGCTCTACTCCTACGATGCGAATGGCGATGTAGTCAGCGTCAATTACAACGGGACAGAGTATTATTATCTGCGCAACGGGCAGATGGATATCGTCGGCCTTATGGACGCAAGCGGGAACCGTGTGGTAGAATATACCTACGATGCGTGGGGCAAGCTGATCTCCACCACCGGCACCTTGGCAACTTCACTGGGCGCGGACAATCCCTTCCGTTACAGAGGCTACTATTACGACACCGAAACCGGGCTGTACTACCTGATGACACGGTACTACGACCCTGAGGTTTGCAGGTTCATTTCCGCAGATGTTTACATGACCACCGGGCAGGGTGTGCTTGGCGGCAACATGTGGGCGTATTGTTTGAATAACCCGACCATATACATCGATACTGTCGGTACATTCGTTAACACGATTATAGGCGGATTTATCGGCGGAATTGTAGGCGGCATAACTGCAGCATGTAATGGAGATAATTTCTGGGCAGGGGTTGGAATTGGTGCTGCTACTGGAGCTTTAGCTGGACTAGCTGCAGACGTAGCCATTGCAACAGGTGGCGTTGGTGCCATTGCAATAGCTGCTGTTGGTGGGGCAATTGCAAGCGGTAGTAATTATGCTCTCACCGAAGTAGTTAACGGTAGAAAAGTCGATGGGGGAACGCTTGCAGTTGAAGCTACTGTAGGTGCAGCGTTCAATGTTTTGACATTCGGGGTCGGCGGTGGTTCATTGAAAAAAGCTGTTGGCAGTACTGTCAAAAGCACTATTTCCACTATGAAAAACAATTTAAGCAACGCTATAATGGCTAATACAACACGGAAGGTTGCCGGAGTGACGGTTGCTAAGTCTATAAGGGGAATTGCAAAGAATGTCGCAAAAAACATCATTAAGGAAACTATAACAACTGCTATAATTACAGGAGGGGCGACGATAACATCAAAAACAATCGGACGTAACGTTGCCATGATAAAATGAGAAAGCCTAAAATTACACTGTTGCTCAATCCGTTGCTTTTTTGCGGAGGAGTATTATGCTTATCTATAAGCTTGGGCTTATGTATCCTGATGATTGTTTTGTCGGTAAAAGGAATTGCCCGATCTGACAATCCAATGTTCTTCCAGTTATGGTGGGGCGTTATGGGTGCTGTGGCAATTGGCGCATCCCTTATTTGCTTGCCAAAGTGGTTTTCAAGGGTTACCCTGACCGCAGAGGGTATAATATTCCGAAAGCCATTCGCCCGGAACGTATTTCGACCGTATCAGAGCTACCCCTATATCCATAGGGCTTGGTATTGGCATGGTAGCCTCATCCCATGCCTCGGATATCGGGCAGGCTTTATCGTCCTGACGTCCTGCAAGCTTAATGAAGAACAGTTGCAGCAGATCAATATGGTGGAAGCTACTGTTGACACAATAATCATCCGTTGCAGAAAGCGTGTATATGAATGTTTGCTTCAAGCACTTCCGCCTAAGCAAGCACGCAAATTAGAATTTGAATTTAGGCATTGAATCCAACTACAGTTATAAGGGAAGGACATATGGAAAAGCGCTTTATGAACTTAAATGAGTTCCTTGATAACATCAGTCGAGGAGGTGAAGTTGAATTCGTCTATAAAGGACGAGCCTATTTCGTAGGTTTGACGGGAATTGGAGAGTACACTGTATATGAACAATGGAATTATCCATCTGAACGCTGTTACAGCACACCTGAGGAAGTATGCCTTTACAAAATTGGCGATGAGAATCTTGGCGACATTATAACAAAAGCTGATATAACGTTTCGGTGTTTCAGCTAGGGAAATACTTCTTATCGCCCTGCGCAGATGAGGTCATCATAATCGGATGCGTGATGACCTCGACTTTATTTAATTTCTAAAAGGCAATCCGGCCATCTCCGGCACGGAATACTATTATCTGCGCAACGGGCAGACGGATATCGTCGGCCTTATGGACGCAAGCGGGAACCGTGTGGTAGAATATATCTACGATGCGTGGGGCAAGCTGATCTCCACCACCGGCACCTTGGCAACTTCACTGGGCGCGGACAATCCCTTCCGTTACAGAGGCTACTATTACGACACCGAAACCGGGCTGTATTACCTGATGACAAGGTATTATGACCCCGAGGTCAGCCGCTTTATTTCCGCAGACGTTTACATGACCACCGGGCAGGGCGTGCTTGGCGGAAATATGTGGGCGTATTGCCTCAATAACCCGGTGAATATGGTAGACCAAACTGGAAGTGAAGCTGTTGCTATTGCTTTAGGACTTGCTGCGAAAATTGCTGGTGTGCTATGCGTCACTGCTGTTGCGATACTTGCCATTGATTTTGCCATCCGTAGGGAGAATTCTTTTCTATCCACTATTTCAAAAGGAATCGTAGATGGATTAGAATCATTGATGACCAAAATCACAGAAAAAATAGAAACCAAAGAACCAAAACAATATAAACGTGATACTGAAGTGCATCATATTGTTGCACAATCTTCCCCATATGCCGCTCCGGCGCAAGATGTTTTAAGAAAAACAGGAATAAGCGTAAACAGTGCGGAAAACACTGTCGAGATAAAAACATCTTTGCATCGTCGGTTACACACCTACGTATACTATGGGATCGTCAACACTGCAACGCAGCTAGCCTACAAGGCCGGAAAGACACCCAAGGAAAAAAGGAGCAATGTTAAAACAACTTTACGTGTAATTGGAACGATTCTATCCGCGACATCAAAAATTCTGCCGTATTGATCTGGGGGGTGAAGCCATGACGGGCAATGAATTTCTTATGCAGCTTGAAACGCTATATGTCAATGCGCAGGAAGTTTTAACAGCTTTTGCCGCAAAACAAAGTGAGTTAGTAGCTGATCGGACATCTCGGACAGCTGGCGTACAATACTCGCGCGGTGGAAAAATCCTACACCGAGGATATTTTTGCCCAAATCCAGTGATGGATGTTGTGAATGGGAATGTCAATCGCGGTCGTTTGGTGCGAAATTCTATTAAAGAGCCGGACTTCACCTATTATTTTGACGATGCCGGTAATCTATTGGGCTATGATAGATATGAGTATGGCGAAACAGTAAACGGATTTATCCGCAATTACAAAAATGTGGAATGGGAGTTCTACTACATGTATGGCGAAATTAGTGAGCTTTATGCAACAAAGTATTGCGGAAAGCATGTACTGTATGACGCATTTGTTCCAAGCAGCAGCGGTGTAGTATCCAGAGATGGCATATATAAAGCATGGGTGTTTGATTATAATGACAATAAACTGCATACCGCTGAATATATCACCGATACGATCGACTGTAACGCTTATGTGAAACTGGAGATACTGAAAAGTGCTGCGTTTATAGACAGAGTGCTGTACGAGTTTGAAACAAATGAAAAAGGGAAACTAATCAAAACGGGTCGCTATCAATACGATGATACAAAGGAAAATTACTGAAATGAAAGTGGGGCGCGCATGCGCGCCCCACTTTCATTATAGCTTATCACGCAGTATTAAATCCAAAGCAACTCGCAGCACCAACAAAAGGAAGGATCGCAATGAGTAGAGATATAGTTATCACTATGATTTTTCTTGCCACGATGCTAATCTTGACTATTGTATTCGCATGTGTGGCAAAACACAACCGAAGAAGAAACTGGTATTTGGTTCAGAAAAAATACGTCCGCGCATCCACGGAACACCTTGTATTCGTTGTGGCTTTCTGTGAGCTATTCCCTTGTGCCTTGTTCGCGAAAGGCCTTTCCTGGATGATTTCTACTGGTTTGGCACTTTGCCTCCTATTATTGATTTTGCCAATTATGCGAAACCCTCGGACTAAAGTGGGCAAAGACGAATTGTATGTGCGGAATATATGGAGAAAATGCAAAGTTGTGCCCTACTCAAGCATTTTGGAAATTTATAGTTCTTCTTCAAAAAACAACACAAGCATAATGTTGTCCATTAAAGACGAACCCCAGCCCATACAGATCGCGATGGCAACATATGCCGGACTGCCTGAACTGCTGGAGATTCTAATGGAGCGTTGCCCCGGACTAATATCATGGAAGGACCTACCACCTGAATTAAAAAAGTGGACCTTTGAAAAATAGAAGTTAAGATGGCTTCTATAAGCAGGTTAGCATTGTCCATGCTGACTTACAAAGATTGAGGCTGCCTCAAATATAAATGAGAGGCAGTCTCTTATCTTAATAATATAATTATATGACGGGCCGTCTGATCCGCTCCGTTTCCGACAACGGCAGCGAGTACCGCTACGAATACGACCTGAACAACAACCTGACGAAGCTGCACCAGAGTGCGGGCGGCAGCGACTGGACGACGGAATACACCTACGACAAGGACAACCGGCCGGTAACAGCGAAGGTGAACGGCAAGACGGTCACCGACAGCTACAACGCCACGGGGACGCGGGCGAGCCGGGTCTATGGGTTCAGCACGCCGTACACGGTTGCGCTCACGTACCTTGCGGGCGCGAACGGCTCCAAGACCGCCATGCTGCAAAGCTATCAGAACGGCAGCGAGGCCGCCTACACCTATGCCTACGATGACAACGGCAACGTAACGTCGATCACGAAAGGCAGCGCAAGCGCAAGCTACACCTATGATGCGCTGAACCAGCTTACACGGGTAAACGACGGCTTCACGAACAAGACGACGACCTACACCTATGACAATGCGGGCAACCTCCTGGAAAAGAAGGAGTACGCCTATACCACCGGCGCGCTGGGTACGCCTACGGACACCGTTACCTATGCCTACGACAGTACGTGGAAGGACAAGCTCACGAGCTACGACGGGCAGGCCATCACCTACGACGAGATCGGCAACCCGCTCAGCTACCGGGGCTACACGCTCTCCTGGCAGGGCAAGCGTTTGCAGAGCCTTTCCGGCAACAACACCACGGCGAGCTACACCTACGACGAGCAGGGCGTGCGCAGCAGTAAAACCGTAAACGGCGTAACCACCACCTTCAGCTACAACGGCAGCCTGCTCATGGCGCAGGTGCAGGGCAGCGGCACGAGCCAGGTGAAGCAGCTGTTCAGCTATGATGCGAATGGCGATGTAATCAGCGTCAATTACAACGGAACAGAGTACTTCTACCTCAGAAACGGCCAAAACGACGTAGTCGGCCTTATGGACGCAAACGGGAACCGTGTGGTAGAATATACCTACGATGCGTGGGGCAAGTTGATCTCTACCAGCGGCACTCTGGCAACTTCACTTGGCGCAGACAATCCCTTCCGCTACAGAGGCTACTATTACGACACCGAGACGGGGCTGTATTACCTGATGACAAGGTATTACGACCCCGAGGTCTGCCGCTTTATTTCCGCAGACGTTTACATGACCACCGGGCAGGGCGTGCTTGGCGGGAATATGTGGGCGTATTGCCTCAATAACCCGGCGAATATGACGGACTCCAACGGAGAGATTGCGATTGTAGACGATGCAGCCGTGCTGCTTTTGCTCTTACTGTTGGGAGTTGTTGTGGTGACTGCATATGCGGTAGTAGACGTAGCTGTTTCCTCTATTGGTAGCGTGGGCGGTATACTATCTGAGCCTCTTTCGCCAATAGAAAAGACATATATTGAAACGTTTGCTGCCGTGGCAGCTGTGATAACGGTTTTGACGACGCCTAGAACGGGGTCGAAAATTTCTGTTATATCAGATGATGAGCCGAAGTCCAAAACACCAGATATTGACTATCCGGGTGATGACAGTTCACAACCTCCGGATGACGATTATGAATGGAAAGGGAAACCACCTAAAGGAGGTGACAAAGGGTCTTGGGTAAATAAAAAAACCGGCGAGCAGCTGCATCCTGACCTAAAGCACTCGCTTCCCAAAGGACCACATTGGGATTATAAAGATCCATTTAAAAACTGGTGGAGAATTTTTCCCAATAATAGGATAGAACCAAAATAGGAGTGTAGGTATGATTGATGATTGGCGGTTAACTGATCAAATGGATTATCTGTATAAGGCAACCCTTATGAAGGCAAAATTCAGAAGAGCTGGATCAAATGATCATGAGCATTGCGAATTTTGTTGGGAAAAGTTCGGAGAGGAAAATGGTGTGCTACATATCGGCTACTGTACTTGCGATAGATACCGGTGGATATGTGAACAATGCTACAACGATTTTAAGGAGCTGTTTGATTGGAAACTTGTTGATGAGAAAACGATAACAAGCAAATAGCAGCTAAGCATGACTTGAACATATACAATGATTATCCATAATCACTGTGATGCTGGTATCACTACCTGAACAGTAATACGTACTTCCATTTTTGATTGAGTGGGGTCATCTACGTGCCCCACTCGTCTTTTATTACCTAGACGAGGCTACACCTACGACGAGCAGGGCGTGCGCAGCAGCAAAACTGTAAACGACGTTACCACCACCTTCAGCTACAACGGCAGTCTGCTCATGGCGCAGGTGCAGGGCAGCGGAATGAGCCAGGTGAAGCAGCTGTACTCCTACGACGCCAGCGGACAGCTTATTTCCGTCAACTACAACGGCACAGAGTACTATTATCTGCGCAACGGGCAGACGGATATTGTCGGCCTTATGGACGGCAGCGGCACGAAGGTGGTAGAATATACCTACGACGCATGGGGCAAACTCATCTCCACTACCGGCACCTTGGCAAGCACGTTGGGCGCGAACAATCCCTTCCGTTATAGAGGCTACTACTACGATACCGAAACCGGGCTGTACTACCTGACGACAAGGTATTACGATCCCGAGGTTTGCAGGTTTATTTCGGCGGACGTTTACATGACCACCGGGCAGGGTGTGCTTGGCGGAAATATGTGGGCGTATTGTGGGAATAATCCGGTGAATCGGGCAGATAGCCAATGTGATTTCTTCAATACAATAATTGGAGGAATTGTCGGAGGAATTATTGGGGGAATTGCGGCATCAATACAAGGCGAAAGCTTTTGGGAAGGCGCCGCAAGTGGTGCGGTTTCCGGGGCTATTTCAGGTGCAGCTGTAGATATAGGATTACTCGCAGCAGGAGCTGCCGTTGCTACTTGTGGTGCCGGAGCAGTGTTGATTGGTGTTGGCATTGCTGCTGTGGGAGGCGCTTTAGGAGGCGTAGCAGGTGTTGGAGTTTCAGCAGCATTTGGTAACGAGGTTACAGCAGTTGATTACGTTGCCGCAGCTGCAATTGGTGGGGTATTTAACGTAGTTTCATATGGAATTAGTGCAGGAGTAATCGTAGGGGCAGGTTCGATTAAAGAACTATTTCCGAGCACAGCTAAAGCAACAGCGTCTTCTTTGTCCGCAACAGTTGGTATTACTGTAGTATCAACAGGGCTAACGGACTCTTTAAGCTATGCTGGGAATACCATAGTAAAAAAAGTTACGCAGAAAAAGAAAACCGGAATGGTCGCTTCATCAAAATCAAAAGGATTTCCAGAAAGGCTTACAAGTTATGCATGCATATATTAAGGGGGCGATACAAAATGAGAAAAGCAGTTATACGAGCTGCAAATACATGGCACTTCATGTATTTAATTGCCGGTACGTTTCTATTCTTGGCAGTGGGCCCTGCTTTAGCGATGTTTATCAATGAGCCGATTTTCATTTTTGCGGTTAGTGTTATGGGAATATCCATTACTTTTGTGGTATGGTGGACAACAGGAAGTCTACTTACGACCCAATGTATCGTGTCTGAAAGTGGAATCGAGAGTAGTTGTTGGTTTGGTCTACATCGCGAAGTATACTATTGGCAAGATTGCATTGGGTTTGGACTACTTCGAACGCCGGATCTCTTGTTTGGAATCAAATGGTTATACTTTTCGGATCGTTGGCGGGTCGATGGGTATTCCGCAGATGGTTTTATAGAATGGGAGGATACATTGGGGCAAAACAAGCGACCGAAAGTGGGTCAACATTTTTTGCAAATCCAATGCACACCTAAGTCTATTGCTGTGCTCAAGGAATACATGCCCTCAGAAATGTTCGAGAAAATTGAACTGTAATTAAGCGAAACCAAATTTATGGCAGCACACCAAAGGAGCCAGACCATCGACGCAAAACCGTCATCAAAACGGGAAGGCACGTAAAAAAAGGGATAATCGTGGCGAAAAGGGTGATGTGAGAAGGCCCTACCAAAAAGGGAACACCCAAAAAGTTCCACCGAAGAATGGAATCAGGCAAACCCATAAATAGTGCCTACCTTGTAACTGGTTGCGGACAGGTGACAGCCTATGCTTGAGCTTGTCCGTCGCACAAGTTAATTAATCAATATGATTTTTGAAAGGAGCACGCCATGTATCAAGTATTAAAAAATGCTTTTGATCAGCATGAGGTTATTTCATGGTTTATCGACCCTAAAGAACCAAACAGGTGTTACAGTGGTTATGTTGTTGCGCTTAACGAGCGAGAAGCAGTGTTGCTTATGTTAGACGGCGATGGCAATGTAGATATGTTGGCAGCATTAAATATTTCGCAGATATTCCGTATTGATATAGGTGGGAGCTATGAACAACAGCTTGCTGATGCCTACAAACGAATCGGAAATCCGTATCCTCCATTCGTTGGAAAGGGAGATTTGTTTAAGGCAATCAGCGAATATGCCATGGAACAGCATTTTCCGCTATGGATAGCGATCCATGGGGATAATGAAGTCGGAGATTTTGGGAATGTGTTAGAGACAAACGATGATATGATTGTGATTACACGCCTTGATGATCAAAACAATGAAAATCGAAGTTATATTTCGAAACAAGCTATCAATTATATTGAGTGTGAATATAAAGGCAACGAACTTTCTAAAACACTCTAGACTAAATGTGCATGCAACAGAGGACTATTGAGCCCTCTGTTGTGTGTTAGAAGGCTCCGCGGCTTGCTGACGCGGACGGAATACGGCAACGGGCTTACGATCCACTACACCTACGATGTGCTCGACCGGGTGACGGAAGTGAAGTTCGGCTCCACCCTGATGTACAGTTATTCGTATGACGGAGAGGGAAATCTCCAGCGGATGGTGGACCACCAAAGGGACGTCACGACTGTCTATTATTACGACCTGACGGGCAGGTTGATCCGCTCCGTTTCCGACAACGGCAGCGAGTACCGCTACGAATACGACCTGAACAACAACCTGACGAAGCTGCACCAGTCTGCGGGCGGCAACGACTGGACGACGGAATATACCTACGACAAGGACAACCGCCCTGTGACGGCAAAGGTGAACGGGAAGACGATTACCGACAGCTACAACGCCACGGGGACGCGTGCCAGCCGGGTATACGGGTTCAGCACGCCGTACACGGTTGCACTTACATACCTTGCGGGGGCGAACGGCTCAAAGACTGCCATGCTGCAAAGCTACAAGAACGGCAGCGAGGATGCATACACCTACGCCTACGACGACAACAGCAACGTGACCTCGATCACAAAAGGCAGTGCAAGCGCAAGCTACACCTACGATTCGCTGAACCAGCTTACGCGGGTAAACGACGGCTTCACGAACAAGACGACGACCTACACCTACGACAACGCAGGCAACATTCTGGAGCGTAAGGAATACGCCTACACCACGGGTGAATTGGGAACGCCAACGGACACCGTAAGCTACACTTACGATTCCGCCTGGAAGGACAAGCTCGTCAGCTACGATGGGCAGACCATCACCTACGACGAGATCGGCAACCCGCTCAGCTACCGGGGCTACACGTTGACCTGGCAGGGCAAGCGTTTGCAGAGCCTTTCCGGCAACAACACCACGGCGAGCTACACCTACGACGAGCAGGGCGTGCGCAGCAGCAAAACTGTAAACGGCGTAACCACCACCTTCAGCTACAACGGCAGCCTGCTCATGGCGCAAGTGCAGGGCAGCGGCACGAGCCAGGTGAAGCAGCTGTACTCCTACGATGCCAACGGACAGCTTATTTCCGTCAACTACAACGGCACGGAGTACTATTATTTGCGCAATGGGCAGACGGATATTGTCGGCCTTATGGACGCAAGCGGAAACCGTGTGGTAGAATATACTTACGATGCATGGGGCAAGCTGATCTCCACCACCGGCACCTTGGCAAGCACGTTGGGTGCAGATAACCCCTTCCGTTACAGAGGCTACTATTACGACACCGAGACGGGGTTCTATTACCTGATGACAAGGTATTATGACCCCGAGGTCTGCCGCTTTATTTCTGCAGATGTTTACATGTCCACCGGGCAAGGCGTGCTTGGCGGAAATATGTGGGCGTATTGCCTCAATAACCCGATTCTTTATTCTGACACGCTCGGGGAAAGCGTTACGGTTTGCATCCTTGGCGTAACATTTACCCTTGTTGAACTGCTTGTTATTGGTGTAGCAGTTGCGGTCGTAGCGGATATACTGATAAACGGGGAAGAAGCGCTGGTCATGAAGGCTGCAGAAGGGGTAGCTGGAGCAGTTGAAGCCATTGCGCAGATATGGCAAGTCGTAGAGACTGTAGTAACTCATCCTTTCAGTATAGGATCAGGGATTACAGTTGTAACATCACCCGATGTGGATTCAAATCTGTCAGAACCTTATGTGTACTATAAGGAGCACACCAAAGGAGCCAGACCATCGACACTAAACCCTCATCAAAACGGGCAGGCTCGTAAAAAACGGGACGCCCGCGGTGAGAAAGGTGACTCAAGGCGACCTTACAAAAAGGGAAATACAAAAAAGGTCCCTCCAAAAAATGGGCCTAAACATATGCCTAAATAGTACACTTAGACCTGCGCTGCGGGCAGGCTATTACAGAAAGCTTCTGCCCGCAACACATAATGTAAAAATCCTCAGTATTTGTTTGAAGGGAGATTTCATATGTATCAAATTCTAAAGAAGGCTTTTGAGCAAAACAAACCGGTTTCTATATATATAAACATAGAAGAGCCGGACAAATGCAACTCCGGATATATCGCCGCATTGAATGAGCGGGAAGTTTCACTGCTTATGCTCAGCGATAACGGCAATGTGGACGCGCTTACGGTATTGAGTATTTCCCAGGTGTTTCGCATTGATATGGATGGAACGTATGAGCAACGGCTTGCTGATGCGCACAGACAAGCAGGAAATCCGTATCCTTCATTCACTGGTGGGAATGGCAGTCTGTTTAAAGCAATAGGAGAATACGCGATGAAATACCATTTCCCGCTATGGATAGCGTTTCACGCGAATGACGAAATTGGAGATTTTGGGGAAGTATTGGAAGTAATGGATGATATGATAGTAATCACCCGTCTTGATGATTCCAGGGCAGAAAACACAAGCTATATTTCAATGAAGCATATTGATTTTATTGCATGCGAGTATAAAACAACAAGCAATTAAGTGCAAGGAGCCAGTTTGTGATTTCCATAAACTGGCTCCCATTGTAGCTGATTCGGAGGATTTATATGGAGTATTATGCGGAACAGAGCCTGCTCATAAAAATTATAATATTTGTGATTGCATGGTTGATAATCGCAATTTTAGGAAAGATTTCTGTTCCCCAAATACCAATTCCAAAATGGGCAAAAATCTTTTTTGTGATGGTTTAAGGGGGAGTCTTTCGGCTTGCCATGGATGTTTCTGCAAGCTGGAAATTACTTGTTATTCTGCATCTATGCTCCTGGTGACATATTTCACTACACATCTCGTTTACCGGATGCATTACCTGACTGGATTTGGTTTATGTTTGCATCTTTATTCATGGTGTGTGTGGCCATTTCAGCTATTATGATTGCAATCGCAGAAGCGAAAATTTCTATAAGAGGAAGAAAGAAAGCAAAAAAGATAAACCAATATGGGAGCTTAAAACGGAAGCGAAATAAGCGGAGTATTTACAGGGATAAATATTAAAAACGTTTGGATACTATGATGCGAACGGCGATGTAATCAACGTCAATTACAACGGCACGGAGTACTATTATCTGCGCAACGGGCAGACGGATATTGTCGGCCTTATGGACGGCAGCGGGAACCGTGTGGTAGAATATACCTACGATGCGTGGGGCAAGCTGATCTCCACCACCGGCACCTTGGCAAGCACGTTGGGCGCGAACAATCCCTTCCGTTACAGAGGCAACTATTACGACACCGAAACCGGGCTGTATTACCTGATGACACGGTACTACGACCCCGAGGTTTGCAGGTTTATTTCGGCAGACGTTTACATGTCCACCGGGCAGGGCGTGCTTGGCGGCAATATGTGGGCGTATTGTGGGAATAATCCGGTAGTACGTCTTGATCCATCTGGCTGTGAGTGGTGGCACTGGGCACTTCGCGCAGCTATCGTTGTGGCATGTGCCGTAGCAGTAGTAGCAACGGCCGGGGGAGCTTTAGGCGCTGTAGTTGCAGTATCTTGTGTGGCAAATGGAATCGCCGCTGCAACGACAGCTTCAACCATTGCAGCAGGAGCTTTTATTGGCTCATCTCTTGCTTTGGGAGCATGTGCTGTCAGTGCAGCTTCTACATCTTCCTCGGTTAGCGATTTTATGGATCAAGGTAACTGGGGAACCGTAATAAGCACTGCTGGCGGTGGAGCACTTGGTGCATCTCATGGATATTCTTTGTCTCGAACTATTCCAAAAGATGATCCAGTGCCTCAAAAAGCAAAAGACACTTATGAATATGTAACAAGTCATAATGGTAGTCCCAAACCTGGGTATAAGGGTGGTCGCACCTATGCCAATGATGGAAGAAGTGGATCTCAGATACTGCCGACGAATACAACATATAGAGAATATGATGTTAATCCATATATAAAAGGTGTAAACCGTGGAAGCGAACGGTTAGTTATCGGGGCGAACTCTACAGGATGGTATACAAAAAATCATTATCGTACGTTCATTCAAATTAAATAAAAGGAGTGTTCAAACAATGATAACGAAAAAGCATGGTACATCCGATGATGCTTACTCTGAATTCTACGCTAATAGCCATATTAAAGGAAGATATTCTGCCTATATTAGAGGAGCAAGATGCAGGAGCGTTAACGATTTTTTTAAAGAGTATTCTGCAGCATTTCAATTTCCAGCCTACTTTGGAGAAAATTGGAACGCATGGGACGAGTGTGCTTGTGACTTGGATTGGTTAATGTTTTCATCTATTGCTATAGTGATTGATGGCTATGATAGGATGTTTTATATGACCGAACACCCTACAGATGAAAAGCTGCACTTTGAAGAATGTCTATCTAGGATGCATGAGTACTGGATAGAAGAAGCGATGATTCCATGTGAAATAATAATTTTCTCTGAACATAACAAGTAAATAAGTGTAAGGGGCCAGTTTGCGATTTTCATAAACTGGCTCCAATTGTAGCTGCTTCGGAGGATTTATATGGATTATTATGCGGAACAAAGCCTGTTCATAAAAATTGTAATATTTATGATTGCATGGTTTATAATTGCAATTTTAGGAAAAATATCTGTCCCGCAAATACCGGTTCCTAAATGGCTAAAAATACTTTCCTATGGATGGTTTAAAGGAAATTCATTTGGATTGCCTTGGTTGTTTTTGCAAGTCGGAAATTATCTGTTGTTCCTCATCTATGCCCTCGGCGACATATTTCATTATACTTCCCGTTTGCCAACCTCATTTTCCGACTAGATTTGGTTTATATTTGCATCTTTATTCACGGCGTGCGCGATAATTTCAGCTATTATGATTGCAATCGAAGACGCGACAATTTCCATAAGAGGAAGAAAAAAGGCAAAAAAGATAAACCAATACGGGAGCTTAAAGCGGAAGCGTAATAAGCGGAGTATTTACAGGGATAAATATTAAAAACGTTTGGAATGTACTCCGATGCGAACGGCGATGTAATCAGCGTCAATTACAACGGAACAGAGTACTTCTACCTCAGAAACGGCCAAAACGATGTAGTCGGCCTTATGGACGCAAACGGTAACCGTGTGGTAGAATATACCTACGATGCGTGGGGCAAGCTGATCGCCACCACCGGCACCTTGGCAAGCACGTTGGGCGCAGACAATCCCTTCCGTTACAGAGGCTACTATTACGACACCGAAACCGGGCTGTATTACCTGATGACAAGGTATTATGACCCCGAGGTCAGCCGCTTTATTTCCGCAGACGTTTACATGACCACCGGGCAGGGCGTGCTTGGCGGAAATATGTGGGCGTATTGTCTGAATAATCCAATCATTTATTCTGATACATTTGGGGAAAGTGTTACGATTTGCATTCTCGGCGTAACGTTTACTCTTGTTGAACTGCTCATTATCGCTGTAGCAATTGCAATTGTGGCAGATGTCCTTATAAACGGGGAAGATGCATTGGTGATAAGGGCTGCGGAAGGGGTAGCTGAAGCAGTTGAAACCACTGCGCAGATATGGCAAGTCGTAGAGACAGTAGTAACTCATCCTTTTAGCATAGGATCAGGGATTACAGTTGTATCCGAAGGAACGGATTCTAAGGAACGGTCCGATAAACCTATTGGCCGAAGGAGAAAATATAAAACAAAAAAAGATGCCAAGGAAGCAGCAAAGAAAGCTGGTAAAGGTTCAGAACCAATACATCATCCCAATGGAAGCCATGGACCACATTACCATCCTAATGTAAAGCCTTCATCTAAAATAACACCCAAGATGCCAAGTCCACACGACCATTATTACTACGGAGGAATTAGTCTGTATGAAAAATAACGTTTTAGGAGAAAAAGAATATGTTATGAGTGAAGTTGTGATGCGTAAAATAATAGAAGACGGAGCTGTCGATAAACTAGACGATTTATTAAAAAGTGGATGTGATCTGCTTGCAATGGAGAAAGATGGGTATACTCTGTTAGAGCAAGCTTGTATTTGGGGAAACCTAGAAATCGTAAAATGGCTTTACCAGAGCGAAATCAAGTTTAAAAAAGAACGTTATGAATTAAGCTACGCTGCTTCAGAAAACAAGATGGATATTCTATGTTATCTGCTATCTGCTGGTGCCAATGCCAGCGGTGTGGATGAAACAGGGCGAAACGGTTTGCACTGGGCAGCTCAAGAAGACTACCGCGATGTTTGTGCATTGCTTTTGAAAAATAAGTGTTGTGTAAACCAGATGGAATCGTCCGGACAAACTCCCCTTTACATTGCAGCAGCCGAAAACAATTATGTTATTGCAGAAATGCTACTTACATCCAATGCTCTTACTGAACTGTGCAGTGTATTTGACGGGACAACACCTTTTATGATCGCATGTAAGTTCGGTAATTTTTTGATATGCGATCTTCTTTTGAGTTATGGAGCGAATGTTGATACTCGTGATTCAGAAGGCCGTACTGCGTTATTTTATGCAAATGTATGTTGTGCGAAGGAGCAAATACAATATTTAATTTCAAAAGGCGCAGACATATCCATAAAGGATGGGAATGGTATAAGCCCACAAGATATTTGTGAGAATGCAGGATTAAGAAAAACTCTCTATCAAGAACTCTACGTTGATTAAAGCATAAAAAGCATAGCAAGTAATAACAAAAATTCAAGCAATAACTTAAATTTAAGAAGGCGGCGACCTAAGTCACTGCCTTCGTTACTTATACCTACGACAAGGACAACCGCCCTATGACGGTGACGGTGAACGGCAAGACAATCACCGACAGCTACAACGCCACGGGCACGCGTGCCAGCCGGGTATACGGGTTCAGCACGCCGTACACCGTTGCCCTCAGTTATCTTGCCGGTGTGAATGGCTCCAAGACTGGCATGCTGCAAAGCTACAAGAACGGCAGCGAAGCGGCCTACACTTATGCCTACGACGACAACGGCAACGTGACTTCGATCACAAAAGGCAGTGCAAGCGCAAGCTACACCTACGATTCGCTGAACCAGCTTACGCGGGTGAACGACGGCTTCACAAACAAGACGACGACCTACACCTACGACAACGCGGGCAACATTCTGGAGCGTAAGGAATATGACTACACCACCGGCACTCTGGGCACGCCAACGGACACCGTAAGTTACACTTACGATTCCACTTGGAAGGACAAGCTCGTCAGTTACGATGGGCAGACCATCACCTACGACGAGATCGGCAACCCGCTCAGCTACCGGGGCTATACGCTGACCTGGCAGGGCAAGCGTTTGCAGAGCCTGAGCGGCAACAGCACAACGGCGAGCTACACCTACGATGAGCAAGGCGTGCGTTCGAGCAAGACGGTGAACAACGTCACCACCACCTTCAGCTACAACGGCAGCCTTCTCATGGCGCAGGTGCAGGGCAGCGGCGCAAGCCAGGTGAAGCAGCTGTACTCCTACGATGCCAACGGACAGCTTGTTTCCGTAAACTACAACGGCACGGAGTATTATTACCTCCGCAATGGGCAGACGGATATTGTTGGCCTTATGGACGGCAACGGCACGAAGGTGGTAGAATATACTTACGATGCGTGGGGCAAGCTGATCTCCACCACCGGCACCTTGGCAACTTCACTGGGCGCTGACAACCCGTTCCGTTACAGAGGTTATTACTACGACACCGAAACCGGGCTGTATTACCTCACCACCCGCTACTATGACCCCGAGGTTTGCAGGTTTATTTCTGCGGATGTTTACATGACCACCGGGCAGGGTGTGCTTGGCGGCAATATGTTCGCATATTGCCTGAATAATCCTCTTATTTATGACGATGATCAAGGCGGATGCGGAGTTCTTGGGGCGCTATTGGCCGGTGCGGCGATAGGCGCAGTTTTTGGAGGTGTGTTCGGAGGTATTACATCTCTTGCAAATGGGGAGGGTTTTTGGAAAGGCGCTGTAAGTGGAGCTATTTCAGGTGCTTTCATTGGATTAGCTACAAGTATTGTACCTGGTGTGCTAAGCGGTGCCTTAGGTGGTGCAGTTGGCGGTGCTTTCGGTTACTTAGCTACGACGCCTATAGACGAATGGAATTGGAAAGATGGAATAGGAGCTGCCTTGGAGAATGCAGTTTGGGGAGGCCTCGGTGGAGGAATCGCAAAAATAGGTGCTCCTGCCGGGAGCAGCATACTTACATCTTCAGCGGTTAATGTTACAGTAGCGATGTCAGTCGAGCCTTTGCATACCGCTATAAGTGTATCAAGTCACCATATACAAGAAAGGATTTCAACAAAATCTGAGAAGAAAAAGACGATCAACATACCGACCATAAAAGGAGGCCTTGGCGGAAAATATGGTTCTTATGCGATGGTAAAATAACAACGCAAGAGACGGAGGATTAGCATGAAACAAGCCGCTGTAGTTATTGCTTTTTTCATAATAATTATAACGGAGGGAGTCCTTATCGACCGGCAGGCAAACCGCAACCGCAAAAACTGGAAATTGGTTAAAAAGCGATATGTGTGTATACCGCCACTCCTCGTAGCATTTTGGGGCACCTGTTTGTCGATGCCTGCGTGGGCAATACTCTTTTTGAGCGGTGACATAAAATCGTTCGGAATTGCGCTTGCCGCTGTGATTATGCTTGTCCCGCTTTGTAATCGACGTTTGGAATTGCGTGGAAATGAGATTATCCTGCGAACCGGTATTGGGAAACGCCGTACAATTAACATTGATGACATACATGAGATATACGAACGATATACCTTGCGAGATGGAGTCGTTCATGAGGTTATGTTTCTTGTAAGCGGGTCGAGAAAACCGGTGTTCATGGTTGGAGATGTATATCTAGGAATGCCGGAGCTTTTAAAGATTATTGACCAGCGGCACCCGGGAGTGGTCAATTGGAGTAAAATGCCGCACTTAAAAAATAGAATCCCAGAATAGAGGATAATATAAGTGGGGGAGAATTCCTCCACTTTTTTACTCCCACAACGACCAAAACGGTATAGTCGGCCTTATGGACGGCAACGGCACGAAGGTGGTAGAATATACTTACGATGCGTGGGGCAAACTCATCTCCACCACCGGCACCTTGGCAAGCACGTTGGGCGCAGACAACCCCTTCCGTTACAGAGGCTACTATTACGACGCTGAAACCGGGCTGTACTACCTGATGACACGGTACTACGCCCCCGAGGTTTGCAGGTTCATTTCTGCGGATGTTTACATGACCACCGGGCAGGGTGTGCTTGGCGGAAACATGTGGGCGTATTGCCTCAATAACCCGATTCTTTATTCCGATACGTTCGGGGAAAGCGTTACGGTTTGCATCCTTGGCGTAACATTTACCCTTGTTGAACTGCTTGTTATTGGTGTAGCAGTTGCGGTCGTAGCGGATATACTGATAAACGGGGAAGAAGCGCTGGTCATGAAGGCTGCAGAAGGGGTAGCTGGAGCAGTTGAAGCCATTGCGCAGATATGGCAAGTCGTAGAGACTGTAGTAACTCATCCTTTCAGTATAGGATCAGGGATTACCATTGGTTCGGGCATCTCTGTTGTTGAGGATAAACAAAATCCGGATCCTTATGCGAGACCGGGACAAAAAAAGCAAAATCGCGAAGTGAAAGAGAAAAAACGAAAAAAAGATAATTTTAAAAGCCGTTCCGGAAAACGACGGATAGAGCCGCCAAAAAAACATACTCCTGGACGCGACCATCGGAAATATTAAATGGAGGCATTGGATGCATATTTGGACGCTTACAACTTGGGAAAAATATTATGATTTGTCTAACGCAAAGCATAGAAGCGGATTGCGCACCCGATTCGAAAGGGGGGTTGACCCTGAGGTAAGAGCTGCATGCTTACGGTTTTGTGCATGGCTGCGGACGGAGTATTTCTTCCCAATTCGAATCCCGGTCTACTTTAAGAAATCCGAGCAAATCAAAGCCATGGACGGGGAAATGGTAAGTGCAACCTTTTTTGAACCCGTCAATAAGTACGATGAGCCGTATGCGCGCGTTGCGACTGGAGATTATCAGAAACTGAAGGAGGTGGCCGGACGCGATGATGCGCTTGCCTCAATTCTGATGTCCATTGCACATGAACTGACGCATTATTTTCAATGGATCAATGACATAAAGCTCACGGCGATCGGTGAAGAACGACAGGCTTCAAACTATGCTCGGATAATTCTATATGAATATGCAGATGTTGTTGAGCATCCATAGATGTAAAAGTGGGGATTCTGGGTAGTTCTAGAATCCCTATTTCTTATGATTATCGGCAACCCGCTCAGCTACCGGGGCTACACGCTGACCTGGCAAGGCAAGCGTTTGCAGAGCCTTTCCGGCAACAACACCACGGCGAGCTACACCTACGACGAGCAGGGCGTGCGCAGCAGCAAAACTGTAAACGGCGTAACCACCACCTTCAGCTACAACGGCAGCCTGCTCATGGCGCAAGTGCAGGGCAGCGGCACGAGCCAGGTGAAGCAGCTGTACTCCTACGATGCCAACGGACAGCTTATTTCCGTCAACTACAACGGCACGGAGTACTATTATTTGCGCAATGGACAGACGGATATTGTCGGCCTTATGGACGGCAGCGGAAACCGTGTAGTAGAATATACTTACGATGTGTGGGGCAAGCTGATCTCCACCACCGGCACCTTGGCAACTTCACTTGGCGCAGACAATCCCTTCCGTTACAGAGGCTACTATTACGACACCGAGACCGGGCTGTATTACCTGATGACAAGGTACTACGATCCCGAGGTCTGCCGCTTCATTTCCGCAGATGTTTACATGACCACCGGGCAGGGTGTGCTTGGCGGAAATATGTGGGCGTACTGCGGGAATAATCCGGTGAATCGGTATGATGATGGCGGTGAGTTTTGGCATATTGTTGCGGGATTTGCTGTTGGGGCAGTAGTGGGCGGCATATTTGGAGGACTTACTTCTTTAGCAAATGGAGAAGGATTTTGGAGTGGGGCTTTGCAAGGGGCAATTTCCGGAGGTATTTCTGGAGCCTTAACTGCAGCAATCCCTTGTCCTGTTCCAGTACTTAGCGGCGCTGTTTGTGGGGGTATAGGGAACTTTGTTGGGTACGCAGTTAAAACACCAATAAATAAATGGAATGGTAAAGATATCTGTGATACTGTTGGAAATGGAATGCTTTTCGGTGGGCTAAGTGCTGGAATAGGAGGCATTGGAACTCCGAAGGGCAGTAGCATATCTAGAGAAGCTGTAGTAAATGCTGTTGTTGGATTTGTAACCGAATCAGTAAATACCGTTATCAGCGTTGTGGATCATCACATAGAAGAACGGGCTAAAAGAAGAATAAAAGAACATCAACTGTTAAAGGCGGGTTGGGTGGACGGTTCGCGTCTTTTGCAATGCCTTATTGAGCCGATGCTGCGAAAAGGAGGATCAAGATGAGCCGGGATACAATTATCAGCTTGGCTTTCTTTGCCACGATGCTAATCTTGGCTATTGTATTCGCATGCGTGGCAAAATACAACCGAAGAAGAAACTGGTATTTGGTTCAGAAAAAATACGTCCACGCATTCACGGAACAGCTTGTGTTCGTTGTGGCTTTCTGTGTGCTATTCCCTTGTGTCTTGTTCGTGAAAGGCCTTTCTTGGACGCTTTCTACTGGTTTGGCATTTTGCCTTCTATTATTGATTTTGCCAATTATGCGAAATCCTCGGACTGAAGTGGGCAAAGACAAATTGTATGTGCGGAATATATGGAGAAAATGCAAGGTCATACCTTATTCAAGTATTTTGAGAATTTATAGCGCTTCCTTTAAAAACAACACAAGCATCATAGCGTCCGTTGAAGGTGAGCCCAAACCCATACAGATCGCGATGTCAACATATGCAGGAATGCCTGAACTGTTGGAGATTCTAATGGAGCGTTGCCCTGGACTAATATCATGGAAGGACCTGCCACCTGAATTAAAAAAGTGGGTCTTTGAAAACAGAAGTTAAGATGGCTTCTATATGCAGGTTAACATTGTCCATGTGACTTTCAAAGATCGAGGCTTTCCTATACGAATATAAAAAAGCTGTGCCGCGATATTGACCAGAACCCGCACATAAAGAAAAAATACAGATAGACATATTCAGATGCATTTCCGGAAATAGAAAAATGCCGTCCTGCAAAGGGCGGCATTTCACCTACGACAGCCGCGGCAACGCTTTGAGCTCGCGGGTGGGCAGCGACACGGAGTACATTGAGACTTCCGTGACTAGCTATTCTGATGTGAGAGAAGAAGCAACATTTGTACTGCTATTCTTCTTTTCAAGGTCGGAACCTGTTAGTGCTTCGATTTCGTTCATGCATTCAACTATGCGCTTAATTGCCCTTGCCTGAATCCGTTTCAAGGTGCGCTCAGATCTGCCATTCATTATACCCCATCTCTTGTCGTATTCAGCTATCGTTTTTGCCCAGTCCAGGCCATCCACCAAATGAGTTTGCACCAGAAAACGCTCAACACCCGGCAGCAACTGCAACCAACACTCAATTATCTCCTTCTTGAACCTCAGCTCATTGTATTGTTTTTCTACGGCGCTGCACGCATACTTCGCACATGCAGCGTCATCCTGAGCCTGTTGCATCAGGGTCTCCAGTATGGATGCCTTTGCACATATTTGACGGTAGTCGCACAACCCGCTAACTATTATTGAAATGGTAAGCCTCATGATAATCCCCTCATGTAGATAGCGTTATTATCTTTATACGCATAACCCCATCCCGAAAGGGACACTAAAAATAAAAACCATGCTAAGCCCATCACCCAAGTCGCGTGATGGGCTTTTTTCCTTTTTAAGAAAAAGCAGCAGGAGCTCAGAGTGCTTTGAGTTTCTGCTTGTTTGCGAGGAAAACAAATGTGCATTCGTGCACCTCCCGATCCGAAATTATGGTTCCCCAAAAATCATATTTCGTAGGTAGTGAAGGTGAAAATAACAGATGTGTATATGTTTAATGGTGATAAACAGGTTAGACATACCATGAAGCAATTTCTTGAAATGCGGCAAAACCATCCCCATATCCGTGCTTTGAAATTCATTCCCATAGACAATCGTATGTACGAAGCCACCCCAGAGCAATTTCGCGAGTGGAAACGGGAGCAGAACCGCAGAGCATACATAAAGAGACATGCCCCGGCATATATTGAAGTTTCATACGACGCACACATGAGAGAGGACGGCATGCCTGCCTGTGAATCTATTGCAGGCGAATTGGAAGATGTAGCTGAAACGGCGGCAACAAAAGTGATGCTTGAATCGCTCCAAGCGGCGCTGATGCAACTGACCGCAGAAGATCGCCAGCTCGTCCATGCGATCTACTTTGAGGGTATGACGGAACGGGAGTATGCCAAGCAGGCAGGCATTTCCCAACCCGCCATACACAAGCGGCTCACTAAGGTTCTCGCAAAAATAAAAAAATATGCGTATTTAAAATTCTTGGTTATCAATACCTTCTTTTTTCAGCGGACAAGGAGCGAGAGGGTTCAAAGCCCTCTTCCGCTCCCTGAAAACTGAATATACAGTACCACAGGGATCTACCGCCCCGGCGAGCGCCGGGCGGCAGCGCCAAGACTCCCCATTGGTGGGCGAGCGATACCGTGCCCGCCCGGAACGCGGCTGACCTCGCGCTGCCATGACCCGGAGCGTCGGATAATGATAATCCTGTTGGCCTCCATGTAAGAGAGGCGCGCCCCGTCCGGGTTGCAAGCCATAAAGGCCCGGATGAGGACGCGAGTGCGGCCGCCCGTCACGGCCAGTCTGTGGTATCTCCCCTTGCCGGGGACGCGTGGCAAATGCGGCAAATACAGGATCTAGCGCGGCAGATATATGTTACCCATAACATAGGCAATTTGAGCCTTTTGTCAATGAGTTTGGGGTAATTAGCAGAATAGCAAGCACAACAAGTGTATGTGCACTTGCAAAAATCCGCGAGGTGTCATTGCGGTTTACTTGCAGAATAGCAAGCAAATCCGGTGGGCACCCACACGGAGATTTTTCATCATTGGGCATATGTCTGCGCTCCCGACAAGAGTAGCGGACACAGGGTATAAGATATAAAGATCAGCATTGCCTGTATCGGTTTCTGTCTGAAAGCATTATGGCGGAAATGGTCAATCACGCAGCAGAAAGAAGAACAGCGTGACTTCACGCCACGCTGTTCTTGCTAAAAATTATAAACCTGTCTTATTACGAGCTACCCTGTTGGGAGCTTTTTTATTGGTAGCGCATCGTTTGCGCAAGCGAGGTGCAGGTATGCCGGCGCATATGCTGTATACTGGAAAAAAGTTATTGCTATAATCTAAACCAAAATCTGTGGGGGGTATAATATGGAACAGAAAGCGAGCGAAATTCAGAAGCAACGTATTAAAGAAATAGAATCTGCTGCGGATCGCCTTGTGGGAAAATGCAAAATAATGTTTGTTTCCTCTGTCAATGAAAATGGATACCTAAGGACTTGCTGTGTGAGTAAGTTAAAGGATGCGGGATTGAGGGATCTAGTATTCGTAACATCAAAAAGAAGCGAAAAGCAAGGTAAGGCCAAACATTTTGAGGCCAATTCAAAGACAAGCATCTGCTTTCAGGACGGAGAGGATTCATTAACCCTTGTGGGCGAGGTGATTTTTATAACCGATAGAGCAGAAATGCAAAATTAATGGAATGAAAACGATAAAACTTTTTTCCCAAAAGGAATTGACGACCCCAAAATAAGGTTTGTTCACTTTCATACTTTGGAGGCAACTTTCTGGATTGATCATAAGTTCAGAACAGTGAAGTATAAATGAATTGCAGCTCCCGGCAACGCCCATGCCGTTTTGCCGGCGGAACAGGAGGGCTGTTCACAAATAATTAACGTTTTTACGGTTTCCGCTGTGGTATGATATCGCAGAATGCAGAAAGGATGAAATTGGTACGCGTATGAATTACGCGTATGAATGGAATAAAGAAAAAAATCCTGTATATTTGCGCAGCCCTGCTTTCCTGCGTCTTTGTGTGCATGGCAGGATGCTCTATGCTGGAGCAGCAGATTACCGCATCCCCCGTTCAGGCTGAGCAGACACCGAAAGCCGGCAATGCTGCGCAGCCTAGCCACACCCCCGCCCAGACCGTGCAAACGCCGGAGTCCGCCGCCCCTGAGCCGGAATCTCCTTTGCCCTGCCGGAACCCTACGAAGCAGTGATCGCCCAGTATGCCGACGCAATGAACCACGGCTATTATGCCTCTCTGGGGGTTGAAGAACGGGACAAAGCCTTTGGAGAAGATGTGGCTCCCGAATGGCGGATCATCCAAAAGCCGGCATATTATGCGCTGCATGACTTTGACGGCAACGGAACGGACGAACTGCTCATCGGCACATTGATGGATGGAATCCCCACCTTTTATGACATACGTTCCATTGCGGGAGGTGAAGCAGTGCTGCTGTTTGACGCAAGCTTTGGGTACCGCACAAACTTTGACGTATACGCGGACGGAACGATCAAGGTGACATGGAGTTCCAGCGCCTTTGAATCCGGGTTTGATTATTATAAGGTAAGCGGCGCGGAAGCTGTGCTGCTTTCCTCCCAGAAAACCATGGCGGACATCGAAAATGCAGATGCCCTGCAGTACTTCAAGGACGGTGCTGAAATCAGCGAAGAGGAATACTTTGCACTCGATTCAAGCTATGATGCGCTTGGGCCCCAGCCCCTTAACTGGGTTTGTGTGACGGAATGAACGCATGCGGCTCCGCAATTGGCGGCAGCCCGGGTGTACAAGGCAAGCCGTTTGAACGGCAAAAGCGGCTTTCCTGCCCATGCGAGCCGCTTTTTTGATCTATTCAGGCCGCGGAAACACGCGCCGTTGACAGCCGCCCGGCCGGGTATCTATAATAAATGCGATTTATGTCATATGGGGCTTTGTTTCCCGATGGATTGGAGGAATCAGAATATGAAGCCGCACAGCAAATTCAATGCGGCGCGAAGGGCACTGCTCTTCTGGTGCCTGTTCATCGGCATCGGCGCTGTGGCAGGCGCTGTGGGGATGCTCGCTGCACCGGACGGCAGCGCGCTGGGGATGGAGGGTATGCTTCCTTATTTTCAGGTGCTTCCGCCGGCGGAATATCTGTACCAGGATTTCGTTTTTCCCAGCATTGCGCTTTTATGTGTAAACGGAATTCCCAACCTGATTGCGGCAGCGCTGCTTTTCAGGCACAAAAAGGCGGGGATTATCTCGGGCGGGCTTTGCGGGACAAGGGTTGAGAGCATTTGCTGCCGGCAGGGCAACCCGCTGCGCCGAACTACCTTTTACACGGCGCAGGAAGCCGAGCCGAAGGCTTGCTGATTTCCGTCCGCTTCCAGCAAACGAATGGCAAGAAACGTCGAGCGATTTCTTTTCTGATTTTGTAACATATCCGTTATAAGGCGGTAAGAGGATGAGAGCATGAACGAGCAGGTCTTGGCTGTCCAGCGGATGCAGGACTATATTGAATCGCATATCGAGGAGGAAATCACAATGGCAGGCCTGTCATTGGCCTCGATGTTTTCTCCCTGGCATTCCTACCGGCTGTTCCGGCAGTATACCGGGCTGACCCCTGCGGAATACATCCGGCGGCTGCGGTTGTCCCAATCGGCCCTCCGGCTGAAAAACGAAAATTGCCGCGTGAGCGATGTAGCCTACGCGCTCGGGTTTGGCAGTGTGGATGGCTACCAGCGTGCGTTTTTCAAGGAATTCGGCCGCAATCCGGGGGCATATGCCAAAGATCCCGTTCCCATCTCGCTTTTTATCCCTTACGGTGTAAAATTCAGAGAACTCAGAAAGGAACCACACAACATGGAACAAGTGCAAAGCGTATTCATTCAAATGATTCGGAAACCGGAACGCAAGGTGATTCTCAAGCGCGGCGTCAGTGCAGAAGGATACTTCCCTTATTGTGAGGAGGTCGGTTGCGACGTTTGGGGGCTCCTGAGCAGCATGGATTCCCTCTCCGGGGAGCCGGTATGCCTGTGGCTGCCCGAGCGGTACAAAAAGCCCAATACCTCCACTTATGTGCAGGGTGTTGAAACGGCACCGGATTATGCGGGCACCGTGCCGGAAGGCTTTGATGTGATCACCCTTCCCGCAGCGGATTACCTGATGTTTCAGGGCGAACCCTTCCGGGAGGAAGACTACTGCGAGGCGATTGCTGCGGTGCAACACGCCATGGATCGCTACGATCCGGCAGTCATCGGCTGTGAATGGGACGATGAAAACCCGCGCATTCAGCTTGAGCCTCGCGGGGAACGCGGCTATATTGAATTGCGTGCCGTAAAGCCGAGGTCCGGCCGATGAACGAGCACAGGATCGACAAGCACCTGAAATGCCCGAAATCCTGAATAAGGCCATGGGGAGTGTGCCATATTGCGGGTGAACGGCCTTATAACAACCTTTCGCTACAGAAAAAAGGACATTCCTGTTGTAGACGGCGTTTCCTTTGAAGTGTATGAAGGGAAGACCCCCGGCATCGTGGGGGAATACGGCTGCGGAAAAAGCACACAACAACGGGTGCCATCCCACCATTTCCTCCTTCACCCCATCCCTCCTCCCTGCCCAATGTGTATTGCAACCCTGCGCCGCTTCCCTTCGCCACGGGAATGACCGCTTGACAAAGCATGCGTTCTATGGTAACATTGCAGGCAATTGAATGAATATTAATACGCAGACGGAATTATGCCCGTATCGGACGGTTCAGAGAGCCGGCGGTTGCTGCAAGCCGGCCCAAAAGATACTGTGCAGCCTCCTTCCCGAGTAGAACGCCCCAACCCCGGAACAGTAAGGCGTTACGGCCGCCCCGTTACAGGCTAGAAGCTTGTTTGAGCTTTGAACACGAGTGATCGTCCATTCCCTAACCGCGCTGGGATGCGATAATCAGGGTGGTACCACGAACTTTCGTCCCTGAAGCCAATTCGGCTTCAGGGTTTTTTAAAGGATATAATCCCGCTCCATGCACAGCGCAGCACGCCGGGCAGGCGGGTTTTGGAGGATTTTTATACATGCAGATGACAGGCGCAAAAATCTTGATGGAATGCCTGCTGGAACAGGGTGTGGATACCGTTTTTGGCTACCCCGGCGGCACCATCCTGAACGTTTATGACGAGCTTTACCGCTATCGCGGCAAAATTCGGCATATTCTCACCTCCCATGAGCAGGGCGCTTCCCATGCAGCGGACGGCTATGCCCGTTCCACCGGCAAGGTAGGCGTGTGCTTCGCCACCTCCGGCCCGGGGTGCACCAACCTCACCACAGGCATCGCCACGGCTTATATGGACTCTTCCCCCGTGGTATTCATCACCTGCAATGTGGCGGAAAACCTCGTGGGCAAGGACTCGTTTCAGGAGGTTGACATCACGGGCATCACCATGCCCATCACCAAATGCAACTACATGGTGCGCGATACGGCCAAGCTTGCGGACATCGTGCGCGAGGCATTCGCCATCGCGCGCGGCGGAAGGCCCGGCCCGGTGCTCATCGACATTGTGAAAAATGCGACCGCCCAAACGGCGGAGTTTATCCCTCTGCCGCGGGAAGCGCATGCTTCCGCCGGGCGGCTTGGTGCGCTCATCAAGCGCGCTTCCCATGACCTGCGCGCTCCGGAGCCGGATCTCAACGATGTGCACAAGCTTGTGCACATGATCCAAGCCTCACAAAAGCCCCTTCTGATCTGCGGCGGCGGCGTGGTGCGCAGCCGGGCGGATCATGAATTTCTCGCCCTTGCGGAATGCATTGACGCACCCGTTGCCGTAACCGTGATGGGCGGCGGCGGCTTCAAAGGGCGCAATCCGCTCACTACGGGCATGATCGGCATGCACGGTTCGCAGGCTTCCAACATGGCCTGCGACAGCTGCGACCTGCTCATCGCCGTGGGCTGCCGCTTCTCCGACCGTGTGGCTCTCGATCCCGCAAGCTTCGCAAGTCAGGCTCAGATTGTGCAGATCGACATCGACCGTTCCGAGATCAACAAGAATGTGCAGACTGACCACCATATCATCGGCGATGCAAAGCGCGTGCTGCAAATGCTGTTGGACGAGCTTGAGCCGATGGATCATACCCCGTGGAAGGATTATGTGTTTTCTTTTAAAACGGAAACAGAGTATGACGAAGGCGGGAGCACCCTTACGCCCAAGCAGATTACGGATGCCATTGCGCGCCTTATGCCGCAGGACACCATGGTTGCAACGGATGTGGGGCAGCACCAGATGTGGGCCATCCAGCATTTCCATTTCGATTACCCCGGCCAGCTTCTGACTTCCGGCGGCTTCGGCACGATGGGCTTTGGCCTTGGCGCCGCCATCGGCGCGAAGGTCGGAAACCCGGAAAAGACCGTGATCCATATCACGGGGGACGGCAGCTTCCGCATGAACTGCAACGAGCTTGCCACCGAGCAGTATTATGACATTCCGGTCATCACCTTCGTGTTCAACAACAACACGCTTGGCATGGTGCGCCAGTGGCAAACGCTGATTTATGATAAGCGTTATTCCGAAACCACGCTGGACCGCGCGCCCAATTTCGTAAAGCTCGCGGAGGCTTACGGGCTGCGCGGCAAACGCGTTTGCAACGTAAAGGAGCTGGAGGCGGCGATCACGGAGGCCATGGAATGGAAGCACGGCTATGTGATCGACTGCGCCATCGACCAGGATGAAATGGTTCGCCCCATGGTAGGCGGCGGCAGCCGTATCACCCAGTTTATTATCGATTAAAGGAGGGATGCACATGGACCGCGCAGTAAGACGTTCCCTGTCCGTTCTGGTGGACAACGAAGCCGGCGTGCTTTCCCAGGTTTCGCGCCTGTTTTCCCGCAAGGGCTACAACATCGAATCTCTGGCTGTCGGCACGACGGATGACCCGGCCGTTTCGCGCATCACCATTGAGGTGCTCGCGGACGATAAGCAGATCAACCTGCTCAGCAATCAGCTGCGCAAGCTGCTGCCCGTGCATTCCGTGAAGCTGCTGCACCCGGAAAATGCCATCCGGCGCGAGCTGATTCTCATCAAGGTCAGCGTTCCCACAAGCGAGATCGGAAACCGCGTCATCCAAATCGCAAACATTTTCCGCGCGTCGATCATCGATGTTTCCCCGACGACGCTTACCCTTGCCATGATCGGGGAGGAAAGCAAGGCCTCGGCCATTGAAAACCTGGTAAAAGAGTTCGGCATCCTCGAGCTGGTGCGCACCGGCATGATCGCACTGGAACGGGGCTCAGATACAATTTATGAGGACACAAAAGAAAAAGGAGAGTTTAATTATGGCAAAAATGTACTATGAAAAAGACTGTGACCTCGGCAAGCTTGACGGCAAGAAAATCGCCATCATCGGGTACGGTTCGCAGGGCCATGCGCACGCGCTCAATCTCCGGGATTCCGGCTGCGATGTAATCGTCGGCCTCCGCCGCGGCGGCAAATCCTGGCCGGTAGCCGAGAAGGACGGATTTGAAGTGATGACCGTTGCGGAAGCCACCAAGGCCGCAGACATCATCATGATCCTGATCAACGATGAAGCGCAGGCCGATATGTACAAGGCCGATATCGCGCCCAATCTGACAGACGGCAAAGCCATCGCCTTCGCGCACGGCTTCAACATCCGCTATAAGCAGATCGTCCCTCCGGCGGGCGTGGATGTGTTCATGGCCGCCCCGAAGGGCCCCGGCCACACCGTCCGCTCCCAGTACGTTGCCGGCAAGGGCGTGCCCTGCCTCGTCGCGGTGGAGCAGAATGCAACGGGCAAGGCGTATGACATTGCGCTTGCCTACATCGCCGGCATCGGCGGCGCCCGTGCGGGCATCATGGAAACCACCATGCATGACGAAACCGAAACCGACCTCTTCGGCGAGCAGGCCGTGCTCTGCGGCGGCGTTGTGGATCTGATGCGCTGCGGCTTCGAAACGCTCGTTGAAGCAGGCTACGAACCGGAAAACGCCTATTTCGAGTGCATCCATGAGATGAAGCTCATCATAGACCTCATCAACAAGGGCGGCGTTGCGGCGATGAACTATTCCATCTCCGACACGGCGGAATACGGCGAATACGTTTCCGGCCCCCGCGTGCTCCCTTACGAGCAGACCAAGGCCAACATGAAGGCCGTGCTGCAGGACATTCAGGACGGCACTTTCGCGGGCAAGTGGATCGCGGAAAACAAGAACGGCCGCTGCTTCTTCAACTCTAAGCGCGAAACGCTCGCCAAGCATCCGATGGAAGTCATCGGCAAACAGCTGCGCGAGCAGATGCTTTGGAAGAACGATTCCGATTTGGACAAGGCTTCCAACTAAGCAGAGCTTTCGGGAAAGCGGAACTCCCCCGCTTTCCCCTGGTTTCTCACAGGCAGCCTGCCCTCCGGCGCGGCCGCCTTTTTCACACAAATGAGAACGAGGATTAACACATGCTTTCCGATAACATCAAAACCGGCGTGGAGCGCGCGCCGAACCGCAGCCTGCTTTACGCGCTCGGCTATACGGAAGAGGAAATTCGCCGCCCGCTGATCGGCGTTGTGACCTCCTTCAACGAAATTGTCCCCGGGCACATGAATCTCGACAAGATCGCCGAAGCGGTGAAGGCCGGCGTGCGCGCAGCCGGAGGCACCCCCGTGCTGTTCCCCGCCATCGCCGTGTGCGACGGCATCGCCATGGGGCACATTGGCATGAAGTATTCGCTTGTCACGCGCGACCTCATCGCCGATTCCACCGAGGCCATGGCGCTCGCCCACCAGTTTGACGGGCTCGTCATGATCCCAAACTGCGATAAAAATGTGCCCGGCCTCCTGATGGCCGCAGCGCGCATCAATGTCCCCACCCTCCTTTGCTCCGGCGGGCCGATGCTTGCAGGGCGCCTGAAGGATGGCCGCCGTACCTGCCTCAGCCACATGTTCGAGGCCGTAGGCGCTTACCACGCGGGCACGCTCGACGAGGCCGGCGTGCGCGATTATGAGGAAAACGCCTGCCCCACCTGCGGCTCCTGCTCGGGCATGTACACCGCAAACTCAATGAACTGCCTTTCGGAAGCAATCGGCATGGCGCTGCCCGGCAACGGCACCATTCCCGCCGCATATTCCGCGCGCCTGCGCCTTGCAAAGCATGCGGGCATGAAGATCATGGAGCTCGTGGAAAAGAACATCCGCCCCCGCGACATCATGACCGAAGCCGCCTTCCACAACGCTGAAACCGTGGACATGGCGCTCGGCTGCTCCACCAACACCATGCTGCACCTGCCTGCCATCGCCCATGAGGCAGGCGTCACGATCAGCCTGGACGCGGCAAACGCCATCAGCGCGAAAACGCCGAACCTGTGCCATCTTGCACCTGCCGGCGACACCTTCATGGAGGATCTTGACCTTGCAGGCGGCGTTGCAGCCGTGATGAAAGAGCTTGCAAAGAAAAACCTGCTGGATCTTTCCGTGGTGACCGTAACGGGCAAACCGCTTGCGGAAACCGTGAACGCGGCCGAAAACCGCAACGAGGAGATCATCCGCCCCGTGGAGCGGCCGTATTCCGAAAACGGAGGCATCGCGGTGCTCAAGGGGAACCTTGCAAAGGACGGCTGCGTCGTGAAGCAATCCGCCGTCGCCCCCGCGATGATGAAGCATGAAGGCCCTGCCCGCGTGTTCAATTCCGAGGAGGAGGCCATCGCCGCCATCTACGCGAAAAAAATCAACCCCGGCGACGTGGTGGTTATCCGCTATGAGGGGCCAAAGGGCGGCCCGGGCATGCGCGAAATGCTCAACCCCACCTCCGCCATCTGCGGCATGGGGCTTGGCGAAAGCGTTGCGCTCATCACGGACGGCCGCTTCTCCGGCGCAACGCGCGGCGCATCCATCGGCCATGTAAGCCCGGAAGCCGCTGCAGGCGGCGTCATCGCCCTTGTGAAAGAAGGCGACCGCATCCGCATCGACATCCCCGCCTGTGAAATTGCGCTGCTCGTTTCGGATGAGGAGCTTGCCCGCCGCAGGGCGGCATGGGTCTGCCCGGAGCCAAAGGTGAAAACCGGCTACCTTGCGCGGTATGCCAAGCTTGTAAGCTCCGCCGATCAGGGCGCCATCCTGCAATAAGCAACGAGGTCGCATATGAAGCAAATTAAAATTTTTGATACCACGCTGCGCGACGGCGAGCAATCGCCCGGCTGCAGCATGAACCTGCAGGAGAAGATCGAGGTCGCCCGCTGCCTGGAACGGCTCAAGGTGGATGTGATCGAAGCAGGCTTCGCCATTTCCTCCCCCGGGGACTTTGAATCCGTTGAAACCATCGCGCGCACGGTGAAGGGCTGCACCGTCGCCTCCCTTGCGCGCGCCGCCGCGGGCGACATCGACGCGGCGTGGGACGCCGTGAAGAAGGCGGCGGACCCGCGCATCCACCTGTTCATCGCCACCTCCCCGCTGCACATGGAATATAAGCTGCGCATGAAGCCCGAAGAGGTGCTCGAAAAGGCGGCGGCCATGGTAGCCTACGCGAAGAAATACTGCGCGAACATCGAATTTTCCGCAGAGGATGCCACGCGCAGCGATCCTGCCTTCCTTGCCAGGGTTGTGGAGGCCGCCATCCGAAACGGCGCCACCACCGTGAACATCCCGGATACCGTTGGTTACACTACGCCGGACGAGATGCGCGCGCTGATTGAATACCTGCGCGCAAACGTGGAAAACAGCGACCGGGCGGACTTCTCCGTGCATTGCCACAACGACCTCGGCATGGCAACGGCAAACTCGCTTGCGGGTGTGCTCGGCGGCGCAGCGCAGATCGAATGCACCGTCAACGGCCTTGGCGAGCGCGCGGGCAACACCTCCCTTGAAGAAGTGGTGATGGCCATGCGCACCCGCGCGGATGTGTTCGACGCCACGACGCGCATCGACACCACGCAGATTTACCGCGCCAGCAAAACGGTCTATGACATCATCGGCCAAAGCGCGCCGCTCAACAAGCCCATCGTGGGGAAAAACGCCTTCATGCACGAAGCGGGCATCCACCAGCACGGCGTGCTTGCAAACAAGCAGACCTATGAGATCATGACGCCGGAATCCATCGGCATCCGTGCGGACAACATCGTGCTTGGCAAGCATTCCGGCAAACATGCGTTTGAATCGCACCTCAAGGAGATGGGGTATACCCTTTCTGCAGAGGAGCTTGTGTGCTGCTTCCAGGAGTTCAAGGTGCTCTGCGACAAGAAGAAGACCGTGAACGATGCGGACATCGAAGCGCTTGTGACGCACAACACCAAGAAGAGCGCAGCTGCCGAAGGCGGCTATGCACTTGACTGGTTTGCCGTGCATACGAGCAACTTTACCACGGCAACGAGCACCATGAGCCTCAAGCGGGGCGATGATCGCTTCGAGGAAGTGTGCCTGGGCGACGGCCCCATCGACGCTTCCTTCAACGCCATCGACAAAATCATCAAGCCCATCCCGCACGCGTTCGAGCTTTACACCATCAACTCCATTTCCGAGGGCAAGGACACGCTCGGCAGCGTCACCGTGAAGCTTTCGACCGGCGGGGCAACGTTTACGGGCCGCGGCCTTTCCACGGACATCATCGAAGCGAGCATCCTCGCCTACATCGAAGCGGCAAACAAGCTGCAGCAAAGCCCCCTTGCAGCGGAACAAGCCAAGGAGGAGGCATAACACATGGGCATGACCATGACGGAAAAGATTCTCGCCGCCCACGCGGGGCTTCCCTGTGTGAAAGCGGGCGATTTGATCGAAGCGAAGCTGGATCTTGTGCTTGGCAACGACATTACCACCCCCGTTGCCATTACCACGTTTGAAGCGGCTGGTCTTACAAAGATCTTTGATCAGGATAAGATTGCCATCGTGCTCGATCATTACACTCCCTGCAAGGACATCAAATCCGCAGAGCTCTGTGCGCAGGCGCGCGCCTTTGCCAAAAAGCACGGCATCACGCACCTGTACGACGTGGGCGAGGCGGGCATTGAACATGCGCTTTTGCCGGAAAAGGGCCTTGTCGCCCCCGGGGATTGCGTGATTGGCGCGGATTCCCACACCTGCACCTACGGCGCTTTGGGCGCGTTCTCCACGGGCGTCGGCTCCACGGATATGGCAGCCGGCATGGCCATCGGCGAAAACTGGTTCAAGGTGCCCGCAGCCATCAAGGTTACGCTCACGGGCAAGCTCAGGCCCTATGTAAGCGGCAAGGACGTTATTTTGCACCTCATCGGCAAAATCGGCGTGGACGGCGCGCTGTATCAATCGCTCGAATTCACAGGCGAAGGCGTTGCCTCCCTTTCGATGGACGACCGCTTCACCATCGCCAACATGGCCATCGAAGCGGGCGCGAAGAACGGCATTTTCCCGGTGGATGAAACGACCGTCGCATATGTGAGCGGCCGCGTAAACCGACCTTACACCGTCTACGAAGCGGATGCGGACGCACGGTATGCCCGTGAGGTTGTGATCGACCTTTCTTCGCTTGCGCCGACCGTTTCCCTGCCGCACCTGCCTTCCAACACGAAAACGATCTCCGAAGCAAAGGGACTGCCCATCCAGCAGGCGGTGATCGGTTCCTGCACCAACGGCCGCATTTCCGACCTGCGGCAGGCGGCGGAGATCCTCTCCGGCCGGCACATCGCCCCCGGCGTCCGCTGCATCGTAATCCCCGCTACGCAGGAGATTTATCTCCAATGCATCCGGGAAGGCCTAGCCGAAACCTTCCTTCAGGCAGGCTGCGCGCTTTCCACCCCCACCTGCGGCCCCTGCCTCGGCGGCCATATGGGCGTGATGAGCGCGGGGGAACGCGCCGTTTCCACCACAAACCGCAACTTTGTGGGCAGGATGGGGCATGTGAAAAGCGAGGTTGTCCTCGCCTCCCCTGCCGTTGCTGCGGCTTCCGCCGTGGCGGGCTGCCTTGCAGACCCGGCCGAACTCATGAAAGGAGTGTGACGCACCATGGCAAAGGGCATCGTGCATAAGTTTGGGGACAACATCGACACGGACGTTATCATCCCCGCAAGATACTTGAACGCCCCCTCCCCGGAGGAGCTTGCGAAGCACTGCATGGAGGACGTCGACCCCACGTTCGCTTCCCGCGTGAAGCCCGGGGAGATCATTGTGGGCGGCGCAAACTTCGGCTGCGGTTCCTCGCGCGAGCATGCGCCCATCGCAATTCAGGCTGCAGGCGTTTCCTGCGTGATCGCTGCAAGCTTTGCGCGCATCTTTTACCGCAATGCCATCAACATCGGCTTTCCCATCCTGGAATGCCCGGAAGCTGCCGCTGCCATTGCGGAGGGCGATGTGGTTTCCGTGAATTTTTCCTCCGGCACGATCACGGATGAAACCACGGGCGCACGCTTTCAGGCCACGGCCTTCCCGGAATTCATTGCGCGCATCATCGAAAAAGGCGGCTTGCTCCCCTATTTGAAGGCGCGTCAGGAGGCGCAAAAATGAAGTATACGATTGCGCTCATCAAGGGCGACGGCATCGGCCCGGAAATCGTGGGCAGCGCCGTGCGCGTGCTCCAAAAGGCCGGCGAAAAATTCGGCCACAGCTTCGTCTTCCGGGAATACCTCATGGGCGGCTGCGCCATTGATGCCTCCGGCACCCCGCTGCCGGAGGAAACCGTTGCGGGTTGCCTTGCAAGCGACAGTGTGCTCCTCGGCGCGGTCGGCGGCCCGAAGTGGGACAAAAACCCGCCGGCGCTGCGCCCGGAAAAAGGCCTTTTAGGGTTGCGTGCAGCGCTCGGCCTTTACACGAACCTGCGCCCCGCAAAGCTTTATCCCGCGCTTTCGGCAGAGTGCCCGCTCCGCGCGGACATCGTTGCCGAGGGGTTCGACCTGATGATTGTGCGCGAGCTCACCGGCGGGATTTACTTCGGCGAGCGCGGCAGGCGCGAAGGCAAATTCGGCCCGGAGGCCTACGACACGGAAGCGTACAGCGTGGCGGAGATCGAGCGCATCGCCCGCGTGGCGTTTGAAACGGCAAAGAAGCGCCGCGGCAGGCTTGTGAGCATCGACAAGGCAAATGTGCTGGAAACCTCCCGCCTCTGGCGCGAAACGATGCACCGCATCGGCGCGGAATACCCGGAGGTTGCGCTTTCGGATATGCTGGTGGACAACGCCGCCATGCAGCTGGTGCGCTGCCCCTCGGAGTTTGACGTGATTGTGACTTCCAACCTGTTCGGCGACATCCTTTCGGACGAAGCCTCGCAGATCACCGGTTCTATCGGCCTTCTGCCTTCTGCTTCCCTTGGGGATGGCACATGCGGCCTGTATGAACCCATCCACGGCTCCGCACCGGATATCGCCGGGCAGGATAAGGCAAACCCCATCGCCACCATCCTTTCCGCCGCGATGATGCTGCGCTATTCCTTCGGCCTTTCGGCCGAGGCCGGCTGCATCGAGGCTGCTGTGGATCATGTGCTGGCACAGGGGCTGCGCACAGCGGACATCCTCGGCAAAAGCGGCGCGCGGCCGCTCGGCTGCACGGCCATGACCGACGCCATCCTCGCCGCGCTCTGAGGGGGAAGCGGAGCTTCTATGGACAGACTGACATCCAACCTGTTGTTATACCGTGATCTCGGCGAGGACAGCATCCTGCTGCGCCTTGCCGGGATTTTCCGCGACTACCGCATGGGAAACGGGGAGCGGGAAGCGCTTGTTTCCCGCATCTATGCAGAGGTGAAGCGCCTGCTTGACCTTGCAACCCAATACGGCTTCGACACGAACCTTTGGCACAATTACCTTTCGTTCGTGCTCATCACAAACGAAAATTCCTTCAGCCTCACCGCAGAGCGCCGCGGCGCGGCCGAAGGCAGTGTAAACCGCTTTGCCAAAGCGGATTTCCGCATATTCAAGCGCCTGTTCGAGTACGATTTCAGCGGCATTGAACGCGATTTGAAAGTCGATTGCTTCTCCATCCTCTCGGACTATCATGCCATCCCGAAGCTCGAAAAAAATTATTATAAAAGCGTAAGCGAGCATGTGCGCTCGCTGTCCCGCGCGCTTTCCCGCGCGAAGGATGAAACCGAATTTTTCAACCTTGTGACAGGCTTTTATAAGCAGCACGGCGTGGGGATGTTCGGCCTTAACCGCGCGTTCCGCATCCAAAACGAGGGAAACGGCATCGCGTTTTTGCCCATCAACAATGCGGATAAAATCACGCTTTCCGACCTCATCGGCTATGAGGTGCAGAAGCGGGAGCTCATCGCCAACACGGAAGCGTTCGTACGCGGCCGTAGCGCGAACAACGTGCTGCTTTACGGCGACAGCGGAACGGGGAAATCGTCGAGCGTAAAGGCTGTGCTCAACGAATATGCCGGCGAGGGGCTGCGGATGATTGAGCTTTACAAGCATCAGTTCCGCGACCTTTCCGCCGTGATTGCGGCGGTGAAAAGCCGGAACTACCGCTTCATCCTTTTCATCGACGATCTGTCGTTTGAAGAGCACGAGGTTGAATATAAGTTCCTGAAAGCCGTGATTGAGGGCGGCGTGGAAACGCGGCCGGACAATGTGCTGCTTTACGCCACCTCCAACCGCCGCCACCTGATTCGGGAAACCTGGTCCGACCGCAGCGATATGGAGCATGACGGCGACATCCACCGCAGCGATACGATGGAGGAAAAGCTTTCCCTCGCCAGCCGCTTTGGCGTTGCCATCAACTATTCAAGCCCCAACCGGGAGCAATATTACGACATCGTGCGCGGGCTTGCCGCGCGCGCGGGCAGGCTTGACCTGCCCGAAGAAGAACTGCTGCTGCTCGCAAACCGCTGGGAGATCCGCCACGGCGGCGTATCCGGCCGCACGGCGCAGCAGTTCATCAACTACCTTGCCGGAAAGGAAACACCCAATGCTGACTCTTGACAAAATCTATCACGCCGCATTCGTGCTCAAGGAGGTAGCCCGTAGGACGGACCTCATCCATGCGCCAAACCTCTGTCCGGATGCGGAGCTTTACCTGAAAACCGAAAACCTGCAGGTGACCGGCAGTTTCAAGCTGCGCGGCGCTTATTACAAAATCAGCCAGCTCACCGACGAGCAGAAGCGCGCCGGCATCATCGCCTGCAGCGCGGGGAACCATGCGCAGGGCGTTGCGCTTGCCGCCACGCGGCAGGGCGCAAAAAGCATAGTCTTTATGCCGGACAGCGCGCCCATCAGCAAGGTTGAAGCCACAAAACGCCTGGGCGCGGAGGTCTGCCTTGTCAACGGCGCGTATGATGACGCTTACGAGGCTGCCGTGCGCCGCCAGGAGGAAACAGGAGCAACCTTCATCCATCCGTTTAACGACGATGAGGTGATCGCCGGGCAGGGCACCATCGGCCTTGAAATCCTGGAACAGATGCGCGATGCGGAGGCTGTGGTCGTCCCCATTGGCGGCGGCGGGCTTATTTCCGGCGTGGCTTATGCTGTGAAGCACCTGAGCCCGAATGTAAAGGTTTACGGTGTGCAGGCTGCGAATGCGCCCGGCATGTATGAAAGCCGCCATGAAGGCAAGCTCGTTACGCTTGACACCGTTTCCACGTTTGCGGATGGCATTGCCGTGAAGCACCCGGGGGATACCACCTTTGCGCTGACGCAGGAATACGTGGATGACATTGTAACGGTTTCAGAGGACGAAATCGCCGCAGCCATCCTCGCCATGATCGAAAAGCAGAAACTCATCTCCGAAGGCGCAGGCGCGGTTTCCGTTGCGGCCGCGATGTTCGGCAAACTCCCCATCGTGGGGAAAAAGACGGTCTGCATCGTCTCCGGCGGCAACATCGATGTAAACATCCTCTCCCGCGTGATCACGCGCGGCCTTATCACGAGCGGGCGCAACAGCAATTTGCAGATCGCGCTCGAAGACAAGCCCGGCCAGCTTGTGGGCGTAAGCGAAATCGTTGCAAAATGCGGCGCCAACGTGGTGCGCGTCAGCCATGAACACTCGGACCCGAACATGGCCATTTCAAGCTGTTTCCTGAAGCTTTCGATGGAAACGCGCGATTTTGCGCAGATCGAAGAAATCAAGCGCGCGCTCACCCAAGCAGGCTTCAAAATCGTATCCTGACACGCGGCTGCGGCGCAATTCCCCCGCTTGCATGCGCGGGCAAACGCATGGGAAACAAAGGTGCGGCGCGCGGTCCGGCAGAACGTAAACCCAGTTGCCGGCCGCACGCTGTTTTGTTTTTGAGGAAATTTCAAAGCATCCGTCTTGCTGTAAATTAATTTTAATTGCAATGGGTTCGCTCTGTATTTTACGATTGACACAGCCATATGGCAGGTGTATAATTCCGCCATTGATTGTTTTGTATAATGCTGTTTCTGTTTTGTTTTTTCGGGAACAGTTAAAATATTTTCAGGAGGCACGTTTGGGATGAGCACCGTATCAGAACTTTTTGGAAGTATGGTATTCAACGACACGGTTATGAAGGAAAGGCTCCCGAAGGAGACATACCGGGCAATGCAAAACGCCATCCGCGACGGCAGGCGGTTGGACGCTTCCGTGGCGAACGTGGTGGCCAATGCGATGAAGGATTGGGCCATTGAAAAGGGCGCTACGCATTTCACCCACTGGTTTCAGCCCATGACCGGCATCACTGCGGAAAAGCACGACAGCTTTATTTCCCCCATCAAGGGCGGGCATGTTATTATGGAGTTCTCCGGCAAAGAGCTTGTGCGCGGCGAGCCGGATGCCTCCAGCTTCCCTTCCGGCGGGCTGCGCGCCACGTTTGAAGCGCGCGGCTACACGGCATGGGATCCAACCTCCTATGCTTTTATTAAAGACAACACGCTCTGCATTCCCACGGCGTTCTGCTCCTACGGCGGGGAGGTGCTGGACAAAAAAACCCCGCTGCTGCGCTCCATGCAGGCGGTCAGCCGCCAGGCCATGCGCGTGCTCAAGCTCTTTGGCAATGCGGACGTTACCTCGGTCAATGTAACCGTTGGCCCTGAGCAGGAGTATTTCCTTGTTGACAAGGAGCTGTTCTCCCGGCGCAAGGATCTGCTTTACACCGGCCGCACGCTCTTTGGCGCGATGCCGCCCAAGGGGCAGGAGCTTGAAGATCATTACTTCGGCGCGATCAAGCCGCGCATTGCCGCATTCATGCAGGACCTTGACACCGAGCTTTGGAAGCTTGGCGTGCTTGCGAAAACCGAGCACAACGAGGTTGCGCCCGCCCAGCATGAGCTTGCGCCGATTTTCACCACCGCGAACATCGCAGCGGACCACAACCAGATCACGATGGAGGTTATGCAGAAGCTTGCAAAGAAGCATGGCCTCGTCTGCCTGCTGCACGAAAAGCCGTTTGAAGGCGTGAATGGGAGCGGCAAGCACAACAACTGGTCGCTCTGCACCAACACGGGGGTAAACCTGCTCGAGCCCGGCGATACGCCATACGAAAACGCGCAGTTCCTGCTGTTCCTTTGCGCGGTCATCAAGGCTGTGGACGAATATCAGGATCTGCTGCGCATCTCGGTCGCATCGGCCGGCAACGATCACCGCCTTGGCGCAAATGAAGCGCCGCCGGCCATCATTTCCATGTTTCTGGGCGAAGAGCTCGAGGGCGTGCTGGACGCGATTGAGGCGGATGCAGCGTACGACGCAAAAGAGCAGGTGCAGATGAAGATCGGCGTACATGTGTTGCCGCGCTTCCCAAAGGATACCACGGACCGCAACCGCACCTCCCCCTTCGCTTTCACGGGCAACAAGTTTGAATTCCGCATGCTTGGCTCCTCCGCGTCCATTTCCGATGCGAACGTAGTCACCAACACCGCCGTTGCCGAAGCGCTTAAGCAGTATGCGGACGCCCTTGAAGCCGCGCCGGATTTCGCGGCCGCCCTGCACGATCTGATCCGCGATACCATCAAAAAGCACAAGCGGATTATCTTCAACGGCAATGGGTATGATGACGCATGGGTTGCCGAAGCGGAACGCCGCGGCCTTTCCAACCTGCGCACCACGCCGGACGCGCTCAAGCATTTTCTGGACGAAAAGAATGTTGCGCTTTTCACCTCGCACCGCGTGCTGACCGAAGCTGAAATGAAAGCGCGGCACGAGATCATGCTGGAAAGCTATTGCAAGATCATAAACATTGAAGCGCTGACCATGCTTGACATGGCAAAGAAGGACATCCTGCCTGCCGTAACCGCCTATGCGGGCGAACTGGCCTCCGCGGCAGCCGCAAAGCGCGGCGTTTTTGCAGCCGTGGACTGCACCTTTGAAGAACAAACGGTTACCGCCCTTTCCGGCCTTTCCGCAAAGCTTTACGGGGAAACGCTTTCCCTTTCGGATGCGCTTGCCAAAGCTGCGAAAGCCGCGGGCCCGGCTGCGGTTGCCGATTGCTATAAGAACGACGTGATTGGCGCAATGGCCGCGCTGCGTGCGACGGCGGATGCGCTGGAATCCATCACCGCCGCAAACCGCTGGCCGTTCCCCACCTATGGCGAGCTGCTGTTTGGAATCATCTAAGTTCCAAACGCGCTTGATTTCACCCTCTATATTGCAGGGCGCCGCTTCGGAAGAAGCGGCGCTTTTGCTCGTTTACCTTCTCTCACAGCCCGAGCAAAAGTACACCGTTCCGCCCATATAGGCTGTTTTTTCGATTGTCTCCCCGCACTTGGGGCAGAGGGTTCCCAACGTTTCCCTGGAAAGCACGCAGGCATAGCCGCCGCGTTCCCCAAAGAAATCGCGTTCTGTGTTTCTCCCCCCTGCCGCGCACATCGCCCGGAGCGTTTTGCGCAGCGCATCGTACAGCGCATGGAATTCCGCATCCGTCACACTTCTCATATCGCATCTTGGGTCGAGGCCCGCATGCCAAAGAATGTCCTGCAAAACGCCGTTACCTATGCCCGGAATGCGCTGCTCCGTGGCAAGGAACGTTTTCACGCTCATTTTTGCATCGGCCTCGGGATACAGGCTCCGGAAATATTCATAGGAAAACCCATCTTCGAGTGGATCTGGCTTTTCAAGCGCAGCGCGGTAATATGCATGCGCACAAACGTCACGCCGTTCCAAGCGCATGCAGCCATACATCTGCACGGAAACCGAAAAGCCGTCTCCTTCCTCAAATTCCAGCAAAAGCTGATGTTTTTTCGGCGCCTTGCCCACAGAAAAATACCGTGGGTACGCGCCGTCGGAAAAATAAAGCATATCCTCCGCAAAGTCAAGCTCCACCATGCCGCCGCGCTGGCACGCGCCTTCGACCGCCTGCCCCGCCAGCCTCGCAGCATACCGTTCCTTTTGCTCTGAATAAAAAGCAAACCGGTGCGGCGTTTGTTCAAGCACGACGTTCTTTACCCGTTTCCCTTTCAGGGCCTCATGCATCTGCCGCGCCACCGTCCGGCTTTCCGGTAACTCCAGCATGCGCTTCCTCCTTTTTCTCCCTTCCCCCGGTTGAGGCGAAGTATATTCCCGCCGCCATGATTGCAAGCGCAGGCAAGAACAGCCCGCCCGGCGGCGATCCAAAGCTCAACAGCGAAAGCCCCGCGCCGATAAACGGCGCTACCGCATAGTATGCGCTCGCCCGCGCTGCGCTCATAAAAAAGCGTACCACGCCCCCCGGCAAATTGCAAGCCGCCTGTTTCATTTGACGCATTTCCCAAGGCTATGGTAAAATCCATGCATATCATTCTCCGCCATGCATAAGGATGTCCTATGAACACCAAGCCTTTTCGTTCAATTATCGCCCTGCTGTGGCTTGCATTCTGTGCGGCCGGGTGCGCGGCCGCGCCCGCCGCTGCACCGCAAACGCCAAGCCCTGCGCCGTATCTGAAGATCGAGCGCGTCACGCCCGCGCCAACGCCCAGCCCAACGCCCGTTCCGGATGCGCTGACTGCCGGAGAAGGCGTTTATACGTTCGCCTGGATTTCTGACCCGCAGCATTACAGTGAATCGCATCCTGAAATCTTTTGTGCAATGACGCGCTTTTTGCAGGAGGAACGCGAACGGCTCAACCTTGCCTATGTTGTGCACACCGGGGACATGGTGCAGGACCGTGGCGCGCCGGAGCAATGGGACGCTGCGGAAGCCGCCATGCGCACGCTTGCGGACATCCCGCACGGCGTGCTTGCGGGCAACCACGATGTCGGCACCAGCCGCCGTGATTTTTCAGAATTCAATGCCCGCTTCGGCGGAGCGCACATGGAAGGCAAGCCCTATTGCGGTGGAATTTATGAAGGCGGCATGGGGCATTATGACCTCATTGACGCGGGGGATACGCGCTTCGTGTTCGCCTATATGGGATATCAGCCGGATGAAGCGGCCATCCGTTGGCTCACCTCCGTGTTCGATCAATACCCGGAGCACGTGGGCGTGCTCTGCGTGCACGATTATTTCAGGACGGATCTCTCGCTCTATGACAGCGGAAAGACGCTGCAAAAAAACGTCCTGGCAAAATGCCCGAACGTCTATCTCGTGCTTTGCGGACACCGCTACAACGTGGCGGCTGTCCCCGTTGCCTTCGACGATGATGGTGACGGAACGGAGGACCGCACCGTTTACCAGATGATCGCCAACTATCAGGCAGCGGGCAGTGAAGGCGGGAGCGGCTACATGCGCTTTTTGCAGATTGATGAGACTGCGGGCGAGCTGCGCGCCTATTCCTATTCCCCGTATACGGAGGATTACCGCTATTGGGATACGCCCAGCGCGGAGCAGGAGAAATACCCCGTTGACCCCGCCAACGAGGAGATCACACTGCCGCTGCCCTGGGCTTGACAGCATGTGGCAATGCGAGAAAAAGCCCGCGGCCGTTTTACGGCAGCAGGCTTTTTTTACGTAAGCTTTATTAATACAGCTTTCCTCTGTCCTCTCGCATGAAAGCCATATGAGGTTCAGCATCAATGCTGTCTTTCAAAACCAGCCATTTCTCCTTTTACTCATTTTGAGGTTGCTCATGTGCCTTGCATGACGCGCCTTCATCCGCATCCGCCTTTGCCGCCAGTTTACCAGCCCAAATGAGTAATACGAAACCGGCAATCAGGAGAAATATTCCAAGAAGGAACATCCACAAGAGTCTGTACATGTGCAGCACTTGCAGAAAACCATAAAACACATCAGATGAATTGTGCGCAATGCAGAGCGCCAAAGGCGGCAGACCGATGCCGGCCAGCCCCATCCACAAAAAATGGAACGCCAAGCGCGTCAGGTAATCGAGCCGATGATGGAATTTCATATACTCCTCCTGCAAACAATGCTCAGTTTATGTAAGTGTTGGGATTGCTGCAAACTGCATTAAGGCAGGCTTGCCTTGAGGAAAACGAATAGCTCGTGGTATATCGGGTATGCCTGAGGTAAGTCGGCGCGCCATAGGAAACCAAGAACGTATAGTATATCGCATCTTGATCGCGGACAGAAATAATCTCATTGTGGGAGTGTAGCTCCCCTGTATAGGTGTAATACAGGTCATAGGTGTACCGTTCAATCCGTCCAAACAGCACAGCATAGCCCGCCCGGTGCGTAGCGTACACGCCGGATTTAATTTGCGTATTATCAGCCGGGCCGGTTATTGATCGACTGACGGACACGCTCACAGATGACGAGATTTTATAGCCCTTGAGCATTTCATTTACTTCGACGCCAACATTTGCAGTACCAGTTTGCGTTTGTGTTATACCTGCAGCAACATCAATATCATGCTTCGCTTTCAGCGCGCCATAAGGGACGACCGTTGTGCGCACCGCATTTCTGACCTCAAGCTGATCAGGATGTGCACGCATTGGATTTACCCGGCTCTGCGCGGAGGCGTCGCTAGAGCCGGAATTAAAAGCGGCAACCGCTTTTTAAAAACGCAGGGCGCTGATCTGCTCCAGAAGGGCGTCGAACGCATACACATCGCTCCCGGCAAACGAAACGGCTCCCGCTTGGATGCGGCCGATCACGCTCTCGCTGACGGTCTGGATCGGTTCACCATACTTCTGCTGAAGATAAGCGAACTCATTCTCATACGTTTGCAGAAGCTCCGCCTGCTCTTCCGCGCTGAGCAGCGTTTCAATAGAAACAGATCCAAGGTAGCACATGAAGGGATCTGTACTAATTTCCGCACAATCTGATGCCAACGCAGATGTCGTCACCACACTGAGCAGAAAAACTACGAGAAAGAGAGAAAACACTTTTTTCATTGGGATGAGCTCCTTTCAGTATTATTGTTTTCATTCCCTTGCGGGAAACATAATCTCGCTAAACATATGGGCAGGCATTCAGGCAGAATTAGTTTTAAATGAGCTTGATGTTGATATTTAATCATGGTTACATTTTGGTAATATCATTTTTTAGTTTAAATGTCAACGGTTTGCAAAATGATATATAATGTATGATTCTTCGCGCTACCGCCTCCTCTTTGCTCAACCCCGGCAGAAACGCGCTGCCATGGGCTTGACAGCGGGCTGCGCGATATGATAAAGTAATTTTATTAAGACCAATACGATTGGAGATGAAAGGATGCGCATTTAAGCTCCCACGCTGTTCGGCACGTTCCCGCGGCAATTGTTGCCGTGTGGTTTTGTTTGCCGTTTGGGTGCTTTGCGCGTTCTTCCGATTGGGGGTCTTTTTTCTATGTCTCTGATTTCTGTTAACGATCTTACTTTCTGCTATGACGGCAGCTATGATGCCATCTTCGAGCATGCTTCCTTTGAGCTTGATACCGATTGGCGGCTAGGCTTTGTTGGGCGCAACGGGCGCGGCAAGACCACGTTCTTAAACCTGCTTCTCGGCAAATATGAATATAAAGGTTCCATCCGCGCTTCCGTGCGCTTCACCTATTTCCCATTTTCCGTGGCGGATCCGGCCCGCGACACGATTGACGTGCTTGCGGAGGCGACCGAAGGCGCGCCGGAATGGAAGCTCCTGCGGGAGCTTGGGCGCATGGGCATGGATGTGGAGCTCCTCTACCGCCCGTTTGAAACCCTAAGCCCCGGGGAGCGCACGCGGGCACTTCTTGCAGCATTGTTCCTGCGGGAAAACAATTTCCTGCTCATTGACGAACCCACGAACCACCTTGATGTGGAAGGCCGCGCGCTTCTTCGGGATTACCTCCGCACAAAAAAAGGCTTCATCCTCGTGAGCCACGACCGTGCGTTCCTCGACGGCTGTGTGGATCACATCCTTTCCATCAACCGGGCAAACATTACGGTGACGCGCGGAAACTTTTCTACCTGGTGGGAAAACAAGGCGCGGCAGGATGCTTATGAGCTTGCCGAAAACGAACGGCTCATGGGCGACATCCGGCGTTTAAGGAGCGCTGCGCAACAAAGCAGCGCCTGGGCTGACCGCGTGGAAGCTACAAAGATCGGCGGCGCGATCGACAGCGCAGACAGAATGAAAAACTCCCGTTCCTATATGGCGGCACAATCTGCCAAAATGCAGCAGCGCCGTAAAAATCTTGAGCGCAGGCAGCAAAATGCCATCGAGGAAAAATCAGGGCTGCTCAAGAACATCGAGCGAAACGATGCGCTTTTGATCCATCCGCTTCCGTACCGCAAGGAAGTTGTGGCAGAGGTGCGGGAGCTTGCCGTCCGCTATGGGGGCGCGCCCGTATTTGAAGGGCTTTCTTTCGAGGTGCGGCAGGGCATGCGCCTTGCGCTCACGGGGTATAACGGCTCCGGCAAGTCGAGCGTCATCAAGCTGCTCGCGGGCGAACCCATCCCGCATACGGGGCTTCTCCGCATGCCAGGGGATCTTATCGTATCCTATGTGCCGCAGGACACCTCCTTCCTGAAAGGGGATCTCAGAGAATTTGCACAGCGTAGCGGCATCGACGAAAGCCTGTTCAAAACCATCCTGCGCAAGCTGGATTTTCCGCGCGTGCAGTTTGAAAAAGACATGGCGAATTTTTCCGCCGGGCAGCGCAAAAAGGTGCTTCTTGCGCGGAGCCTTTGCGAACGGGCGCATCTGTATCTTTGGGATGAACCGCTCAACTATGTGGATGTGCTTTCCCGCATGCAGATTGAGGCGCTTCTTTCCACGGGGAATCCCACAATGGTATTCGTGGAGCATGACGCAAAATTTCTGGAGGATATTGCAACGGACCGCATCCGCATCGGAGGTTGATTTCCCCTCCGGCCTATGCCATAATGAGTATAAATACCGAATGAAATAACGGGAGGCAACAAGCTCATGACCGCATTCTTTGAAGCGTTTTCCACATTCCTCGCCACGGGCACCATTTGGGTGTATCTCGTCATCTTCTTTGGGAAAATCGTGGAGGTTTCGCTTGGCACGCTGCGCATCGTGCTCATCAACCGGGGCGAGCGCCTGATCGGCTCTCTGATTGCGCTCATCGAAATCTCGCTTTGGCTCATCATTGCAGGCAATGTCCTTTCCGATTACCAGTCCGATCCGTTCAAAATGCTCGCTTATGCGCTTGCCTACGCGCTCGGCAACTATGTTGGAAGCTGGTTGGAGGAACGGCTTGCCTTCGGCCTTTGCTCCATGCAGACGGTTGTGATGGATCGGGAAACAAGCGACGCCATCAGCGAGGCGCTCCGGCAAAACGGGTTTGGCGTAACGGAATTGGCCGCGCAGGGGCGCGATGATGAAACCCGCTTTATGCTCATTTCCACCCTGCGGCGGAAGCTTGCGGATGAAGCCATTGCGCTTGTGCAGGGCATCGCGCCCAATGCCGTAATCACCGTAAGCGATGTAAAAAGCCAGCGCAGCGGCTATCTGCGCAACGCCACCGCACGGCGGAAACGGTAACACAGCATTAAAAAGAGCGGCATACGCCGCTCTTTTTACTTGCCGTTTACGCGCCGCGCTTTCGCAGCGCCTTTGGTTTTCCCAGTATCTCTGCGTAGAGCACGCCTTGTGCAACCGCGTTCTTTCCAAACGTCAGCCCATACGGAAGCCGTGTTTCTTCCATGCGGTCCGCATAAGCATCCCGCTCGTGCGGCTCTGGGGCCAGCGGCTCGCGGCATTCTTCTATGCCCGTTATGCTGGATTCCACATGCCGGTGCGCCGATTCCGTAAGCGGCTTCACAACATGCCGTGCTGCGGAGGCGGGGGCTGCATGCACGCGGCCCATCCCCGGCCCGGGAACGCCAAGGGAGCCTGGGGCCGCTCTGCCCTCTGTGGATACGCCCACGCCTTCCGAAGAAGCATAATTCATGCTTCCGCCATAGCGCGGCTTTCCGCAGGACGTGCAAAACTTCGCCGCGCCGCGGTTGGTTGTTCCGCAAGCGCACCGCCATGCACTTCCCTGCCCTTCGCTTGGGCGGGCAGGAGCGCCCTGCGGGGCAGTCCGCTCCATAGGCGCAGCGGCAACCTGCGCCCTGCGTTCCTGCCGCTTCTGGCGCTCGGCCTGATAATCCCGCAGGCGTTCGGCCGCACGGGTTTCATCCGCCTCCAGAGAGCGCACATCCGCCTGCCGCTGTTGGGCCTGCTTTTGCTGCTCTGCCTGCTTCTTCTTATTGTTCGCGTTGATCACTGCAAAGATGATCGCGATGATGATGATAAATTCCATCTCCGCTCCCTTCTCCCGGCATGCCGCCGGGCACTGAACGGTTCACAGCGCGCTTATTCCTTTTTCTCAGCCTGTGCGCCGCCTGCGATGGAATCGCGCATCTTGGTGTCGGAAATCACGTTCTGCATGTTGTAATAGTCCATTACGCCAAGCTTGCCTTCGCGGAATGCCGCTGCAATCGCGCGCGGCACCTCGGCCTCAGCCTCGATCACGCGGGCACGCATGCCCTGCACTTCGGCCTTGTTCTCCTGTTCCTGTGCAACGGCCATGGCGCGGCGTTCTTCCGCCTTCGCCTGCGCGATGCGCTTGTCAGCCTCCGCCTGGTCAATCTGGAGCTGTGCGCCCACGTTGCGGCCAACATCCACATCCGCGATGTCGATGGAAAGGATCTCAAACGCGGTTCCTGCGTCAAGGCCCTTGTTGAGCACGGTCTGGGAGATCAGATCCGGGTTTTCCAGAACGTCCTTATGTGTTTTTGAAGAACCCACCGTAGTCACAATGCCTTCGCCGATGCGGGCGATGATGGTTTCCTCGCCCGAACCGCCAACGAGCCGGTCGATGTTTGCACGCACGGTAACGCGCGCTTTGGCACGCAGTTCAATGCCATCCTTTGCAATCGCCGCGATGACCGGCGTTTCGATAACCTTTGGATTGACGCTCATCTGCACGGCGTTGAGCACGTCGCGGCCGGCAAGATCGATTGCGCAGGCGCGTTCAAAGTCAAGCGGGATACCCGCGCGCTGCGCCGCGATGAGCGCGTTCACAACACGGTCCACATTGCCGCCTGCGAGGTAATGCGCCTCAAGCTTGTTCAGCGGGATCACGAGGCCCGCCTTTGTGGCCTTGATCATCGGGTTCACGATGCGCGAGGGCACAACCTTGCGGATGCGCATTGCAACCAGCTGCCCGATGCCGACCTTTACGCCCGAAGCGCGCGCCGAGATATAAAGCCCGACCGGCACAAAGCTGAAAAAGATCGCGAGGAAGATGATCGCCGCAACGATGATGAGAACGGAAATTACGAGTTCTGGCATGATAAAAACCTCCCTGAATTACGCTTAGTTCTTTGTCTTTCCTTCTTATCATTGGCTGGCAAGGGGACGTGCGCACCAGCCAATGACATCCCTTTTATGCTCCCCGGAATGTCCGGATGAGGTAAATAATGAGGTAAATGGCGCCAATGAATGCCGGAATGCCAACGCACAGCTCGATCCACGCGCGCCTGCGCGCACACCGCGCTGTTTCCGCATCCATCACATGGTTGACCTCAGCTTCTTCCGCTTCCGCATGCAGCCGCGCCGTCTCCGCACATTTGGGGCAGCCTTTTGCGCCCTTTTCTTCATAGAATGCGCCGCATTTCATGCAAAATTTCATCGAAGCCGCCTCCCCGCACCATTCAGACCTTCTTCACCAAAATGCGCAGCCCTTCCACGCTTTCAATGCGCACCCTGCTGCCCTTTTCAATGAATTCCCCCGCGCTCACCACATCCAGCCTGCGGCCGTCGAAATCCGCATTGCCGGAGGGGCGCAGCGCCGTCAGGCATTCACCTTCAAGGCCGATGAGTTCCTGTGCGCTTGCATCCGAAAGCGAGGTGGATTTTTCTTCAATCGAATCGTTCAGCACGATGGGCGAGCGTGAAATCGCCCCCTTTTGGAACGATCGATACACAAAGAATGCTGCGATCGCCAAAATAACGATGATAAGCGCGAGTGTAATGAGCGCAGAAGCCAAAGTGTCCGCCCGCAGCACGACGGCCGCAATCAACGCGCCCGCACCGAGGATCCCCGGCAGCCCCATGCCCGGCGTGAACATTTCGAAGATCATCAGCCCAAGGCCGACCAACAGGCAAACAAGCGCCGGCAGGCTCCAGCCGACGATGTATGCAAGGAATCCGTCCATAGCAAAGTCCTCCTTTATATTTGAATATACGGCACACGCATATTCTCACTTTTGATGTTAATAGTTTAACACACGGTCAAATGACTGTCAATAGCGTTTCCAAGAACTTAATTTGGCATTAATACAGTTCAAACACGTGGGCGTTAAACCATCTGGCAAAGCCAAAATCATAGTTCGGCAAAATGCCGCTTGTCATGAGCTTGACGACGAGAACCCATACCAAAAACACCACCAGGAAGGAGAGCAGGATGATTGCAATCACAAGCAGCGGACTGGCGCCTTCATATTCCTCCTCATCCGCCTCCTGCGTGCGCTCCTTTGCGGATTTTCGATGCCGCCGCACCGGCTCTGCAAAGTCGTCATCAAAAAGGTTTGGCACTTCCGTATCGGACGCATGCACTTCCTGGGGTTCCAGAACCGTTTCTTCCGTGGGCGCGTTTTCTTCTGCGCTCTCCTCACTCAGCCAGAATTCGCTGTTTTTCGGAGCCATGGAGAATGCTGTTTCCGCAGAGGCTTCCATCTGAAACCTCTCCGCGCCTGGTTCGGGTATTTCTTTTATGGTTCTCTCCGCGTCGGCCGCCTGCGCGCAGGGTTCCTCCTCGTTGGGTGCGTCATCCTTCGGCATCTGCGGTTCGGATGCTTGCAGCGCCTCATCCACCAGCCCGCCGAGAAAGAGCGCTTCACTGCACGTTTGGTCCGTCAACGCCATAAGCTGCGCATCGATATTTTCCTTCAGTTCGCTGCGGGAAGCAAGCGCCGCCACCTCTGCAAGCACGCGCCGCGTTGCGTCTTTCGCTGCGGCCGCATCATGCGTAATGTCCAGTGCACGGCCATAGATCTGTTTGGAATATAGCTGCATAAATGCGCGCAGCTCCCGCTTGTCGCCGCTGTTGAGCAGGGCGATCATCTCGCGTTTATCGCGCTGTGTCCCTGCATTGTTTTGATCCTGCATGCCTCTGCCTCTCCTTTGACAGTATTTGTCATCCTTCGCTTTTATTATACATGCACCTGTATCCCGGACGCAAATGAATTAAACATGAAGTACCTGCATACGGATGAAACTATGGAATATCGTCCTTCAATCCGCCGCCCGCGCAGGCGCGCCATATCACGCTTTTCCCCGCCTATCCGGCTGTTGCCGCTCGGGCTCGCTGCGCTTGCCCTCAGCCTGTTCGTGCTGCTGCTGCGCGGGTGTGCCATCACACGCGAGGAAACGGGGGTTCCGGGAGCTCTGCCGGAAGATATCTCTGCCGTCATCGCCGTATATGACGATGAAAACGACCGCGTGCTTTCCATGCGCCTTGAAGAATACCTTTGCGGCGTGGTGGCAGCCGAAATGCCCGCTTCATTTGAAGAAGAAGCGCTCAAGGCGCAGGCGGTGGCCGCACGCACGTTTACTCTGCGCCGCCTCCCAGCCTGCGGAGGCACGCCGTGCGGCCGCTGCGGAGCGGATGTGTGTACGGACAGTACCTGCTGTCAATCTTATCGCTCTGCGGAACAGCTTGCTTCCAAGTGGGGAGCGGATGCCGCCTACTATTCCGCGCGCGTGGAAGAAGCCGTTTACAGCACGGCCGGAGAGGTCGCCACCTATGAGGGCGCTTTGATCGAGGCGCTTTACCATTCCACTGCGGGCGGCATGACGGAAAGCTCGGAAAACGTGTTTGCAAGCGCGCAGCCATATCTTGTAAGCGTGGAAAGCCCCGGCGAGGAAGGCAGCGCACATTACAGGGACAGCATAACCTTTCCGCGCAAAAGCTTTATCACAAAGCTGAACGCCGCGTTTCCAAGGGCGGAGCTTTCCGCAAAAAAGCTGGAGGTTCAGGTGGAAATCACCGCGCGCTTTGCAAGCGGGCGGGTTAAAACCGTGCGTTTGGGCAAGGTAGAAGTCACCGGGCGGCAGTTCCGCAAGGCGCTGGATCTCCCGAGCGCCAATTTTACCATAGAATTCGTGGGCGAAGATGTGCGTGTTTCCACCAAGGGCTACGGCCACGGTGTTGGCATGAGCCAGTACGGCGCAAATGCCATGGCAAAGGAAGGCTCCGATTACCGCGCCATCCTGCAGCATTATTATACCGGCATCAACATTGAAAACTGGGGTGAAAGGCTGAAATAAAAAGGAGGACGCTTTGCGTCCTCCTGCCGTCTGTCTTCTTCGCTTATCCCATCACCAGGCAACTGCTGTGCATGTAGCCCGTGTAGCCGTTGGCCTTGCAGTAATACCAGCCTGTTTCCGAAACGGAGAGAATCGTCACCGGCGTGCCGCCATCAATCAGCGCGACCACTGCTGCGCTCGTGCTTCCCGACGCGCGCATGCGCGCCTGTGTCCCTTCTTTCACGCGCGTTCCGGATGAAACGCCAGCGCTCGGCGTAGGCGCGGGAGCCGGCGTGGGTGTAGGTGCAGCCGTGCTCCCACCAATGGAAATTCCGCCGCCTGTGGAGATCCCGCTGCCGTTTCCTCCAACGGAAATCCCGCCGCCCGGGGTTGGCGTGACCGACGGCGCTGCCGTCACAGCAGCTTCAAGCGTGGGGTATACAAGCGCAGTGCGCTTCACGACGTACTTGGTGCGCAGATACCCCGTCACACCGTTATACGATCCGTACCACCACCCCTTCTTCGGGTTGTCGGTGACAGCTGCCTCCCCGCCCTGCGGGATCGTTGCAAGTTTTTTCGCGCCTGTGTCCATGGATGCGTAGACATAGGTTTTTTTCGTTGCCTGATATATCTCCTGCTTCTTCACCGGCGCATCCGGATCGCAGAGGATGTACTTCGTTCTCACATAGCCGAGCGTGCCATCGGCAAGCTTTGCCTTGCACCAATCGGAACCGAGCTGTAAAAGGGTCATCTTTTGCCCACGCGAAAGGGTTGCCACCGTAGTATCGCGCGAATTGGAGAAGCCGGTGCGCAGCGGCACATTGTCGAAGCGGGCCACCGCAGGGATTTCAGCCGGATCCGCCTTCGTGTCCTTGGGCTGTTCATAATCCGAATAGGAAGGGATCGCAGCCTTGAGTTTCTTCACAAGTTCCGGATCCGGAGCCTTTTTGCGGTCGATTTTGCAGGTGGTTCCCGGCGGGCAGTTGTAAAAGATCCATTGCGCAACATGCGGCAGCACGCGGACGCAGCCGTGGGAAAGGTTTTCGCCAAGCTTCCGGTATGCCGTGCGGGACATGCTGGATAATTTTTTGGAATTGTACATCACCGAATGGATGTAAATGCCACGCACCACCTGTGTCCAATACTGTGCATATTGGCCAAAGGCAACGAAATATCCGAAGCGCTCCTTGAGTTGGCCCAGTTTAAAGGTGCCTGCACCGGTCGGATTTTCCTCGTTTCCGGTCGTGCACAAACTTTGCAACACGATCGGCCCGCCGATTGCGCCCTCGTAAACGGTGATGATCTGGTTGACCAGATCGATCTCAATCGTGTAACGGTTTGGATCTGTGTTGTCGTAGTCCACTTTGCTGGTCATGCCCGGCAGCACCGTTGCTTCAGCGGGCATGGCAGGGATGAGCGCTATGGCCGTGGCAAGGCAGAGTACAAGCGCAAGCAAGCGTTTTTTCATCGTGATTCCTCCATCCGTTTTTTATCGAAAATAAGCGCGGCTTAGGCCGGCTCCTTTTCCTCCGCATCCGTGGCCCTGCAGATAAAGTAAGTAGCTGCGAAGCCGCCTGCGAGCAGGGCTATGCAAAGCGCCTGCGTCAAAGACCAGGTGAAACCTGGGAAGATAAGTGCGATGGAGCCTGCAAGCAGCCCCAATACCGCATAATAAGCATACCCATGATGCCTGTCAAACATACGCTTGACGAGCGTAATGGTAGCGAGCACCGTAATCCCGGCCCCGGCCACCACACACGCCATGATGGGAATGTTGAAATGGTTGAGCGCGGAAAGAAGCGGCTCATACAGGCCCATATACATCAGGATAAACGAAGTGCTGATCCCCGGAATCACCGTGCCAAGCGCAATGAGCACGCCGGCAAGCGCCGCGGTCCACCCGTTAAACGGCCAGATTTCGCCGCCCGTAACCAGCTTGTCCCCCGCCGCAAACAAAAGCACCAGCGCGATCCCAAACGCCGTCCCAAACAGATAGCGTTTCTTAAAGCCGTGCCGGTTGGCTTCTTTCAAAAAGGAAGGGATGCCTCCCAGCACCAGGCCGATCAGCGCATACATCACGGGCATTTTCCAGTTGAGCATCAGCCATTCCACCAGCCGGCTCGTTGCAAAAAGGCCAACCACGCCGCCAAGCCCAAGGGGAAGCAGAAACAGCGCATTGCGCCTGACCGCTTTAAAAAAGCCCACCACAGCGTTGATCACCGGGCGGTAAACCCCCATGGATACCGCTATTACGCCGCCGCTCGCGCCCGGCAAAATCGCCGCAATGCCGATAATGGCGCCCTTAAGAAGGCGCATCCAGAATCCGTTTCGTCTTTCGTTCATCGCAAATTATCGCTCCCAAAAACCGGCTTCAGAGCCGGGCACCGCGCAGCACGCAAAAAAGCGCAGCACGCTTATTTGTATTGTATCTCAAAATATTCCAACAAGTACAGCGATTTAAATAAAATTTACAAATGCTTGATTTTTAGGTTCGCCCGCCATTTTTCTCTTGCAAAGCAAATGGAAATGATGTATCATATTTAAGCATGATTGCGTCGGGCGAGAGCAAAGAGCCTTATGTGTGGAGAGATGGCTGAGTTGGTCGAAGGCGCACGACTGGAAATCGTGTATGGCAGGAATGTCATCAAGGGTTCGAATCCCTTTCTCTCCGCCAAACAGAAAAGATCATCCCAAGGATGGTCTTTTTTGTTTGCTGAACAAGGGGCGGGCTGGGCCGCTCTTCCCCCGGCACAGCTCCAATGCCGCATGGCGAACGCCCTTCTCTCCGCTAAGTTTAAACTTTGTTTAAAGTTATTTAACAACCATTGTATACGACAGTACAATAATACAACAAAAACAGGCACTTTTCAATCAACTATGAACAATTGGGTTTATATTAAAAGTTGCCAAAAAGTTGCCAGACGGTATTTCTTAATGGAGTGTATAAAACATGCATATACCCCGCCAGCCATAAGCCAGCGGGGGAACGTCGTATTTATTCCTGTTCTTCCACCGGCGCATCCTCCGGCTTTTCGTCCTTCATTTTTTCCAGCGCCGATTTGAGCGTCTTGGGCAGCGGTAAGCCCAGCTCGCCCGCGTTTTCAAGGATGCTAAGCCCTTCGTTGGCGATATAGAACATAATCACCGCTGAACGAATCGCATGGTTTGCCGCAGGGATTGCCTTGTCCACTACCGTCCCAACCATCACCAAGACGAAGATCATAACCTTTTTCAGCAGGCCCTTGAATCCCACCGCGGATGATAGCTTTCCCTGTGTGGCTGCCTTAGCTATTCCCGTGATGTAATCCGCCACCACAAAGATCACCAGGGCTATAATCAGTGCGTCCCATGCCCCGAACAGGTACGCGAACAGCCCACCCGCGCCCGCTGCCGCATATTTCAGTCCTTCCAGTACTTTGTCCATTGAATTTCTCCTTTGTTTTTTTTATTGAAGCGCCTTTAAGCGTCCGTAATGCGTCCATGGTTTCAGCGTGTCAAATTTGCCTGTCATGCGGTTATAGGTACGGCGTGAGAACATGTCCGCCCAAGGCCGGAATACCACACCGTAGGCCGTGCCTGCGGCCTCGTACACGCCATCCGTGCCAACCACCGCCATGTGCGTTTTGCATCCGTTCGTGTCGCGGAACAGAATATCGCCGGGGCGAACATCGTCCTTGCCGATTCCGGCGCAGTACCGCCGCCACAGCCCGTCCGCCGTTGCGTCCTTAACGGGCAGGATTCCCATCATCTCGTTGACCTTGAAGAACAGGCCGGAACAATCCGCGCAGTACAGGTTGATTCCCATGCTTTCAGCCCGCGATATTTCGCCCCTGAGCCACTCCAACCGGCCATTGGTAAAATACCCTTCATGGTCTTTGTGCCGTGCAGACAGGTATGAATCCGTCAGCCTGTGCCCCTGTGCGCCGATGATGTAATGCCAGCCCACCATCATGCGCAGCCAGCAGGTCATATCTTCGGCAACCGCAAGAGAATCCCCGGACGGTTCGCCGGGTTCTTTCCGCAGTGCCGCCCATGTTTTTTCACCCACCTTACCATCTACCGCAAGACCGTTGGCCTTTTGGAATGACTTCACAGCTTTATCCGTTGCCGGGCCAAAAACGCCGTCAATCTCCCCGCAGGGGAAGCCGTGCTTGTCCAGAAGCGTTTGCAGCTCCTTCACATCGTCACCGCTCATGCGGGGCTTGTCGATTAACTTTAAAATCCGTTCTCCCACTGGTTCCTCCATCTGTTCCTCATATTGCGCCGCCTCCGGCAGCTGCACAAACCCATAGCCTGTGTATGGGTCGCGGCCTTTGTTTCCCAAATCCACGGACATGCCTTTCAGGGCTTCGTAAACTTCTGGTTCCGTCATGTTGGGATGCGCGGAAAGCAGAAGCCCGATTTTTCCTGCCAATTGCGGCGCGGCAAAACTTGTTCCGGATTTGGTCACGGTGTTGCCGTCCATATCCAATCCATCAACCCAACGCCCGAAGTCCGCAAAATCTACTTCACCGTGCCATGTACTGAAATACGCATGCGACCCGTCCGGTTGTAGCGCCGCAACGGTGATCGGGCTTTCGAAGCATGTCGGGTATTTGTTCAACACTTCCTCGCCGTCATTCCCCGCCGCGCAGACAAGCGGAATACCAGCCGCCACACAGGAATCTACCGCATTTCGGATGTATTCCGCATCGGTTTCCAGCGACATGTTCACAATAATCCGTTTGCCCATTACTGCGACTTGTGCGGTCACATCGTTCAGTGCTGATATGATGTCGGACGGATAATCGCACCGATACGACCATATTTCGGCGTCCGGGCAGTATTCGTTCAGGATAGACGCAACAAACGTGCCGTGCCCGGTTCGCGGTTCGGTTCCGTGCCTGTGTGCTACCTTGCCGCGCAGCCGCCCGACAGGTTCAACGCCAGTATCCAGCACGGCAAAGACAATGTTTTTCCCGGTGTATCCCGCCGCGTGGTAGTCCTTGCGCATCTGCGCGTTTAATTCCCTGATGTTCATTGTTCCTCCCACCCTGCCGGGTACGCCTCTGGCGAATAGACATTCGCGTCAATCCGGCTTACATACCGCTTGCCGTTGTAGGTCACTTTATCGCCCGTGTTATATGCGTCATGCGCGCCCGTGGGCTGTACCCATTCAGGCCATTCCTCCGTGCTGATTTTCACCCACAGCG